>ERZ777011.2035-NODE-2035-length-17965-cov-4.439531_pt1 | contig 17965 bp, 19 predicted proteins | sample MGYA00374964_ERZ777011 | MGnify/ENA primary metagenome ERZ777011 (study PRJEB29310, sample SAMD00008975) | mouse gut metagenome | study: EMG produced TPA metagenomics assembly of the Metagenome analysis of fecal microbiota from mouse which was promoted...
TGGGCAAAGACACACTTAGGGGGAGTCCCGCCCGGCCGGACGCTTCGCGTCCTCAAGCGGGTCTCCCCCTAAGAACCCCCGTTTACTGGATCTGTTGATGCGGCGCAGCAATTGATACGGCTACAGCGGGTCGAATTGGGCTCACTTCGATGGGCCGGCCCACAGGGGCCTGCGCTTTTGTATCCCTGGCGGCCAGGCATTTCAGTCCCCGGCGCCTCTGTCAGGCGCCCTGTACGGCGCGGAGTGGCCGGACTATCTCGCCCGCGCGAAGGTCAGCCCCACCACAGAGCCCGCGCCCGCCTGCCGCAGGACGGCGGCGCACTCGGCCAGCGTCGCGCCGCTGGTGGCCACGTCGTCGATGAGAACCACCCGTTTCCCCGTCAGGTCCAGCCCCGGCAGGGCGCGGTACGCCCCCTGAACATTGGCCTTTCGCGCTTCGTCCTCCCCGGTCTGGGACTGCGTTTCGGTGGCGCGCGCCTTTTCCAGCGTGCTCTCCACTGGCAGACCCGTCAGCTCCCCCACCCGGCGGGCCAGCAGCTCCGCCTGGTCATAGCCCCGTTTCCGCCTGCCCTTTGGGTGCAGCGGGGCCCAGGTGATCAGGTCGATTGGCTCCGCCCAGCGGTCCTGAAGGCACTGGGCCATAAGTTCGCCGAACAGACGGGCGTGGCCCTGCCCGCCTTCAAATTTGTAGCGGTGCATCCCGTCCCGCGCGCCGCTCCGATACCACAGGGGCGACAGGCATACGTCACAGCCGTCCACGGCTTTGCCGTCCTCCGGTTCGGTCCAGGGCAGTCCGCCCTGACAGGCGGCGCACCAGCCCTCCTCGCCACGCTCCAAAATCCGCCCGCAGAAGGGACACTTCGGCGGATAGATGAGGTCCAGCAAAAAACGGAGCGGCCTCATTGCTCCTGCTCCAACAGGTCAATGGGGCCGTGCTCCTTTTCAAATTCCCGGACACATTGGTTGACCAGATATAGGATCTGGCCGCTCATGGAGCGGCCCTCATAGGCTGCGATGGACTGAAATTTATCATGGAGCTGTCGGTTCATTCGAATGCTGAGGTATGCTTTGTCGTTCATAGGTCTACCCTCCTTGGTAGACCTACCATATCCTATTCAACTTATTGTTAGTCCATTTTTAGTTATTTTTATGTCATGAAATTTTTGCTTATTCCTCGTCAATGCGGAACCCGATGTGCTTTTCCCGTTTCATCGCTGTCATAATCCTTTCCGTAAAGCGCTGCGGTTCTATGGCAGCGGATGAAACTAATTATTAGTTTATTTTGAACTTAATATAAGTTCACACTTTTGTTGTCCGAATTGACCGTCCGAATTGACCTGTCGAATTTCCCTTGACACGGGGCGGAACTTCCCTTATAATTAGGAAAATACCGGTTGGCGCGAAGCCGGCCGCGGGATGCTGAAGCATTCTCTTGACCCTTTTCCCCGGCGCGGCGGATATGCGTACCATGAAGGCGCGCGTTTTCTCACAGAGAAAACGCGCGCCTTTTTTCGTTCGCCGGATTAAAACAGGAGGAAATCTTATGTCATCTGTCAAAAAAACCTGTATCTGCGCCCTTTGCACGGCGCTGTGCTGTGTGCTGCCCATGGCGTTCCACGCCCTGGCGCTGGGCCCGGCCTTCTCCCCCATGCACCTGCCCATCCTGCTGTGCGGGCTGGTGTGCGGGTGGCCCTACGGGGCCTTCTGCGGCGTGGCGGGGTCTGTGCTGTCCAGCTGCTTTTCCGGGATGCCCGCCGCCGCCCAGCTCATCTATATGGTCCCCGAGCTGTGCGCCTACGGCCTGTTCACAGGGCTCCTGATGAACTGCATCCGCACCGGAAGGACGCTGCCCGACCTCTACCTGTCCCTGACCGCCGCCATGGTGCTTGGCCGGGTGGCGGGGGGCGCGGCCAGGGCGCTGTTCTACCTGTCCCACGCGGAGAGCTATTCCATCGCCCTGTGGGCGGGGGCCTACTTTGTGCAGACGGCGCCCGGCGCGGTGCTCCAGATCGCCGCTATTCCGCCCCTCGTGCTGCTCCTGACCCGGGCCGGGCTGATTCCGGCCCACTATGGAAAGCCTGCGTTTCAGGAGCCGGGCGGCTGAGCGCCTCCCCTCAGCGCACCGGGTCCCCGCCTCCGGAGCCCCGCGACAGCTTCAGCCGGAGGAGCTTCCCGTAAACCCGGTAAAGGTTGAACCGGACGGCGCGGCGGTACTTCTGCGCCAGTCCCTTCCGCCGCTGCACCTTCCACAGCCGGATTCTGGCCGCGGCCTCCGAGCCCTTCGCAATGCCGCATATGCGGGCGATATCGTCGGCCAGCGCCTCAAAGCGCTTCACCCGCAGGGCCTCCTCGGCCTCCGTCATGGCCCTTCTGGAGTGGCTGTCCCCCCGCACATGGACCAGATACAGCTTTTGGGGGATGGTGGGGCAGGGGTGGCGGTACAGGTAGGGGAGCAGCATCTGAAAATTCTGCCCCACCTCATACTCGGGAATCCGCTTTTCCGGGTATATCCGGAAGAACTCCTGGGTTTTCAGCATGTAGCAGCCGCAGCAGACAAAGGTCCGGGCCTCCAGAACATCCCAGAACAGGTTTTCCCGGGTCAGATCCCCCAGGGACTCCCACTTCTCAAGGGGCTCGCCGGTCTCGTCGGAGACATACGCCATGAGGGAGCGCACACATTGGTACTCCGGGTGGAGCTCCAGAAAACGCACCCTGGTCTCGACGGAGGCCGGATCCAGCTCGTCGTCCCCGTCAGGCCAGATCAGGTACTCCCCTTTTACCCGGCCCAGCCCCGCGTTGATGGCCGCCGAGGCGTTCCTGTGGGGGGACGAGATAATTTCCAGGGAATAATCCCGGGCCTGAAACCGGGGTATGTACGCCTCGGCCACCCCCACGGTGCCGTCGGTGGAGCCGTCGTCCGACAGGATCATCTGTAGGCGGGGATAGGTCTGGTTCAGCACCGAGTCCAGCATCCGGGCGAGATAGCCCTCCCCGTTATAGACGGGGGTCAGCACGCTGACGAGTTTGTGTTCCGTCATGACATCAGACTCCGCAAAAGATATTCTTTGGACCGGTCCGTAATGGCCTGAAGGCTCTCGTCCACCGCGGCCCAGTCGGTTTCCGCGTCGATGTCCGGGTGATAATCCTCCCGGGCCATCCGGCCGGTGAGCCCCACGGTCTCCAGCAGGCTGTCGATCCGGGCCGGGACGGCCCTGTGGTTGCGGGTGCAGAAGGGCCGGTGAAACAGAAGGCAGAAGGCCAGGGCGTGGAAGGAGGAGCTGACAACATAGTCCGCCCCGTGAATATAGCCCAGGAACTGCCGCGGCCCGGCGGAATACACAATTCGGGAGGGTACGGAGGGATAGGCCGTCTGGAACGCCATTGCCTGCCGTTTCTTTTTGTAGGATAATTCGACGAGCGCTAACTTTTTCTCCTCCGCCAGCTGATAGGCGGTCCTGCGCAGCTCCTCATTGTATTCGGTCTCATGGTACAGAATATAGCCGCGCTCCGAAGGGCGCTCCTCGATGGCGCTCCACTGCTCCGGCCTGAGGAGAAAGACCGGGTCGGCCACATGGACCGCCTCCCGGTGAAAGCGCGTGCGAATGTATCCGGCGGCGCTCTTTTCCCGTATGGAGATTTCGGACACGGAGTCCAGCAGCCGGGAGAATTCCTCCTCCGCCTCCGGGGGCAGCGCGGCGGTCCCAAAGCTGGCCGCGTAGGCGACGGTCTTTTTCAGCCGCGGGTGCTCAAAGGCGCCAAAATAGGCCGGCTGAAAGCCGAACGTGATCTCCGGATTCCAGATCTGGTCGCTCCCCACCACCAGCTGGTCCATGTCCACCTTGGACAGGGCGGCCAGGCGGCGCATTGCCCGGCTCCCCTTGACCAGATATTGCTCGCGGAATTGGCCCATCGCCCGCTTTCCGGCCCACCAGGCCGGGCCGGTCCATAGATTCTTGAGAAAGTCGCGCACAGCTATTTTGATCTGCGTCCGCTTTGACATGCCCCTGAACGGCGCGTAGGGAAACAGCCAGTCACGGCCCCGCAGGGCGGAGGGCGCGTAATTGACGGAAAAGGCGTCGATCCCCTGCTCCGTCAGCCAGGCCAGCAGGCCGTAGGCCTGGAGCAGCGCGCCGAAGTTGTCCGCCCACTGGAAGGTCAGAAGGCCCACCCTGCCGGCTGACTTCAGCTTTTCCGGCTCATTCGGCATACAAAAACCTCCTGACTTTGTGGTGTTGAAACAGCTTTAGAAACAGGCCGAAGGGAAGGGCGCGGTACAGGGCGAAAAACCGCCCGCGTTTGGAGGCCGGCTGGGTGGGCGACAGCAGCCGGGGCTGGAGGACGTCCTCCTTTTGACACTCCCCCCAGCGCAGACGGCCGCATACCCGGTCCCACAGCGCCTGCCCCCGCTCCGAGTGGACGATGACCAGGGAGGTTCCCATCCCGTCGTTCCACTCCGGAAAGACCTTTTCCACCCCCCAGAAGTCCCCGATGGTCAGGTCTGAATTGCGCTCCACCGTGGTAAAGGGACAGCTGTGGCAGGACGGCCGGTGCATGAGGTTGGAAAAATACATGGCGGAAAACAGGTCGGCCAGGTAGTCCTTCACGTACTCCTGCCCTCCGGCGGTATAGCTGACGGTGTGGCCGTCGTTGCCCTTTCTCTTGTCGCGGAAGTGGAAGGCTGTCAGCCGCCCGCGGTGTTTTTTCTCCAGATGGGACACGTAGCGCTCCCAGACCCCCGGGGAGGGAACGCCGTAGCAGATCAGGTCCGCCAAAACAAGGCCGGGGGCTTTCTCCGGGCAGAACCGCCGGAGGGCCTCGGTCTGGCAGGGGGTCCCCACAAACAGGACCTGCCTCCCCTCCGCCAGGTCCTGCCGGACCCGGCGGAAGATCCCGGCGGTGCTGCTCTGGACGTATTTGGTCTGGAGCAGGGGCTCCAACTCCTCCCGGCCGGCCGCCCTCCGGTGGGCGACGCGCATGGCGCCGTCAAAGGCCGCGCCGTAAACCGCGCCGCCGCCCTCCAGCACCTGCTCCGCCAGGATGGGGAACATGGCCCCGGAGGTGCTGACGCCCCGCAGCGCCGGGTCCTTGGCCTGGGCGGCGAAATACCGGCGGGACCGCTTTTCCGATTTGCCGCCGGACAGGGGGCAGACCGCCGCGCACTGTCCGCAGTCCACGCACAGCTCCTGCCGGATCTCCGGATACCAAAAGCCCTCCCGGTCCGCCCGGGCGGAAATCGCGCCCTTCGGACAGATATCGGCGCAGGCCATACAGCCGCAGCACTGGTTTTTTTCCGCAAATAATTCCATTGGGCACCTCCCTGAAACGTACCGTCAATTGGGCTCGCGCCCGCGGAGCTTTCGATAGCAGGACCGCAGCCGGCAGTAGAGGGAGGGGAACAGCATGTACAAAAAGCATTTGGGGAAAAAGAAGGTCCGGCCTGTAATCTGCCTGATCTCGGCCACTTCCTCCGACATGTGCCGCTTTACCTCTTGGGGGCTGGCGCCAGACTGCTCATAAAAGGCTTTCGTGTGCGTCAGTATCTCAAACGCCGTGTCCCGGATATAGGCCGGATTGCCGTAGCCCTGGAGGCATTTCAGCCGTTCCGTCAAGGCCCAAATGACGTCTTTGCGGACCTGCCTTACGCCATTGTGCCGCATGGTGCTGGTTTGGGTCTGAACGTAATAATACAAGGTTTGGTCAACGCTGTAAATCCGCGCCACCCGATCATAAATCAGGTGAACCATATATTCATCCTCGCAGACCCGCCCAACCGGAAGCCTCAGATCCTGAAATAGTTCCGCCCGGTACAGCTTGCAGGGAAGAATCAAAAAGCGCACCCGGTTTAGCCTGCTTCGGGAAGCTGTTCTGCACACGACATTGTAAACCTGTTCCCGGCTCATAGTCTGTCCGGAGACCGCCTCCGAGGGGGTGGCGGGGCCCAGCTTGGCCTCCGCCTCGGCGATTTTGACATAATCGCAGACGGCGATGGGCACCTCATGCGCCAGCATACGGTCCAGAAGGAGCTCCACCATCGCCGGGTCAATGTAGTCGTCCGAGTCCACGAACATGAGATATTCTCCGGTCATGTGGTCCAGGCCCAGGTTCCGCGCGGCGGACTGCCCCTGGTTCTCCTGGCTGAACAGCTGGATTCTGGGGTCCTGAGCCATAAACTGACGGCAGACCGCCTCGCTGCTGTCGGTGCTCCCGTCGTTAATCAGGAGAATTTCCAGGTTGCGGTAGGTCTGATTGACAATGGAGGTCAGGCACAGGCTCAGATATCTCTCTGTGTTGTAGACCGGAACGATAATTGATACAAGCGGTTGATGTTCCATATCGCTGCTCCTTTCACATCAGGTACTGCCGGATCAGATCGATAAAATAGTGGAATTCTTCCCGCCGGAAGTAGACGGCCAGATAGGTGAGGTTTCCCGCCAAGGCGCAGATTGCCATCTTGCCCAAAAAGGGCAGCAGGCCAGATTGTGGCAGCAGGGAGCAGAGATACCAGGCCAGCGCGGCGGTCAAGAGCGTAACCAGCGTATTGAACGCGTATTGCTGGAAATAGGACCTTACGGGCAGGTGGAACCCGTGCTTGTACAGTATGACAGGCTCCACCCAGAAGCAGGTGGTCATGGTGCTGATCAGGGTGCCCGCCAGAATGCCCGCCACGCCGAAGGGGATTGCCAGGATGATGGAGGCGGCCAGATTCACCAAGCTCTCCGCCACAGGTTTAAAGCGCTCCTGCCAATATAGCCCATAGGCGGTGCGGAAGGTCAGCACGGTCTTTCGCATTCCGGTGGCGTAAAAATTCAGGGCGATGAGCCACACAATATTCTGGCTGAGCTGGTAATCCGCCCCGAGCCAGAGGGAGATAAAGGGGTTGAGCAGAACCGCCAGGGAGACGGCGGAGAACCCGTACAGCCAGCTGAAAAAGAGGTCAATCCGCCGGAATACGGGCAGGACCTCTTCCGGGGGCTTTTCCGCGCTCAAGTTGCCCACGCCGGCGGTCAGCGCCTTGAACAGCTGCTCATAGATGGATTTCAAGCCGCTTGTCACCATGGTGTAGTTGGAATACAGGCCCACGGCCGCCGCGCCCACAAAGGCGGACATCAGCAGGTTGTCCGTGCCAAATACGACGAACCAGCTCAGACGGTGCAGAATCAGCGCCTTCGCGTTTTGAGAGATGCTCTTCCTGACCTCCGGGTCCAGTTCCTTGGGTGGGATCGTTTTCAAATAGGGATAGAGGCGGTCCGCCTTCCGGGAGACAATGATATTTCCCGCCAGACCCGCGGCGGTCTGGAATCCCAGATAGACAAAATAATTCCGGGTCCACAGCAGCAGTGAAATTTGGACAATAGCGGTTGCCAATTGCTGCCAGCCGTAGTAGGCCGTGAGAACGTACCGCTTCTGGTCGGCGGCAATCAGGGAGTGTTTGTAGGAGTAGAAATAGGACAGCGCGGAATTCAGCACATAGATCAGGTAGATCAGATAGATATGGGGAATATCCGGCATGTCCCGAATGAGCAGCGGCAAAAACGGGGCCAGGGCCCCGCCCAAAAGCATGGTCAATATGCCCATGATCCGGTAGGCCCGGCGGTACAGCGCCATCAGGGAGGCCACCCGCTCCTGATCGCCCTCCGCCAGCGGCTTATAGAGGCTGTAGGTGATGGCGCTGCCAATGCCCATCTCAGACAGGGACAGCATGGACAGGATGTTGGAAAAAATTCCGTTCAGGCCCAGGTATTCCGTGGTCAGCACCATCAAAAACAGTTTTCTGGAGACAAAGTTTATGATGACCGACAGCGCCTGAAACGCGAAGGCGGATTTGATGTTTTTCAGAAAGTTTTCAGTCCGGGACATAGCATCCTCGCTCTCGCTTGGTCATCATCCAAATCCTCCAAAGCCACAGCGCCAAGCTGAGATTGACACGGCATACGGCTGCCTTTACTCTGCTTTTTACTCCGGTTGAATACCGGAACATCCACTTTTTTCCCGCAAGCTGTCTCTTCACGATGTTCCGGTCCGCATCGCCGATATAATCCACGATGCCAAATACAGCCCAGTAGCAGTTGGAAAAGTTGTTCAGCAGCATTTTTTTCAGTTCCGGGGAAATATCCTGGCGGCGGCAGACCTCCTGAATGTTTTTCTCGCCGGCCTCAAGGAGATTGGAGAGGCGGCGGGCGTTGGGCGCGTTGGTAGTTGACCTTGGCCGGTGCTGCCGGTAGACATAAGTGATGTCTGAGATCACACACACGCGCCGGGCGGGGAGGAGAACGCGGTAGATCAGTTCTGTGTCCTCATAAACGATTCCCTCCCGGAAGCGGAAGCCAAACTCCCGCCAATAGGCGGTCCGGATGGCGTAGGGCCAGGGATACCACGGGTACGCAGGGTTTTCCCTGAGCACGTCAGTCAAGTACTCCGCCCCATTGGCGTAATTGCCCGCCAGCCCTGCCTGGGGGCCCGCCGGTTGGCCGGACGCCTGCCCGGCAATGGTCCAGTTGAACGCGACAAGATCGCATCCGTCCGCCCGTTCGCTGATCCGCCGCAGACAGTGAATATCAAAATAAAAGTCATCGCTGTCCACGAAAAGCAGGTATTCGCCCCGCGCCCGTTTCAGCCCTTCGTTCCGCGCCGAAGACTGCCCCTTATTCTCTTGATGGATCACCTGAAACGCCGGGTGCCGGCGCGCGTATTGGTCGCACAGGGCGCCGGAGGAATCGGCGGAGCCGTCGTCAATCAAAATGACCTCGTAGTCGGTAAATGTCTGTGATAAAATGCTTTCTACGCATTCGGGGAGATATTCCTCCACATCATAGACCGGAATAATGATGCTGAACTTCACCAATGCCTACCTCCCCGGCCGTCTTGATTTCCGCCATCGGACATTCTGAGCCGCCAATTACGCCAATTTACTGCGTATCTTCTCCGCTGCCAGCCGCACCATCGCCGCAAACCCCATCTGCCTTGTCTTTGACGCCGCCCATACAAAGGGCCAGACCAGAATGTCCATCCGTCCAAGTCTGAGCCTCAGCCGGTTCCGCTTGGCCTGAAGCGCCCGCTCCTCGTCGACCAGCCAGGAGCCCACATAATGATGGATGGAATAGGTCCGGTCTGTCACGGTGATAACCCCTGTTTTGCACGACTTTGCGCAAAAATACTCCGTCGGATAGACCGCCGCGCCGCAGACCAGCTGCTCCTTGTTCCTCCTGCTCAGTCCGTTTTTTCGGAAAATGGGGGCTTGCAGGGCAGGCGCCGCCATCCGGTTCAGGCTTCCGTCCGGATTTCGAAAGTGCCGCCCCTTGTAATCGTCCAGCAGAAGTTTAATCAGGGGGTGTCCCTTTTCCGCCCCGAAGCCCAGGCCCAAGGCGACAATTCCGCCGCTTTCCAGCCCCATAAACGCCTGGTTTTCCAGCAGAGCGTCGAAGGATTTTACTGCCTCCACATCGGTGTCAAAATAGATCCCACCCTGTTCATAGATAATTTGCAGCCTGGCGATATCCGGAACAAATCCCCACGCCTTTTCCTCGTATGCCTCCCGCATATAATCCATGGCAGATACGTCGAAATTTGTTTCGTTCCACTCCCTGATCTCGTAGTCAGGGCAGTACTTTTTCCAGCTGGCGATGCACCGCTGGGCCAATTCTGGCAGAGGCGCTCCCCCGAACCAGCAGTAATGAATTGTTTTCGGTATCATGTTCCCAACATCAATCCTTTGCATATTATGAGCTGATATAGAGCGCCGCGTATTGCAAAACCATAAAGCCGCACAGGGCAGCGCAAGCGGCATACGCCAACGGCTGAGCGCTCTGGTTACGTATTTTCCCCCAAAAGGATTTTTTCCTGGCCAATGAGGCGAGCAGCGGCGCAAGAACCCCCAGCAGGTAAGCCGGACGGACCACCAGATCGTTATTTCCCACGTTGCTTAAAATAAAGCACATATAATAGGCTAAAAAAGCGTAAATATTCCGTTCCGCGTTGGTACAATGGGAGAAGTCGGCAATACAGCACTGGGCGAAGAAAAGGCCGACGATGCCGAGCGTACCCAATAAGACCATGGGATCGAGCTGGAACTGGCCGGCACCCGAGTATCTAAGGTATAAATGGCCCACCATTTGGAAAAGTCCCGTCGCGTGCGAAGCCAGATATCGGGCGGCCCACTCGATTGATATGGACGCGGCAAATACCAGGATCAAGCCCTTTTTTCGCAGGTTAAACCGCGCCAAGAAGACAAATGGGATGCAGATCAGTACGGACGGGTGGATTGTAAGCGCCATAAAGGATAACACGCCAAAAAACAGGATGCTTTTTCTTTTGTACAGATAGAGGTATATGCCAAGGCCGATCAGCGAAAAGGCCAGCGCGTTTCGCATGCCCGAGTTGGCGTGAACAAATGGGAGCAGGCCAAAGCAGATCAGAAAGGACAGCCAATTGACTTTTCCGTTTTTTTCGTGATCCTTGCTCCAGTCACGCATGATGTAGCCCACAATGCAGTAATCGATCAGCACGCATGTCCACGGGAGCCAATGATTGTTGCGGGAGAGATGGCAGAGGATATAGCGAAGCAGGTTAAATGTGAAGAAAAAGGGATATCCCCCCACCCATGACGTATTGTGAAAAAGGAATTCGAAGAGCGACAGGGGGGAATTTCTGATCTGATCCATATACGCCAGATGGAACGTGAGGTCCCACGCTCTGGGGGGATCTTTGGAAAACGCGATATTTGCCAACGAGAGAGCAAACAGGAAGAAGAGAACCTTCAGCGTACGCTCTTTCATTTTGATCCGGTCAAGCACAAAAATCAGCGCAATAAAAAAGCATACATACGCCACTGAACATAAATAAGCTAGCTGCATATCGTCGTTTCCCCTACTTCCGGACTGGCATGATCGGGAGGAGCCCCGTAGATAGGAGCGCGCGGCAAAACGCCGCTCTCCGCCCGCTCAAGAAACCGTTCTGCCCGCATAGAATTTTTCCAGCTCCATGGCGCTCAAGGCAATGTCAAACCCGTGCCGGCGGATTTCCTCGCTGAAGCCGCCGCGGTTTAGTCCAAGACAGCTGAGGATCGCCTCCGCCCATTGCTCCGGCTTGCTGTCTAGCGGAACGAACTGAACGCGGTCCGTCAGCTCCGCCTCCCGAGTGACCGCGCCGGAAAAGACGCAGGGCAGTCCGGCCGCCTGAGCCTCCACGCCGACGACAGGCAGTCCCTCGTACAAGCTGGGCAGCACGAACACGTCCATGGCCTGATACAGCCTGTCCACATCGCGCCGGACACCGAGGAACCGGACCGATTCCTCCAGTCCCAGCCGCGCCGCCTTTTCCCTCGCCGCGCCAGACAGTTCGCCGTCTCCGATGAGCAACAGGGCGGCGTTTTCCTTTCGCCTGCGCACTTCCGCAAACAGGTCCAGCAGGAAATTGTGATTCTTCTGGGCGCAGAACCGCCCCACGTGGCCCACCACAAATTTCCCCTCTAAATTCAGCTCTCTGCGCACCTCGTCCCGGACGCGCGGGTCAAATTCAAATTTGCCCAGCTCAATGGCGTTGCGGAATACCATGACCTCTCCCCGCTCCATGGAGCGCCTGCCGAACAGCCAGGCCCCGGCGTATTGAGAGCAGGCGCAGTAATCCGTGGCGAATACCTTGGCAAAGGGACGCAGGGCATATTTCATCAGATTTTTTGCGGTCTCGCCCCTGCCTGCCGTGCTGTGATTGTGGCAGATCCGCACGGGCACGCCCGCCCGCCATGCCGCGAACAGGGAGAACACCGACAGGGTATTCATGCTGGAATGCACAATCTGATACCGGTTCTCCCGAAAAAGCCGGGTCAGCGCGGATATGCACTGCGGAAGCTTTTGGCAGGGGGGCACAACGAAATACCGGGCCCCCATGGCAAGAAGCTCCCGGCTGGGCCGGCAGGGGGAATCCGCGTCAACGTAAAAGTCGAATTGGAATGTCTCATGATCGATATGCCGGTAATAATTATTGATGACGGACTCCACGCCGCCCGCGTTCAGCTTGCCGATCACATGGGCAATCCGGATGGGCCGGTTGGCTTGGATGAAGCTCACATCGCCCCGTCCCCCTTCACGATTGCTCTGACGGTGTGCAGCAAAATGGTGAAGTCAAGCCGCGGAGAGTAGTTCTGCACATAGTACAGCTCGGCTTTCTGCCGCTCCCCGCTCTCATAAGTACATTGGCTGCGGCCCTTGACCTGCCACAAGCCCGTCAGGCCGGGGCGGAGGGAGAGCAGCAGCCTCTGCTCCGGCTCGGTATATTTTTCCTGCACCTCTTCCGGCAGCAGCGGACGCGGTCCGATCAGGCTCATATGACCCAAAACGATGTTGATCAGCTGCGGAATTTCGTCAATGCTGGATCTGCGCAGAAAGTTCCCCATTCTTGTGACGCGCGGGTCCTGATTCAGCTTGAATTCCTTCCGGTATTCGAACAGCTCTTCGGGCGAGAGCATTCCGCCCGGTGACTTCGCGTCTGCTTTCATTGTGCGGAATTTGTATATCGGAAAGAGCCGTCCGTTTTTTCCCACCCGGGTCTGGCTGAAAATGGGGCCGCCCTTGGGGTCGTCAATCACAATGGCCAGCGAAATCAGCAGCAAAAACGGGGACAGCACAATCAGCGCCAATATGGACAGCGCCACATCCTGAAACCGCTTGAAGCACAGATATCCCCTGTATCTCGTCTCGACGTTGGTTATCGCAGGTTCATACAATCCCATCACAATCCCCCACAAGCCTCAGCTCCCAGAGCTCTTTCTCTCCCGTATCCGCCCGGCGAGCCGGAACACAGCCCACCCGGCGGCCGCGCCGCAGGTATCCAGACCCACATCCCACAGGCTGGGCGAGCGCCCGGGGGAGAAGCTCTGGTGGAATTCGTCGGACAGCGCGAAAAGCCCGCCCAGCAGAAGCACCGCCGGGAGTACGGGAACCCGCTTCTGCCGCCCCGCCACCCCCGTCAGCCCAAAGCCCAGCAGGGCATAGACGCTGAAATGGGCCAGCTTGCGCAGGACCAGATTCACCAGGTCAAGATTTTCCGGCGTCTCCGCCAGGGGCAGCAGCTCCAGCGCCCACGCGGCAATTTTTAGGCTCAGGCCGTTGGACTGCCCGCTGTTCTGAGCGGAAAACCGGAAAATGACAATCGCGGTGAAAACGGTTATGAGCCCGCAGGCCACCGGCATGATATGGCCGCCCCGCTTCATTCCGGATTCTCCGCCGGCGCGTAAAAGTCCTCAATCACCAGCCTTTGCAGGGCGGCCTCATCCACGCGGAATTCCACATAATTCTGCTCGTTTATGACCGCCTCGCCCTCCAGCGCGGCGTACTCCTCCATCTCAAAGGTACGGAGCGTCTCGGCCAGTTCGGCCAGCCGCTCCACCGTGCAGTCCGAGGTCATGTGCTGGCTCAGCTCCAGCAGGGCGGACATGGCAAACCCCTCGTCCCCCTCCGTCAGGCCGGACAGCTTCTTTTGCAGCGCCTCCAGATACTCCCGCTGGCGGGCCATCCGCGCCAGGTTGGAGTTGTCGCTCACATACCACCGGCTGCGCACGTAGTTCAGCGCGTGCTCCCCCAGCAGGAGCACCCGCTCCCCCTGCACCAGCGTGGGGTCCACCGCAGAGAAGTCGTCCTTGATCTCCACCTCGACCCCGCCGGCCAGGTCGTTGAGCAGCATCACCCCGTCCATGGTCACGGTCATATAGTGGTCGATCTCCACCCCGTACAGCAGCCCCGACACCGCGTCCATCGCCGTGTGGGCCGCCGTGGTGTCGTTTCTGGTATAGGCCTGGGCGTGGGCGTAGGCCAGCGCCAGCTGGGCCGTATAAGTTCCCGAGGGCTTGCCGTACTGGTCAAAATCCTGTATTTCCACCATGGTATCCCGGTTGATGTGGAGAACCTTCCAGCGCTCCGCCGTCTGGTCGATCTCCAGCAGCAGCACAAAGTCGGACTGGGCGTATTCACCCGTCGTCCAGACTCCCTCCTGCTCGGACCGGTCCAGCCCCAGCACCAGCACCGTCTCCACGTCCTTTCGCGGCGCGTACCATGTGTCGTTGTAATAGAGCAGCTCCCCCTCGTCTGTCTCGGGGGGCTCCGAGGTCCAGGCCTGCGCTCCGCCGGGGAAGCTGCCCTCCCCCCAGAGGAAGCGCAGCAGCGCCCCCGCCAGGAGGAGGGTCAGCACCGTCAAGAGAACCGCGGCCGCTCGGATTACCTTACGGTCAACGCGCATGATTCACCTCAACGGGCAGAATTTGTCTGCTTCCTTGCTTTTGCCAGCGCCAGAATGCCGCCCGCGGCCAGGGCCGCGGCCGCCAAGGTCACGCTCTCCATTCCGCTCAGGCCGGCAACTCCGGTCTGGGGCGAGGGCATTTCGGCCAGCGGCACTTCCTCATCCGGGATCTCGATCTCGGGCTCGGGTTCGAGCGCAGGCGTGGGTGCGGGCGTAGGCTCCGGCGTCTCCTCCCCTGTCTCGGTGGGCACAGGCTCCGAAGGCACAGGCTCCGAAGGCACGGGCTCCGAGAATACGGGGGGCGGCGTGGGCTCCGTGGGCGACCACGGCGGCGGCGCGGCAAAGGCCGCGGACGTCATCAGCAGCGTCACGCTGAGCACGGATACCAGCAGCACCAGCAGCTTCTTCATCTCCATACACTTCCTTTCCTTTACAAATTATGGTTCATGGCGCGGAGATGTCCGCCATCCGTTTGGCCAGCACCAGATACCGCTGCTTCGAGTCGCCCCGCAGGCAGGTGGACAGGATCAAAAGCTGATCCTCCGCCGTGACCTCGGCCTCCCCGTCGATGCTGGCGTTGATGGACCGGACGGACATCACCTGCTCCAGGAACGCCTCAAACACCTTCCGGTTTCTGAAATCGTTGTAATACAGGATGTGCCGCATGTTGAACGGCACCGCCGCGAACACCTGGTAGTGCAGCTCCTGTTCCGGAAGATAGACAATAATCTCTTGATGCTCCGCCATCCCGTTCTCCGCGGTATAGGTGGCCTGAAGGCTCCCGAACATGGTGCCGGAGCGCATATAGTGGCCGTATACCAGGGTGACGGGGTCGGTGAAGTCCTTGCTGTTGTAGGCCGACTCGGTGAAAACAGCGCCTCCGTCGCTGTACCTCCCCTGGCTGTTGTGGTTCAGATAGAACTTGTCGTTCCCCTCCCGCTGGAGGATAGGGTAGTTCACCTCGGTGCCGGGTATGTACAGCCAGGCGTAAATTTCCGAATTCATCTCCCACAGCGACGGAAAATCCACCGGGCTCTCATAGGGCGGCTCTGTGGCCTCCGGGGCCGGGGTATCCTCCGGCCCGGGGGCGGTGGACGCCGGCGGCACCGCGCGCTCCGCCACGTGCTCCGCGACGGCGGCCTGCACCCGGGTCTCGGCGGTCTCCGCCGGGTGGGTCTGAATCCACAGCGCGGCCCCAATCAGCACGGCCGCCGCCAGCAGCAGCCCGCCCCCCAGAATGTACCAACGCTTCTTTTTCATGGGCTCACTCCTTCAGCATGACAGAGACGGGGGCGGCAGGGCGCGTTTCTTGGAAACGCGCCCTGGGGGATCCCCCAGGAACAATTGATTGGCCTTCCGCCTATGTTTTTGATTCCTTTTTGGCGGCGTCGCTGTAGGCGTAGCTGCCTTTTTTATATTTCTTTTCCTTTTCGTCCGCGTGGGTCAGCACGAATCCCAGCAGCTTGGCGTTGGCGTGCCGCAGCTGCATCATGGCCTCCCCCACCGAGGAGCGGGTGGCGTAATCCTTCCGCACCACCATAATCATCCCGTGGACCAGCCGGGACGTCACCAGCGCGTCCGTCACCTCGTTCACTGGCGGCAGGTCCAGAATAATGAAGTCAAAAGTTTTGCCCAGCTCCTTGATCGAGTCCCGCATCCGGTCCGAGCCCAGCAGCTCCGACGGGTTGGGCGGGGTGTCCCCCGCGCTCATCACCCACAGGTTCTCCTGAATGCCCGAGAGGCGGCAGGCCTCCTGCTCGTCGCACATGCCCACCAACAGGTAGGACAGCCCCGCCTTCTGATGCTCCAGCCCCAGCCGCTTGGTGATGGTGGGCAGGCGCATATCCGCCTCGATCAGCAGAATCTTGCGCCCCGATTCCGCCAGCACATAGGCCAGGTTCAGGGCCGTGGTGCTCTTCCCCTCCCCGCTCAGCGAGCTGGTGATCCCGATGATCCGGCAGGTCTGCCCGTTCTTCAGCGCGCTGAAGGGCAGCCCGAACAGCACGTTGGTGCGCAGCAGCCGGTATGCCTCCGACGCGGCGAAATTCAGCCCCGCCCCAAAGGTTTTTGCCTCCTCCTCCGGCCGGAGGGCGCGCCTTACGGCTTCTTTTTTCTTCATGACTGATTCTTCCCCTCTGCGGCGGCGTAATAGGAGCCGTACCCCTTTCCGGATTTGGATGTCAGCAGGTCGGGCACCGAGGCCAGCACCGGCAGCCCATAGCTTTGAAGCAGCTGCTCCTCGTTGTGGATCTGCTCGTCCAGCAGCTCGCGGATCACCACGATGCCGGCGCTGAGCAGCAGGCCGGCCAGGGCCCCGGCCAGCGCGTACTTCTGATAGCTGGGGCCGCTCTTGGTCCGGGGCGTCACCGCCAGGTCCACCGTCCGGGCCGACGAGCCGTCAAGGATCTGAGAGATTTTGTCCGGCAGCACCACCGTGATGGTGTTGGCGATCCGCGTCGCCTCCTCCGGGTCCGCGCTGGTCACGGTGATGCGGAAGATCTCCGTGCCGTTGACCGAACCGGCGCTGATCATTTTTTCCAGCTGCTCGAAGGTGTAGCGCACCCCCGCCTCTTTGATCACATCGTCCAGCGTCAGCCGGGTTTTCAGGATGGCGATGTAGGTGTCCACCAGGGTCTGAGAGGCGGACAGGTCGGACAGGCTGATGGATGTGCCGCCCATGGCGATGGAGCCGTTGTTCACATACATCAGCGCGGTGGCCTGATACTTCGCCGGCACCAGCCAATAGGCCGCCGAGAAGCCCGCCGCGCCGAACAGAAGCGCTGCCAGCACGATTACGATCATGTGCCGCCACACCGCTTTCAGCAACCGCATCAGGTCAAGCTCAATATAATCCTCTCGTGTCTGCTGTTCCATACCTGTCCCCCACTTTGGCCCCCCGCGACGGCGGCGGGCGGGTTGCTTTTGGCGCGCGTGAGACAGAATACATATTCTGTCTCACGCGCACTCAATCATGGAAATTATAACACAGCCGCCGCTGCAAATGCAATAGTGTTTCGACAGGAGTTGTGACATGATTTTCCTTAAAAGGCCCCACAGCGGGCAGGAATCGCAAATATTTCCATAATTTTCCGCCCCCGGCATGAGGACGCACCCTTTTCCGGGCCCGTTTGAACCGCTTGAGCCGGGGCCTGTGACCCAACGCGGAATTGGCCGCCCCGCGGCAGAGGAGATACACACAATGTTTCTTTGCGTTTTCTATTGCAAAAAAGAAACCAAGTTTGACAAAAAAGGCTGTACTTTTCTCAGCTGGTATGATATACTGTCTGCCACGGTTCCTCCCCGGAAGAAGCGCTGAGCCGCCGTGAACAGCGTGGATGGAGCGAAACGAAGGCAAATTCGACCGCTGCAAAGCGGCGGGGAATTTGGCCTGAGTCGAAGTGAAGCCACGCGTCGCAAGCAGGCGAAGCGTGACAGCCCGGGTCGAGTCGAACCCCCTTCCCGGCTTGCTGCGCCGTGTGCGGCGCTTTTTATTTGTTCACCATTTTTTACAGAAAAGGAGTTATTATGGCAGAAAAACTGAAAATTATCTCTCTTGGCGGTCTCAACGAGATCGGCAAAAACCTTACTGTCTACGAGTATGGAAACGACATCATCCTGGTGGACGTGGGCATGGGCTTCCCCGACAACGATATGTACGGCATCGACGTGGTGATTCCCGACTTTACCTACCTCATCCAGAACCGGGACCGCATCCGGGCCATCTTCATCACCCACGGCC
>ERZ777011.2036-NODE-2036-length-17960-cov-4.158671_pt1 | contig 17960 bp, 21 predicted proteins | sample MGYA00374964_ERZ777011 | MGnify/ENA primary metagenome ERZ777011 (study PRJEB29310, sample SAMD00008975) | mouse gut metagenome | study: EMG produced TPA metagenomics assembly of the Metagenome analysis of fecal microbiota from mouse which was promoted...
CGAACGGCATGTACGGTGGTGTGAGAGGGGAGATTTAATCTCCCCTACTCGATTTTGCCTCTACTACACACGCAATTGTGCGAAATGGGCTCATCCCGGTATTCTGTGATATTAATCCAAATGATTTCACAATGGATGTGTCAAAAATGGAAGAACTGATTACGGATCGAACGTCCGCAATACTTCCTGTTCATGTCTATGGAAATATATGTAATGTGGAAGAGATTCAGCGTATTGCGGACAGGTATGGATTGAAAGTTATTTATGATGCGGCTCATGCTTTCGGCGTGAAGCGAAAGGGAAAAGGAATAGCCTCTTATGGAGATGTTTCTTGCTTTTCATTTCATGCAACAAAGGTGTTTAACACGATTGAAGGCGGCGCGGCTTGTTTTCATGACAGCAATTTGGGGAGAAAGCTGTATCGTCTGAAAAACTTTGGAATTAGAAATGATGAGGTTGTGGATGGAATCGGCGCAAATGCAAAGATGAATGAATTCTGCGCAGCTATGGGATTATGTAATCTCAGGCACATTAAGGAAAAGATCAGGGAACGGGAGCTTATTGTCAGGAGATACAGGGAGCTGCTGGATGATATACCCGGTATTCAGATGAATCTGGAGAACAAGGATATAGAATCTAATTACTCTTATTTCCCCATAGTCGTTCATGAAAAGGAATTTGGCAGTACAAGAAATGAGGTGGCGGCAGCACTGCAGGCTGATAATATTGTTCCACGCAAGTATTTTTATCCATTGACAAATGGATTTGAATGCTATCACGGGAAATATGATCAGAATGAAACGCCGGTCGCACTTTATATCAGCAAGAGGGTATTGACACTGCCGCTTTATCCTGATTTGCCGTTAGAAGAGGTGGACAGGATATGTGGGATTATTAAGGAATGTCAGAGGTAAAGGGGATGAAAGTTGGAATCATGCAGCCGTATTTCTTTCCGTATCTGGGGTACTGGCAATTAATCAATGCAGTTGATGTGTATATTGTATATGACGACGTAAATTATATTAAAGGAGGCTGGATCAGTAGAAATAATATATTATTAGCCGGAGAAAAACATCTGATTACAATACCATTGGAAGGAGCATCTTCGTTTAAAAAAATCAATGAAATTAGAGTGACGGAAAATGTCAAAGCCAGGCAAAAAGTATTAAAGACTATAGAAATGGCGTACAGGAAGGCTCCCTATTTTGAAGCAGGCATGCAGATGTTTGAAAAATTGATTATGGAAAGTGATACTATAGCGATGCTTAACTATAATGCAATCACGCTAATAAACAAATATCTTGGAATTCCGACCCAAATATATCTTTCATCGCAGATAGAAAAAAATGCGGCATTAAGTGGACAGGACAAGGTGATAGACATAAATAAGAGATTTGGAGCGGATACATATTATAACGCGATTGGCGGAAGAAAATTATATGATGGAGATACATTTAAACATAACGGTATACAACTGTGCTTTTTGGAGATGGGCGCCGTTGAATACATGCAGTTTAACAGAGAGTTTGTACCCAATCTGTCAATTATAGATGTGATAATGTTTAATTCTGTTGACGATATAAAACGGATGCTGCAACAGTATACATTGCATTGGGGGGGGTAAGAGAACACCCGATTTTAAAGTGGTATATGAATCCTGTTTTCATGGGAGGTGCAGCATGAAAATAGGTATAATGCAGCCATACTTCTTCCCTTATATAGGATATTGGCAGTTAATCAATATTGTAGATAAATATGTTATTTTTGATGATGTAAATTACATTAGCCGAGGGTGGATTAACAGAAATCGGATTCTTTATAATGGAGAGTCAAAATATTTCAATATAGTATTAAAGGGGGCAAGCCAAAATAAGTTAATTAATGAGATCGAAATTGATAATGGGACAAAGCAGATTGAAAGAAACCTGATGATACTGAAACAGGCCTATAAAAGGGCGCCCTTTTTTCAAGAGACATTTCCGGTTATTGAGGCCGTGCTATGTGAAAAGGAGAATAATCTAAGCAGATTTAATGGCTTATTAATTCAAAAGGTGTGTCACTATCTGGGAATTGATACAGACATAATTTTTTCATCCAGTTTGCCGAAGGATAATTCGTTAAAGGGGCAGGCAAAAATTATTGATATATGCCGGAGGCTGAACGCAACGGATTATTATAATGCAATCGGGGGAAGGGAATTATATTGTCAGGAGAAGTTCTCCCAATATAACATTAAATTGCATTTTGTATGTACGGATCCAATAAGGTACATGCAGTATGAAAACGAGTTCCTGGATAATTTATCGATAATTGATGTAATGATGTTTAACTCCCGGGAAGAAATTCGGGGCTTTTTGAAGATGTATCAATTAATTGAGGCATGAGGCTGGGAAAAGAGGAAAGAAACATGTTTAAGTGGGAAAAGCGGCAGGATAATCCCTGCATATCATTGGAACAAATAAATCATCCATGGATGGAGTCACATACCCAACTGGCTGTTCCATATATATTATCAAATGGAAATATCAGAATTTTTTATAACAGCAGAACGAAGGGAAAAGCGCGGCCTGCATTTGCTGATTTGGACAGGGATACCTTGCAAGTCGTGCAGACAAGCAAAGCACCGCTGTTAGATTTCGGAAAGCCGGGTACTTTCGATGACAGCGGAGTTATGTTTTCTTCCCTGATTGATTCAGGAGATAAACTATATATGTATTATTCGGGATGGAATGTACCTGCAACGGTAAGGTATCATAACTCAATCGGCCTGGCAATAAGCGAAGATGGCGGAAATACTTTTTACAAATATTCTGAAGGCCCCATATTGGATAGATCTGTTTATAATCCGATCATGGTGGCAGGGCCTTATGTTATAAGGAGAGGCGCAGCAGATTGGGTTATGTATTATTTGTCCTGTTCGGACTGGATTGACGGAGGTTCCAAGCTGGAGCCTGTATATGATCTGCATTATGCGCTTTCCAAAGATGGGATCAGTTGGGAAGTAAGTAATGGCATGCCGTGTATCAGTGGAAAAAATGAGGCCATTGCCCAGCCCTGCGTGATTAAGGAAGGGGGACGATATTATATGTGGTATTCTTACCGCAAGACTCTGGATTACAGGATTAATAGAGATAATTCTTACCGCATAGGCTATGCGGAATCGGAGGATGGAATTAACTGGGAAAGAATGGATGAAATGGCTGGAATAGCTGTTTCCGAAACCGGATGGGATTCAGAAATGATCGAATATCCATACGTTTTGAAAGTTAAGGATAAATATATGATGTTCTATAATGGAAACGGATTTGGAAGATCCGGGATAGGAATAGCTGTTTCCGAGAAATTGGTGTGAGGCAGCCTGAATCAATCGTGTATAGGATAAGGAAATGATTATAATGGAAAGAGAGAAAAGTATTTCACTACTTTACAGTATGATACTGATACGAGAATTTGAAAACGCGGTATCTGAGTACAAAATGAAAAAAATGATTTATGGTTCTGCTCATTGCTATAATGGAGAAGAAGCAGTTGCGGCAGGAGTATGTGCTGCGCTTAGAAAAGAAGACTATATCATCAGTGACCACCGTCCGCACGGACATGCCATTGCAAAAGGCATAGAAATCAATCATATGATGGCTGAAATATTTGGCAAAGCGACGGGCACTAACGGTGGAAAGGGCGGATCAATGCATGTCAATGACGCATCTATAGGGATGATTGTTTCCACCGGCATTGTCGGTTCAGGGATACCGGTAGCATGCGGCGCGGCCTTTTCGGCGAAATATATGAAAAATGGGAAAATAGCCTGTGTGTTTTTCGGAGACGGAGCGGCAAATGAAGGAACTTTACATGAAAGCCTTAATCTGGCGGCTAAATGGAAACTGCCTGTCATTTTCATTCTTGAGGATAATGGGCTGGCGGTGACGACAAATACAAGAATGACTTCTGCATGCAATGACTATGTGGCAATGGCCGGTGTATATGGTATAGAGGGGCATCATGTTGACGGTCAGGATGTGGAACAGGTGTATTTGACAGCAGGGCGGGCGGCAGAAAAGGCAAGGAAGGATTGCAGTCCTTCTTTAATGCAGGCGCATACTATTCGTTTTAACGAGCATGCGGAGGGAGAACATTATCTGAAAATGAGGGAGAAGAATTACAGGGATGAAGAGGCCCTTGAAAAAGACAAAGTGATGAAATGCCCAATAAAAGGATATGAGGAAAAACTGTTAATGAACGAAATCATTACAGAGGAGGCGGTTCATGCTTTGCATGCAAAGGCAGAACAGGAAGTAAGAGCAAGTGTTGACTATGCCTTGAATTCCCCGGAACCTGAGAAAAGTGCAGCGTTTAAAAATATTTTTGTTGAGGTACAGTAATGAGAATGACTTATAAAGAAGCAATAAACAGGGCTTTATATGATGCGCTTGAGGAAAATTCCAAGGTAGTATTTTGGGGAGAGGATGACAGAAATAATCTATATGGATATACGGAAGGTCTTTATGAAGCATTTGGTGATGAACGGGTAAAAGATATTCCCTTATCAGAGGCAGGAGTTGTGGGAATGGCCTGCGGGGCAGCGATCTGCGGGCTGCGTCCAATCGTGGATCTGACCACGGAGAACTTTCTGTATGTAGCAATGGATCAAATATGCAGTATGGCTGCCAAGACGGCGTATATGTATGATGGCATATATTCGGTGCCAATAACAGTTTTCAGCTCATCCATGAGTACAGGAGGAAATGCGGCTCAGCATAGTGACAGGATTCACTCCCTGTTTATGAATATTCCCGGATTAAAAATCATATGTCCGGCTGCACCGCAGGATATGTACTCTATGCTGAAGGAAGCCATAAAAGACAATAATCCCGTTTTATGTTTTGCAGACCGTACACTTTTTTGGATGGAGGAGGAAGTTGATACTGCAGCGGAGGTGAGACTTGGAAAAGCAAAGATGGTGAAGGAGGGGACGGACGTAACAATTGTAACAGTATCGGGTTGCTTAAAAATGGTAAGGGAAATGCTTCCGGAGCTGGAGCTGCTGGGAATTTCCGCTGATATATTGGATGTCAGATCAGTAGTCCCGCTTGATTTTAATGCAATTAAGGAGTCGGTGAAAAAGACAGGGCGAATCGTCATATGCGATACGGCAAACAGAACCGGAAGCCTGGCGGGACATATATCTTCTTTGATTGCGCAGGAAGCTTATGAATATTTGAAAGCACCTGTTCGCATCGCTGCGTGTGAAGACATACCGATTCCTTACGCAAAAGAATTAGAGGCGGCTGTCCTTGTATCGAAGGAAAAGATAAAAAGAGAAATTGAATTAACGGTCAATTATAAGTCAGGAGGAAGGGTTTGATATGTGGGAAAAGAAGGGATTATTGTATTCATGTGATTTTTATGGAACGGGATACGCACAGGATGCGTTTATAGACGTTTTGAATGACAAGGTATGGAGGATTTATTATTCAGCGAGAACACAGGATGTAATTAGTTATCCATATTATATAGATGTTGAGGCGGGAAATCTTCATAATATTCTGTCTGTTTGTAAGACACCGCTGATGGTGCCTGGCCGCAGGGGTACTTTTGATGATACTGGCATCACAATGACATCCATTGTACCGGTAGATGAGCATAGAAAGTATTTATATTACTGCGGGTGGAACCGAAAGACTACGGTATCCTATTCTCTGAGTATTGGCTGCTGTGAAGTAATAGATAACAGGGAATATAGGAAAATATCGGACGGGCCGGTTTTGGAGCGCTCAGTATATAATCCGATTGCAGTCAGCGCACCAATGGTGATAAGAGAAGATGACGAATTCAGGATGTGGTATATATCATTTTTGAGCTGGGAATTATACGGGGATAAATATGAGCCGATTTATGTGGTAAAGCATGCCTCTTCCAAGGACGGAATTAATTGGAAATGCGATAATCATATCTGTCTCGATGCGGAGTATTTCGGGGAAGCAATCGGAAGGCCTTGGGTATTAAGAGACGGAGACTTATATAAAATGTGGTACTCCACACGAGGCATAGAAAATTACCGTGCAAAAAGCGGGCAGCATTACATGATTGGGTATGCGGAGTCGGAAGACGGGATTGTGTGGAAACGCAGGCCGGAAAAGTTTCGGTTTCCTTTATCTGACAGCGGATGGGACAGCGAGATGTTGGAATATGCGTCGATACATAAAGATAAAAACAGATACTATATGATCTATAACGGAAATGTATTTGGAAAGACTGGGTTCGGTTATGCAATTAAAGAATGTTAAAAAGTATACTATCCTTGTTTCGGGAGCATCAGGAATAGTCGGGTATGGAATACTCCGCGCGCTTAAGGAAAGAGGAGACATCTTTTTGATCGGTACGACAATTTACCCCCAGTCACCGGCCAACTGTTTTGCAGATGTGGTTGAAATTGTTCCGCAAACGAATGCTCCTGAATATTTGAGCGCTTTAAAGGGACTGATTGCCAGGTATTCCATTGACATGATTATTCCGGGAATAGAGGCGGATATGTCAGTGTGGAATCAGGCACGGGGGGAGTTGGAGAGTACAGGGACATTTGTATTACTGAATAATCCTGATTTAATATCCATGTGTCTGGATAAATGGAAATTTTATGAGAAATTAGTAGAGAACAATTATCCGGGCAGGATAGAAACGTCTATTGATTCGAATGATGCAAGGTTCTCCCTTCCCTTTTTGCTGAAGCCGAGATGTGGATTTGGCGGCAGAGGAATCGTTAAGATCGAGACCAGGGAACAGTTTGAGCAGAATAGGAATAAAATCGGTGATTATTTGATGATGCAGGAATATGTGGGAAGTGATGCGGAAGAATATACAGTCTCCGCTTTTTTTGACTGCAAATCTGCAATCAGGGCGGTTATGGGATTAAGGCGGAAATTGTCGGGTGCCGGGTATACAGAAATGGCGGAAGTGGTAGATACGGACAAATTTATGGGAGATATTAAGCAGCTTGCCGATATTTTCAAACCAGTCGGCCCAACAAATTTTCAGTTCAGGATGGGCAGGAATGCGCTGAAATTATTGGAAATAAATCCACGTATATCTTCGTCTACATTGATCCGGGCGAAATTTGGATACAATGAGAGCAGCATGGCGGTAGATTATTTTCTGGAAAAGAAGGAAGCGGCACAGCCTGCGATAAGAAGAGGACATGCCATGCGTTATACAGAGGAGTACGTTTTCTATGATAGCACTAATATCTGACATACATGGCAATTATGTGGCACTGCAGGAAGTGCTAAACAAAATTGACAGTTTAGGGGTTTCGGCCATTTACTGTCTTGGTGACGTGGTCGGATACTATTCTCAGGTAAATGAATGCTGTGAAGAGCTTCGCAAGCGCAGGATTAAGTGTGTGATGGGAAACCATGACTGGTACATGGCATCCGGAACGGACTGCCAGAGATCAAAGAGTGTTCGTGACTGTATGGCATATCAAAGGCAGGTCATTACGCAGGAAAATAAAAAGTGGATTGAATCCTTTCCGGTAATACGGAATTTCAAGGGGATGTCCATGGTGCACGGAGGATGGATAAATCCCGTTGATGAATATCTCGAACCGGAGAAAGGTTATTTTGAGGGTATAAAAGGGAGATATTTTGTGTCCGGACATACACATGTTCAGAGAATAGCTGAGTTTGGGGACAAGGCATACTGCAATCCCGGTTCTGTGGGGCAGCCGAGGGATGGAGACAACAGAGCGGCGTTTGCTGTCTTTGATGGAGAAAACTTCGAATTATTCCGCGTTAAATATGATTTTACTAAGGTTGGAAAATTAATGAGTGATGCCGGATTTAATCCGTATTATTACGGTTGTCTGAGAGATGCTGCCAAAAATCTTCATGTGTAGAATTCTGAAATTTGGAACAAGCAAATTATAAGTTTATACAAAATGGGGTTATAGCGGGAGGAGGTATAGAAATATGTATTTTGACCCTGGAATGGGAAGCTTGATTATTCAGGCACTTATCGCTGCCTTGGCGGTAGTCGGAGGTTATTTTGCCGTAGTAAAAAATAAATTTAAGAAGCCCTTTGGGAAAAGGGATAAAAAGGAATCGGAAAAGAGCAAGGGGGCTGACGAAGATGATACCCTTTGAAGACTCACGCGAATATAGTTCCTTCAGGGATCCATCAGGCTGCATATATACGCATGAGGGAATTCTTTACCGCAGAATTGCTGCGTCATATTTCCGGCAATATGACAAACTGATGGATTGCGGATTGTATAATGAGATGCGTAAGTTCGATGCAATAACAGAGCACCAGATGATTAGGAGAAACGAAAGCGAAATCATTATACAGCCTGAAAAGATACCCTATATCTCATATCCGTATGAATGGACATTTGGGGAATTGAGGGATGCAGCGCTTCTTACATTAAAGATACATCGTCGTGCAATGCGTCATGATATGGTTTTGAAAGATGCCAGCGCTTATAATATACAGTTTAAAAACGGAAAGCCGATTTTGATTGACACGCTGTCATTTGACTTTTATGAGGAAGGAGAGCCGTGGGGGGGGTATGGGCAGTTCTGCAGGCATTTTCTAGCCCCATTGCTGCTGATGAAGGAAAAGGATCTGCGTTTGAACAGAATGCTCAGCCTTTTTATAGATGGTATACCGCTTGATCTGGCTGCAGCCTTGATTGGTAATAAAGGGGGACTTTTAGCCAAAGAGCATATCGTATGGCATTCTAAGAGTATTGCCAGACATAACGGAGACGGAAAGCGTAATATGAAAAAAAAGGGCAGGAGTGTTTCTGTCACCAGAAAAGGACACTTGGCTTTCATAGAAAGCCTTATTCGCGGGATTGAAGATCTGCGGCTTAAGACAGTCGAAACGGAATGGGGAGATTATTACGCTCATACAAATTATTCTGAAGAGGCAACGGCAGAAAAGAAAAGGATTGCAGAAGAACTAATAAATCAGGTGAGTCCGGTATCGGTATGGGATATGGGGGCAAATGACGGAACGTATTCAAAGCTGGCGTTATTGGCAGGCGCGCATGTCGTGGCTTTTGATATAGATCCAATGGCGGCGGAGAGAAACTATAACGAGGTGAAGAGAACGCATTCTTCTATGCTGCCTTTGGTATTGGATATTACGAATCCAAGCCCTGGGATAGGGTTTGCAAACAAAGAGCGTACTATGATAGGAGACAGGCAGAAACCGGACTGTATTTTGGCACTGGCACTTATTCATCATTTGGCAATATCCAATAATCTTTCGTTTGATATGATAGCGGAGTGGTTTTCAGAATTATCAGATCATTTGATTATTGAATTTGTACCAAAGGAAGATTCGCAGGTACAGATTCTTCTTGCTACAAGAAAAGATATTTTTGCCAAGTATACGATGCCTGATTTTGAAGAGGCATTTTCAAAATTTTATATGTTATGTGAAAAGAAACCTATTCATAATAGCAGGAGAGTAATATATCTGTGGAAGAAAGAGCAAAGCGTTTTAAATATGAAAAAATAAGTTTGGTGTACATTTTTACTGCTTCATTTTTTCCTGTTTCGATATATGTTTATTTTTGCGCCCGTAATATTAAAGAATTGTCTGCGGTGTTTGTTTTGATTTCTTCGATTGTTTTGTTCGTCCTTGCTTTTATTGCTTATTTTTTTTCTTATGTTATAATCCGGAGAAATTTTTCTGCAATGATTTTTTGTCTGCTTTGCTGGCTGGGGTGCTACGTATATACATTGATATGGAAACTGCCATATAAGATATGGCCCAAGGCCCAGAAAATATTTGGAGCGTCCGAGTTTGGCTGGTTGAAATTCAATACCTTAATTGTATTAATGTCGGCCATATTATTTACAGTGCTCACATGTAAGGTAAGGAAGAAAGAGAGCATTGCGAAATTTATTCTAATGGTATCTTTAATTCTTTTGACCATGAATGGAGCTTCTGTTTTGATAAATTCATTCTGGGGACCGAGCGCGGATGAGTTTGAATTAAAAACAGAGTTTATTAAGGAAGATGGCCTTGCGGCACCCAATATATATTGGATTCATCCGGATGGAATGTTGGGGTTTGATGTCTTTGAAAAGTATTATGGTGACTCGCAGGATGCTATGCTGGCAGAGCTTACTGACAGGGGATTTGAAATATCACAATCGGCTAATTTTGAATCTTCTCATTCCACATCTGTTGCAATTCCAGTATTAACGAGTCCGCATGCGTATGATACATGGATTTCCCAATATACAGTGAGCCACGAGGACGCAATGAAAATGCACAATAAGAACATTATCAAACGGATGGATCTGCTGCGGCAGAAAGCAGAACTCCAGGCAGCGTTTGATGACAGGGGCTACACTGTTAATACGGTTGGGATGTACGGATATTATTATCCACCGGATGGAGGTTACATCTGGCCGACGGAATATGATTTAAATGGAGTGTGGAAATATAGTAAACAACAGAACCGGATTTTATCAATACAAAGGATGTTAAGTAATATTGCAGAGATAAATATTTATTTTGAATGGTGTTGTGACAAGGCAATTGAGATTATAGGCAATCCCATAAAATATGGCAAGGTATCGGCGTACCGTGCATTTATGTCTGATGAGAAAGCGAAAGCAGTTATCCATGAAGCATATCAGAACATTGATCCGGGATACTATCAAGACGTGCTGGGATTATATGACGTTTTGAACGGTGGATACGATTCACCAAGGCTTACATTTATACACAATACGATAGCTCACAGACCGTTTCGCTTCAATGAGGACGGAAGCATACATGAAGAGAGTGAAGATCCAGTGGATTATTATTCACAACACATATATAGCGGCAGGGTAGTGATTGGAATGGTGGATATGATTATAGAGTCCGATCCGGATGCAGTCATTGTCATACAGGCAGATCACGGATTGCACGGCAATACGGAAAAGGACTTTGTTAGGGCGTTTGGAGAAAATGCAGATGCGGTTGAAATTTGGAATAGTACGATTAGTGCGGTGCGTGTTCCGGAACAGTTTAAAAATGGTGAAGAAAACTTCATGATGGACACGCCCCTTAATATTGCAAGGTATCTTGTAAACAATTTTGTTGGCAGAAATTATAAATATCTTTTAGAGAATGCAAAACAGTCGAATGTCCGCTGAATAAACTGTCTGTGTGGTGTTTGACGGCCTTTGCGTACGGCTTATTTAGAACCCGCTGTTTCAATTTGTAAAGAAAAGGAATATGGAATGACATTTAATTCATATGTTTTTGTTTTGCTATTTCTGCCGTTATGCCTGTTTGGATATTTTACGTTAAACAAATTCCGGCTTTATCGGCTCGGACTGACATTTTTGCTGGGTATGTCCCTGTGGTTTTATGGGTATTTTCATCCATGGTATTTGTTGGTTATATGCTGCAGCGTGCTTGTAAACTACATAATCTATCGGATACTGCATGGGATGACGATTGGGGGTACAGTCGCTGCGCGGAAAATTGTGTTTATCACAGGAATCGTTTTCAATCTTGGCGTGCTGGGGTATTTCAAATATTCGGATTTTTTCATTGAAAATATAAATTTAATTTTCAAGACGGATTTTACTCTCCGCCATATTCTTTTGCCTCTGGGAATCAGCTTTTTTACGTTTCAGCAGATTTCTTTTATCGCAGATGTGTATATGGATCGTGGGGGGGGTATTTTATATTCGTTTCTTGAGTATGCGGCGTATGTAACATATTTTCCACAGCTTGTTGCCGGACCGATCGTAACACATGACATTCTGGTGCCGCAGCTGCAGGAGGAACAAAGGAAGCACTTCAATTTTGATTATTTGTCAAAGGGAATTGCCTTGTTTACGTTTGGTCTTGCAAAAAAGGTTCTGCTTGCGGATATTTTTGGAGATTATGTTAATCTGGCTTATGAAGATGTAAGTATGCTGAATTCAGCGACAGCGTTCCTGGCAATGCTGGCTTATACATTGCAGATCTATTTCGACTTCAGCGGATATTCTGATATGGCGATCGGCCTTGGCTGGATGATGAATATTGATCTTCCTGTGAATTTTGATTCCCCATATAAAGCACTGTCTGTTACGGAGTTTTGGAAGCGCTGGCATATAACGCTGACAGATTTTTTTACAAAGTATGTGTATATTCCGCTGGGCGGAAACAGAAAAGGGTCGGCCAGGACCTATGCAAATATTTTTATTGTATTTCTCCTCAGTGGCTTATGGCATGGGGCAGGTTGGACTTTCATTTTCTGGGGAATGATGCACGGTTTGGCACAGATGTTGGAAAGAGTAATGAAAAAATACTGGCAAAAGCTGCACCCGGCGTTCAGCTGGCTGCTGATGTTCGGCTTTGTCAATCTGGCATGGATCTATTTTCGGGCGGACAGTATTACAGATGTACACATTATTTTATCAAAGTTACTGTCATTTGACTTTGGGGCAATTAGTGCGGAGATGGCTGCGGCTTTTAATCAGCCGGAATACGCATTCCTCTGGTCTAATCTAGCACCGGCTTTTAAGGCGTTTTATGAAAATATTAATGTGGTGCTTTATTTCGCAGTTGCAATGGGGATCGTGTTAGCATTGCCAAATGCAAGGCATTTGGCCGAGAAGTATGTAGCGAAATGGTGGACTCCGTTTGTGACAGCATTTCTTTTAGTGTGGTGTATATTTTCATTTACGGGACTAAGTACGTTTCTGTATTTTAATTTTTAGGAGATGAAGATATTATGACAAAACGGTGGTGTATATGCTTTCTTCTATCCTTCTTGTTATTGCTGACGGGGACAGGCGGTTTAACCGCGGTGATAGATCCTTACTTTCACTATCATAAACCTTTGGAATCATTCTCCTATAATATTTATAATGAAAGGTATCAGAACGACGGAATTGTAAAGCATTTTGATTATGATGCACTGATCACGGGAACGTCAATGACGGAAAATTTTAAGAGCAGTGAGATGGACGTATTATTTGGGGTACAATCAGTGAAAGTGCCGTTTTCAGGAGCAGCTTACAAAGAAATCAGGGAGAATCTGGAAAGAGCGTTTGCAGCAAATAAAAATATAAGAATTGTTTTGTGGGGATTGGATTATAACAGATTTTGCGGGGATTTTAATGCGATAAGTTATGATTCTTATCCGGCATATTTGTATGATTATAATCCGTTTAATGATGTAAAATATCTGTTTAATAAATCTGTGCTGTTTGGGGAGACATATGGAAATGTAATTGCATATACAAAGGCAGGCGGACATACAACTACATTTGATAATTACTGCAACTGGAACTCATCTCAGACATTTGGCAGAGAAGCAGTATTGTCTCAGGCATCAAGGCCCGCAAAAACTGAAGATGAAGCATACCGGAAACTGGATCCTGAAAATATAGAAGAAAACGTGTTAAGCGTTGTAAAAGCAAATCCGGATACGGAGTTTTATCTGTTCTGGACACCGTACAGTATCCTCTTTTTTGATATTGCAAATCAGAATGGTTCCCTGAAAAATATACTGTTATGGGAAAAGGAGGCACTTGAGCTGATGCTGCCGTATGAAAACATTCATTTTTTCAGCCTTTTTGATGACTATGATGTGATAACGAATCTGGATAATTACAAGGATTACCTGCATTATCACGAGGATATTAATTCTTATCTGCTGAAGTGTATGGCAAGTGGTGAACACGAGCTTACCTTGGACAATTACGTGGAATATTGCCGGGAAGTATGGAATTTTTATGTAATGTATAATTATGACGGAATTTATGAATAATTTATGCGCAGGATAATATAAAATATCATTAGGAAGAAACGGGAAACCCGGCATGTGCCAGACCAGCGGCATGTGCCGGGTTTTCTGCGTTCGTCTGCGCCCCCTTTAATCAATTATCTTTGGTAATTCTTACAAGATCCCGGGCATTCACTTCAAAAGGTTTTGTATTATAAGGACTGTTGCATTTATGGCATAAAGGAACAATATACCAGTAATCCTCTGTTTCATCCCCGTGCTTTTGAACATGTCCGCCGACTTCAGATGTTTCACCGCAACCCCTGCAAGAACAAAAAAGAGAAAAAGTATCTTTCTTTTTTTCCCAAAAATCAAGCCATGAATCATATTCTCCATAGGGTTTTCTGTCTGATGTACCCTTAATATTATGTACTAACATAATTATCACCTCTTTTCTAAAAAAGAATACGCTACTATCAGACAAATGTCAACTATAATGCAGGAAACTACAGGAATAAAGACATTCCACACAATATGGCAGCTTGCCGGATAGAATACCCCAAAGGCCCTTCCGGCGGAAGCCGGATACAAAAATAAGGATTCCCGGTGTCCGGAAATCCTTATTTTCTGAGGCCGATTTACGGCCCGTTGTGTGTTCTTCGTCAGCCAGAAGCAATTATGCTACTACAGTAACGTTGGTAGCACGGGTCTTGCTGCTGTTCTGGGGATCGGTCTCGGTATCGAAAGTAACCTTCTGGCCTTCTTCAAGAGACTTGAAGCCGTCAGCATTAATTGCGGAGAAATGTACGAATACTTCCTCGCCGGTTGCGTCGTTGGTGATGAAACCATAACCCTTCTGTGCGTTGAACCATTTAACTGTACCGTTATTCATTATGGTACCTCCTTAAAAAATATAAATATTTGGTGATTCTAAAACTAGGACAAAAAAATCACATATTTTTGTAAACCATCATCAAAGTCGTAATGACTTACAAAAATATGTGAGTTCAATGACTTTCATTTAGAATACAGGCATAGTATAGCATCAATACTTATCAAATGTCAACAATTATTTTTTGACGAGAATATTTGTCATATTTTTGGGAAAATATAGAACATAAACAGTTGTATCAATCATGTGATAACGGAGGTATTACAGCATGGAAATCAGTTTTTGGTGGCTGACCGCCATCGCGGCTGCGGCATTGGCGGCAGGATTCTGCATGGGCAGACTGACCGTGGACGGTGCGGCAGGCGGGAAAGAAGAAGAGCCGGAGTATGGGGGCAGGCGGGAAAACAGACGGGAAAACAGACGGGAGAGCAAAAGGGACGCCAGGGCCAGGTTTCCTTTTTCCGTGTGCAGCCCCGTATCCGGTGAGCTTATGCACATGGACGACGGAGGAAAGCCCGGAGCAGCGATCCATCCGGGGGAGGACAGGCTGTACGCGCCTGCGGCAGGAAAGGTTACGAAAATTTTTCCCATGGGGAACGCTTTCCTGTTTCGGACGGAATTCGGAGCAGAGCTGTATATCCGGGTGGGAGATGCCGAGGACGAGCTGATGGAGAGATACTACCGTCCCAGGGTGGTACAGAATGAAATTGTGGGTAAGGGCAAGCTGCTGCTGGAATTTGACCGGATGGGGCTGGTCAAGGAGGGCGCTTCCTGCTGTGTGACGGTTACCGTGGAGACAGGACCGTGTACGGGAAGCATTCTTGCCGCTGCCGGCGATCAGGTGAAGGCGGGAGAGCCTGTTCTGGGGCTGCGCCTGGGAACGGCCGGGGAATGCGGAGCCGGATGCGAAACAGCCGCCTTTATGCGTGCACGGGCCGAGATGTAGGTTTCAGGAGATGTAGTTTACGGCTTTTCCTGTTGACAGTTGTTTGTTCCTGTGCTATTGTGAATACACAGAACAAATGTTCCTTGCACGGGAAGGAGCAACGGAAGGGAGAAGCCGCAGCATGCAGGATGTGTACAAAGAGTGCCCTGTCCTCGAAAATGACAGGTTTTTGCTGAGATTAATTGAGGAGAAGGATGCAGAGGATCTGCTGAAGGTCTACAGTGACAAACGGGTATTGCCCTTTTTGAACAGTGATAACTGTCACGGGGACAATTTTTATATGACCGGGACGGAGGATGTACGGAATGCCATTCACTACTGGCTTAAGGAATACGCAGGACGCGGCTTCGTGCGTTTCACGGTATTCGATAAGTCCGTGAATGCGGCAGTGGGTACGATTGAGCTTTTCCTGCGCCGGGCAGAGGACTATTTTAACGATTGCGGCCTGCTGAGGCTGGACTTGCGGTTTGACTATGAGAATCCGAAAGATATTGCGGAGGTGCTTTCGGTCATCATTGAGCCTGCTTACAGTCTTTTCGGCTGCAGCTGGCTTGCCACAAAGGCGCCGGTATATGCAGTGGACCGGATAGAAGCCCTGAAGAATATGGGGTTTGAGCTGTCGGATCAGTGCCTGGGAGGCAGTTATGGCGGCAGGGTGTATGACGGGTATTGGGTCATAGGGGAGAAGCATTCATGACGAAGATGAGAGCAATACGCATAGCCCTGGCAGGGGCAGGCCTGTCTGCGCTGACGGCGGGTATCCTGCAGGGCGGTTATCAGGATACCTTGATGAAGGCTGTCCGCATTTGTATGGAGTGTATCGGCATTGGATAAGAACAGGAAGAGCGGGAAGTTTCATTTCAGGCGGCGGTGCATCCAGGCAGTCAGCGCCCTGTTGTACAACGCCAATCTTCCGGGCTTTGCCGACGGATCGGTCTATAAGGGCAGGAGTAAGGGGATCTGCGTTCCCGGGCTGAACTGCTATTCCTGTCCGGGAGCCGTTGCCTCCTGTCCCCTGGGGGCATTACAGAATGCTTTGAGTAATCTGCCCAATAAGCTGCCCCTTTACATAATCGGTTTTCTATTGTTAATGGGGGTGGGCCTGGGCAGGGTGGTGTGCGGATTTTTATGTCCCTTTGGCCTGCTGCAGGAGCTTCTGCACAAGATTCCCACACCAAAGGTGGGGAAAAGTATCTGGACGAGACGGCTTTCCTGGCTGAAATATGTGGTATTAGCCGTTTTTGTGGTGATACTGCCGATAGGGTATGCCTTCGCGCAGGGTATGCCGGTGCCGGCCTTCTGCAAGTATATCTGCCCTGCGGGAACCCTGGAGGGAGGATTTTTCCTGGTGGGACTGCGGGAAGAGTACCGGGCGCTGGCGGGGGTGCTTTTTCACTGGAAAACGGCCGTATGTGTGACGATTCTGGCGGGCTGTATATTTATTTATCGGGGATTTTGCAGATTTTTATGTCCTCTGGGCGCCATTTATTCCTTCTTTTCCCGTATCGCCCTGCTGGCGGTCCGGGTGGATAAAAAGCTGTGCAATGGCTGCGGACTGTGCGTGAAGGCCTGCCCTATGGACATCCGGCAGGTGGGGGACCATGAGTGCATTCATTGCGGCCACTGTGCGGCAAGCTGTCCTAAAAACGCAATTTATTTTGGAAAGGAACGGAAATCGGATTATGAAAATAAGGAAAAGAATATTTCAAAGTAAGGCAGGAAAGGCGCTGCTGGCCATGCTGGTGTCATGTCTTGCGCTGACCGCCTGCGGAGGGGAGTCAGGCAGGGATTCCGAAAGCGGACCCACGGAGGGCACATCTGCACCGGGGACGGGAAACGGGCAGGGAGCGGAGGAAGATCCGGCGTCGAAGGATGCCGGAAAGAGCGAGCCTGCAGGCCCTGTGGAGGTAGGGGACGAGTATCGGGATTTTACGGCTGTCCTGGCGGACGGAAGCAGCTTTACACTGTCTGACCATGCAGGCACCGTGATCCTCCTGAATTTCTGGGCAACCTGGTGCGGCCCCTGCGTGGGAGAGTTGCCTGCGTTTTCTATGCTGACAGAGAAATATGGAGACGATCTGACGCTGCTGGCAGTGAATCTGGGAGAGAATGGGGAGAGTGTGAAGCGTTTCCTGGAGAAGAACGGGTATGAGTTTTCAGTGGCGCTGGATCCGGAGCTGGAGATCGGCGGCCTGTATCCCTCGGACGGGATTCCCTATACGGTACTGATAGGGCAGGACGGTAAAATTGCATCCGTTCATCTGGGGGCGGATAAGGCGGATGTTATGTATGAGGTTTATTGCGGCGAGATTGATGAACTGCTGGAAGTGCAGGCAGAGAGTACGGAGTCGCAGTAAAGTGTGAGAAGAACTTCTAAAGACGTCCCATCA
>ERZ777011.2039-NODE-2039-length-17928-cov-87.435238_pt1 | contig 17928 bp, 16 predicted proteins | sample MGYA00374964_ERZ777011 | MGnify/ENA primary metagenome ERZ777011 (study PRJEB29310, sample SAMD00008975) | mouse gut metagenome | study: EMG produced TPA metagenomics assembly of the Metagenome analysis of fecal microbiota from mouse which was promoted...
CCGATGGTACTGCGTAACAGTGGGAGAGTAGGTAGCCGCCGTTTTTGAAGAAGCCCCTTGATTCGTTGCTGAATCAAGGGGCTTTCTGTATTTATATACTTTTATAGGTGGTCTAAGAAAAAATTGCTATATTTGCCGCTGACAATTATTTTATTAAACGTTTAAAGCAAATTTGAAGGTATGAAAACTAAATTATTTTTGGCTGCTGTAGCCGTAACATTTTCTTTTGCAATGATGTCTTGTACTGGTAACAAAACTACTAACGCTGCTGCTGAAGGCGAAGAAGCAACTGTAGGAACTGTAGAAGCTGCTGTCGTTGAAGCTGATTCTTCTTGCTGCCAGGCTAAAGATTCTTGTGCTGCTGCTTGTGATAAAAAAGTAGATTGCGAAAAGAAAGCTGATTGTGCAGAAAAGAAAGAATGCTGTAATAAGAAATAATCTATTGATTTAGAACGATAAGACAAAGGGGGGCGGAGTAAACGAAATACTCTGCTCCCCTTTTTGTTTGATGGAATATCCCTTTATTAGTGATATATTTTAGCTTATGATTAGGTTTAACTTATGAAATGAAATTTTATTCGATAAAAAAGTAACGTTTTATTTGGCAATAACGAAATAATCTCTACCTTTGCACCGTCGAACCATAAAAAGAGACAAGAAATGAATCAGATGTTTGTACATATTCTACTATGCGGTATTATTATTCTACTATCAAAGGTTAGTGGAAGTGAGTGCTGCGTGTAAATGTGTATAATGAAGATATACGAAAGCCTTTCTCACTTCCACGTGTGAAAGGCTTTTTTTTAATGCTAATAATTACATAATATAATAAGAATATGGACAATAGGTTATTTATTTTTGATACCACCCTTAGGGATGGAGAGCAGGTTCCGGGATGCCAGTTGAATACGGTAGAAAAGATTCAGGTAGCAAAGGCATTGGAAGCGCTGGGAGTAGACGTGATTGAAGCCGGATTTCCTATTTCAAGTCCGGGTGACTTTAACTCAGTAATTGAAATTTCTAAAGCGGTGACCTGGCCTACAATTTGTGCTTTGACACGTGCCGTCCAAAAAGATATTGATGTAGCTGTAGATGCACTGAAATTTGCAAAACATAAGCGTATCCATACAGGTATCGGTACTTCTGACTCGCACATTAAATATAAGTTTAACTCAAACCGTGAAGAGATTATCGAGCGGGCGGTAGCTGCCGTGAAATATGCCCGCCGTTTTGTTGACGATGTGGAGTTTTACGCAGAAGATGCCGGTCGTACGGATAACGAATATCTGGCACGTGTGGTAGAAGCTGTTATCAAGGCGGGAGCTACCGTGGTGAATATACCGGATACGACAGGTTATTGCCTGCCTTCGGAGTATGGTGCCAAGATTAAATACTTGATTGACCATGTAGACGGCATTGACAATGCAATCCTTTCCACTCACTGCCACAATGACTTGGGAATGGCTACTGCCAATACGATAGCAGGGGTTTTGAATGGTGCCCGCCAGGTGGAAGTGACTATCAACGGTATTGGTGAACGTGCCGGAAACACGGCACTCGAAGAAATCGCTATGATTATCAAGAGCCATCATGAAATCGATATTCAGACAAATATCAATACGCAGAAGATTTATCCTACCAGCCGCATGGTATCCAGCCTGATGAATATGCCGGTACAGCCGAACAAGGCTATTGTAGGGCGTAATGCTTTTGCCCACTCTTCGGGTATCCATCAGGATGGTGTGTTGAAGAATGTACAGACGTATGAGATTATCGACCCGCACGATGTAGGTATTGATGACAACTCTATCGTATTGACTGCCCGTAGCGGACGTGCTGCCTTGAAGAACCGTTTGACTATACTCGGGGTCGAACTGGAGCAGGAAAAACTGGATAAGGTTTACGAAGAGTTTTTGAAGCTGGCTGATAAGAAGAAGGATATTAATGATGATGATATTCTGGTGTTGGCAGGTGCAGATCGGAGTCAGAATCATCGCATCAAACTGGAATACTTGCAGGTGACAAGCGGTGTCGGTGTCCGTTCGGTAGCCAGTTTGGGATTGAATATCGCTGGTGAGAAGTTTGAAGGTTGCGCCAGTGGCAACGGTCCGGTAGATGCAGCTATCAAAGCATTGAAGAAAATTGTAGACCGCCATATGACGCTGAAAGAATTTACTATTCAGGCTATCAGCAAGGGAAGCGATGATGTAGGTAAGGTGCATATGCAGGTGGAGTATGATAATCAGATTTATTATGGATTTGGAGCGAATACGGATATTATCGCCGCTTCGGTAGAAGCCTATATTGATTGTATCAACAAGTTCAAATCGTAAAAAATAGGCCAGCATCCGTACCGTATCGGCATTACAGAGATTGGCTAAAATAGAAAATAGTAATTAGTAAAATAGTAAATAAACAGATGAATACATTATTTGATAAGATATGGGACGCCCATGTGGTGACTACCGTGGAAGATGGTCCGACACAACTTTATATCGACCGTTTATATTGTCATGAAGTAACAAGCCCGCAAGCCTTTGCCGGATTGCGTGAACGCGGAATCGGAGTATTGCGTCCGGAAAAGGTGTTCTGTATGCCTGACCATAATACGCCGACTCACGATCAAGACAAACCGATTGAAGATCCGATTTCTAAGGCTCAAGTGGATACTTTGACGCAGAATGCAAAAGATTTCGGTCTGGCACACTATGGTATGATGCATCCTAAGAATGGTATTATTCATGTGGTAGGCCCGGAACGTGGTCTGACTCTGCCGGGGATGACTATCGTTTGTGGTGACTCTCACACTTCTACCCATGGTGCGATGGGAGCGATAGCTTTCGGTATCGGAACGAGTGAAGTGGAAATGGTGCTGGCTTCACAATGTATCCTTCAGTCAAGACCGAAAACAATGCGTATCACTGTAGACGGTGAATTGGGCAAAGGGGTGACTGCAAAAGATGTGGCTCTGTACATGATGTCCAAGATGACTACCAGTGGCGCTACCGGATACTTTGTGGAATATGCAGGTTCGGCTATCCGTAATCTGACTATGGAAGGACGCCTTACTCTTTGTAACCTTTCTATTGAAATGGGTGCACGTGGTGGCATGGTCGCTCCTGATGAAGTGACTTTTGAGTATATCAAAGGTCGTGAGAATGCTCCGAAGGGAGAAGAGTGGGAGAGTGCTTTGGCATATTGGAAAACATTAAAGAGTGATGATAACGCCGTATTTGATAAGGAAGTCTGCTTCAATGCTGCCGATATCGAGCCGATGATTACTTACGGAACGAATCCGGGTATGGGCATGGGGATTACTCAGCATATTCCTACCACTGAGGGTATGGGAGAAGCCGCACAGGTTTCTTTCAAGAAATCGCTGGATTATATGGGATTCGGACCAGGTGAGTCTTTGCTGGGCAAGAAGATTGACTATGTATTCCTGGGTGCCTGTACAAATGGCCGTATCGAAGATTTCCGTGCATTTGCTTCCATCGTGAAAGGTCGCAAGAAAGCGGAGAATGTGATTGCGTGGCTGGTTCCGGGTTCATGGATGGTAGACGCACAGATCCGCAAAGAGGGTATTGACAAGATATTGGCTGAAGCCGGTTTTGCTATTCGTCAGCCGGGATGTTCTGCTTGCCTGGCGATGAATGATGACAAGATTCCGGCAGAAAAGTATTCGGTATCTACCAGCAACCGTAACTTTGAAGGACGTCAGGGACCGGGTGCGCGTACATTGCTTGCCAGTCCGTTGGTAGCCGCTGCTGCGGCGGTGACAGGTGTGATTACCGATCCGAGAGAACTGATGTGATTTCAATCGTAAATAGTAAATCTTTAAATAGTAAATATCAAGATGGCTAAGACTAAATTTAATATAATAACAAGTACTTGTGTACCCCTTCCCTTAGAAAATGTAGATACTGACCAGATTATTCCGGCACGTTTCCTCAAAGCGACTACCCGTGAAGAGAAATTCTTTGGTGATAACCTTTTCCGTGACTGGCGTTACAATGCCGACGGTAGCCTGAATAAGGATTTTGTGTTGAACAATCCTACTTATGGCGGACAGGTGTTGGTGGCAGGGAAGAACTTCGGTTCCGGTTCGAGTCGTGAACACGCAGCCTGGGCGATTGCCGGATATGGTTTCCGTGTGGTGGTTTCCAGTTTTTTTGCCGATATTCATAAGAATAATGAGTTGAACAACTTTGTGCTTCCGGTGGTTGTTACCGAAGGTTTTCTGCAGGAATTGTTCGATTCGATTGAAGCGGACCCGAAGATGGAAGTGGAAGTGAACCTTCCCGAACAGATCATCATCAATAAGGCGACAGGTAAAAGTGAACATTTCGAAATCAATGCTTACAAGAAACATTGTTTGATGAACGGATTGGATGATATAGATTTTCTGCTGAGCAATAAAGACAAAATAGAAGAATGGGAAAAGAAGGCGTGAAAATAGAAATCATGGACACGACGCTCCGTGATGGTGAGCAGACCAGCGGAGTATCTTTTGTGCCTCATGAAAAACTAATGATCGCCCGTTTACTATTGGAAGATTTGAAGGTAGACCGGGTGGAGGTTACTTCGGCACGAGTATCGGAGGGCGAGTTTGAAGCCGTGAAGATGATTTGTGACTGGGCGGCCCGGCGCAATCTGCTTCACAAGGTGGAAGTGCTAGGATTTGTAGACGGTCATACTTCGGTGGACTGGATACAGCGTACTGGCTGCCGTGTGATCAATCTTCTTTGCAAAGGTTCGTTGAAACATTGTACACAGCAACTGAAAAAGACTCCGGCAGAGCATCTGGCGGATGTTATTGATGTGGTGCACTATGCCGACGACCAGGATATCACTGTTAATGTTTATCTGGAGGACTGGAGTAACGGCATAAAGGATTCTCCCGAATATGTGTTCCAGTTGATGGATGGATTGAAAGATACGAGTATCAAGCGTTTCATGTTGCCCGATACTTTGGGAATCCTGAATCCGTTGCAAGTAATAGAGTATATGCGGAAGATGAAGAAGCGTTATCCACATACTCATTTCGATTTTCATGCACACAATGACTATGATTTGGCGGTAAGTAATGTGCTGGCAGCGGTATTGAGCGGTGTCAAAGGATTGCATACTACCATCAATGGATTGGGTGAACGGGCGGGCAATGCTCCTCTCGCAAGTGTGCAGGCTATTCTGAAAGACCATTTCAATGCGGTGACCAATATCGATGAAAGCCGCTTGAACGATGTCAGCCGGGTGGTGGAGTCATATTCGGGTATCATGATACCTGCCAATAAGCCGATTGTAGGTGAGAATGTCTTTACGCAAGTGGCAGGCGTGCATGCCGACGGTGACAATAAAAATAGCCTGTATTGCAATGACCTGCTTCCCGAACGGTTCGGGCGGAAACGTGAATATGCGTTGGGAAAGACAAGCGGCAAGGCGAATATCCGCAAGAACCTCGAAGACCTCGGGCTGCAACTGGACGAAGATTCTATGCGCAAGGTGACGGAACGGATTATCGAATTGGGAGACAAGAAAGAACTGGTGACTCAGGAAGATTTGCCATATATTGTTTCCGATGTGTTGAAGCATGGTTCGATAGGTGAGAAGGTCAAACTGAAGAGCTATTTTGTGAATCTGGCTCATGGTTTGAAGCCGATGGCAACGTTGAAGATAGAAATAAACGGAAAAGAATACGAAGAAAGTTCGGGTGGAGACGGTCAGTATGATGCTTTCGTTCGTGCATTGCGTAAGATATATAAGGTGACGCTGGGACGCAAGTTCCCGATGCTGACTAATTATGCGGTGACAATCCCGCCCGGCGGGCGTACGGATGCGTTTGTGCAGACGCTAATTACATGGAGTTACGATGAACAGGTGTTCCGTACCCGTGGACTGGATGCCGACCAGACGGAGGCTGCCATCAAAGCTACTATGAAGATGCTCAATCTCATAGAAGACGAATATGAGAAAAATAACGATTAATGATTAACGATTAATGATTAACGGAGAGCGAATTGTACTACGGTCTTCGGTTAATCACTAATAAACTAAACATTGAATAATATGGATTTTAAAATTGCTGTATTAGCAGGCGATGGTATCGGACCGGAAATCTCTGTGCAAGGTGTAGAGGTGATGAGTGCCGTTTGCGAGAAGTTTGGTCACAAAGTGAATTACGATTATGCCATCTGTGGCGCCGATGCGATAGATAAAGTGGGTGATCCGTTTCCGGAAGCAACTTATCAGGTGTGTAAGGATGCGGACGCTGTATTGTTCTCTGCCGTAGGTGACCCGAAATTTGACAATGATCCTACTGCTAAAGTACGTCCCGAACAAGGTCTGTTGGCTATGCGTAAGAAACTGGGACTTTTCGCCAATATCCGTCCTGTACAGACATTCAAATGCTTGATTCACAAATCTCCGTTGCGTGCGGAACTGGTGGAGAACGCTGATTTTATCTGCATCCGTGAATTGACCGGTGGTATGTATTTCGGTGAAAAGTATCAGGATAATGACAAAGCTTATGATACCAACTATTATACTCGCCCGGAAATCGAGCGTATCTTGAAAGTAGCTTTTGAATACGCGATGAAGCGCAGAAAACACCTGACGGTGGTAGATAAGGCAAACGTGTTGGCTTCTTCCCGTCTGTGGCGTCAGATTGCGCAGGAAATGGCTCCGAACTATCCGGAAGTGACAACAGACTATATGTTTGTGGACAATGCTGCCATGAAGATGATTCAGGAACCTGCTTTCTTCGATGTGATGGTAACGGAAAACACCTTCGGTGATATTCTGACGGACGAAGGTTCGGTAATCAGCGGTTCTATGGGATTGCTTCCGTCTGCTTCTACCGGTGAGAGCACTCCGGTGTTTGAACCTATTCATGGCTCATGGCCGCAGGCTAAAGGACTGAATATTGCTAATCCGTTGGCACAAATCCTTTCCGTAGCTATGTTGTTCGAGTATTTCGACCTGAAAGAAGAGGGGGCGCTGATTCGTAAAGCGGTAGACGCTTCTTTGGATGAGAATGTGCGTACACCGGAAATTCAGGTTGCCGGTGGTACCAAATACGGTACGAAAGAAGTAGGTCAGTGGATTGTTGACTATATTAAAAAGGCTTGATAAATTTAGGTAATCAAGAAAGTCTCATAAATTAAAACAAAAAGCCTGGCATTGGAAACGGTACCAGGTTTTTTTATTAATATATTTTTCTGTTTTACCAACTTCTAATCGTGGAATAGATAAGGATTCCGAGCACCGTCAGCAATCCTGCATAAATAGTGACTGATGTTTGCTTGATTTCATTTCTTCTCATGCGAGTGGATGGCTCCAAATAAACGGCCGCTTTATGAGCAATAGTACTGAACATCCATCCGCCGAATCCGCCGATGATACCGCCGACAAGTAAATCTCCGGGATAGTGTACCCCCAGATAAATGCGGGTATAGCAATTGAGTGCAGCCCATGCTATGATAAAAAGACTTAGCCAGCGTTTGCGGAACGTACATATCACATACAGGGCAAGTCCGAATGAATTGGCGGCATGGCAGGATGGGAAACCGTAGCTTCCGCCGCGGTATCCATTTACAATATATACCATATCGACAATCGGATTTCCAAGGTTGGCGGGACGCAGACGTGCTACAACCGGTCGGATAAGGCTGCTGCATATCTGGTCGGCAAAGGTGATGGTAAGGGCAATGGCTACCGCATAACACAGCACTGCTTTCCAGTGAAAGTTCTTTAGTAAGATATACAGGATGGTAGCGTACATAGGCACCCAGATTATTTTTCCTGTAAAAGAGGTCATAAAGTAATCCCAGAAAGGGGAGTGTATACCATTGAAAGATAGGAAGATATTTGTATCTATCTCTGACAGGTATTTAATGAGGTCGGTGTTTACCATCATGTTTTATTGTTAAATTTTTGACGTCGCAAAGTTACTACAAAAAAGTGAAATGCGGAAAGATATAGTGATAGAATTGAGTTACAAGGGTTTTGGTTGAAGTGGCGATAATCCGTGAAGCCATTACAATCCCTGCCGAAGCCAAATCCTGACGCCGCTACGTTACTTGTTCGTAACCATGCCCGAAAATGCGACAAACGGGTACGAATAGCGAAACAAGGCTCTAAGGAATAGTGAGTTATCCATAACTCATGCGAAAAATCAGGTTACGGAAAAAGATTGCGCCGTTCCTCCCCGTTTTGCGTACCAACACCGGACTCTTCACCAACTAATTTTGAAACCCAAAAATTAAGGACAATGAAGAGTACATTTTCAGTAATCTACTACCTCAAAAGAGCTTGACACCAAATTATGTGCTGACGTTGAGTGATTTACATTAATGTTACGCTCTGTCGGGTTACGATTTGCCAACTTGCAGATTTCATCGGATTTCTCAGTTTTGCTTTTTTCAAATAACGCTTTAACTGTGCAAAAATACAAAATGTAATCAAAAAATTCTTTCAGTCAGCTAAACTTTGACTGTATTTAACTGTTTCGAATTCCCTATTATTTGTTTCTCACTATTTGCTGGATGGATTTTGTTATCCAATAATTAACTGTTTTTTTATAATTGGATATATCATTCAATTGGCACGATGATTCTTTTATCAGATTCTTGAGACCATTGCACTTGGTATGTTTTTCCATTAATTTGGTCAAGCATGATGAAATTATAATTATTGGTTGTTGGATATAAAATAAAGCGTCCATTGACTTCTTCGTCTTTCCATACAACTGAATATAAAGATAGTGCTGTTTCAAAACGTTTGTCATCTTCAAACGACCATTGCACTTGCCAAATACGACCATTCCTTGTATCAAGTTTCAGAAATGTCCACATATTAGTTGTCGGATATAGTTTATATCTTGCAACTTCATCAACACTTCTAACAACTGTTGCAGAGTCTGTAACAGTTTGTGCGTATAATGTGTAAAACATCATCAAGAAAGCACTTATGATAAATAGTCTTTTCATATCATGTCTATTAACAATAATCATCTATTCCGTCTTCACCTTCCCATTTAAGTCCCTGAGCCAAAGTAAGAGCCTTTTGCGCACCTTGTTCCTCAAAGAACGTTGTTCCTTCATGCACGTATTTCCCGTCCTCAAATGTTATAGTAATCATTGAGAACTTCTTTATTCCATCATCTGCATGTGTGATTATCACAAGGCGATTATCATTACATGATGCAAAATCATCTATAAAATGTGTGGCATATTGATTTTTAGTTATGACAGCACCTTTTTTCAAATTGTTCAGATAAGTGGTCAGTGGCCTATCTCCAACTTCAGAAGGACAGAGTGGGAATTCTGTTGGTGTACGCCAATATCTTTGCATGGCATTAGGTGTTAATGATTCGGTCAGGCTATCTGCTGTGTGCGAATCAATACTAATCATATTGCCAATTTGTTCCGAAGTTACATTTATATTATGTTGTTCTCTCTCAAAAGGAGATTTCTTCTCTTCCCTTCCATAAGGAGTATAAATCCATTCTCCAATAGCTCCGCCTAAAGATTTCTCATTATTTTTTGTTTCTGCCCAGGCGCACAATCTTTCGTAAGAGGCTTTTGCTTCTTCCGGTGTTACGGTTCTCATCCATTCATAATTTGGATTGTCATCGACAAACTCCTGTATTATTGAAGGGTCATTCACAAAAGCCTCAATGCTCCCACAAAGATATTCTATTTTCTTTCTTGTTATCGGATTGTTCAACGCATTTTCTAACTTTGTCAGCCATCTGAGGTTTTGAGGTCTGTTGTTCCTGCGGTTGGTATCAATGTGATCAACGATGTGCTGAGGTGTGGGAGGTTCGCCAAGAAAAGCGAAAGCCACAATTCGATGTACCCGTTCTGTCCCAATTTCCATATATCCAGTATTCTCATTTGGCTTTCCGAAAGTCCACGTATTATCATCTTTCCTTATACGCTTTCCTTCTCGTGCATGGCGTAATACAGCTCCGTTATCACGAACGGAATAATGTTCTCCTTTATAAGAACATTCTTTTATTTCCGTATAATCATTCAGAATAGAATGTATATTCATTGTTTATTTCCTCCCAAATCTTGTATAAGTTTCAAATGCAAAAGCTAAAAATTTGTACCATTCATCGGCTGTTTTATAATCCAATTTTACATTTACACATACTGACCTATAAACAACATTAGTGCATACTTCTACCATACAGCCATCATCGCTAAAGGCAGGAGCTATCGGAAGTGCAGCGCAATTACCTATACGCTCTTTTAGGGTTTCACCTATAGTGAAAGTAATAAAATAGTCAGACAATCCAAAATCAGGTGTAGGGCAATCCTCATATCCAGGTTCATCTAATTTACTGAAAACTATAGCTGAAGACTTTCCTAATTTGCGCAGTATATCTGGTACGACATTTAAGAACTGCGATACAGCTTTTTGCTTCATTACCTCTTCTTCAGATTCTTTGCTGTCGTTTATCAGTTCCACATCCTCGGCAAGTTCCTTAAAGAAATTGCGGTTCAGTACTTTTGAAATTTGCTTCAACTGAGCAATATCCATTTTGCTGCGTTAAAAAATGTCATAAACATTATTTCTTTGGCAGCAAATCATCTTAGCAAATTCAGTAATCGGAATTTGTTGTTTGCGAACTTCATTTTCTATGAGTTCTCCTATAGTTCTTTTGTTTGTCATATTAACAGTTTTGATTTTACAATGCAAAGTTATATGACATCCGACAAAACATCGTAAAACGTGTGTATCATCTTATTGTACAACTTTTATTCTTCCAATACTTCGTCATCATCGAAATTTTCGCCCTCAATCTGAACATCTTCGCCAAGCATCTGCTTATAAACAATTTGCACGGTCTTATATTCATCATCATCCATGTCGTATGATGCTACAATCTTGTTCATGTCCTTGTCAAACAGATACTTCATTTCCCCGAAAACGATTTGCCCAGCATTGTTGTTGGCACGAAAACGATGTCGAGCTTTAAAACCTATAAACAACTGTTCTTTATCCAGCATGGTTTTCAGTTCGTCTGCAAGTTTCTTTGCTTTTTTCTCCGCATTTTTTTTATTCTGTGCGTTCTCGTCATATTCATCTTTTGCTTCTTGATATTCATTCTTGCTATAAGCAGATTGGTATGGTCCGCTCCAAATAGACATTGAAGATTTTGCACTCTTCATCTTTCTGTCATATTCATCAATAGACATCCCTATTTTGCATAATTGTATTGTTTTTTCATAAAATACAGGATCATCAAAAGGAGTAAATGCGCTATCAACCTGAGTTTCCGCCGGGTCGTACGTTTCAGGATGATACAATGTTTTCTTTATATCCTCTTCTATCAATGTGTTCGCCTTATCTTCCAGCGATTTGCTGCATGATGCAAACAATGTAACGAGCAAAGCTCCTAATAATATTCTTCTCATATTCTTTGTTTTTTAGTTACAAAAAAGCGCAGACATACGCCATACGCTTCACGGTTCACCACAAACCATCATCAAATATGGGATGCCTGCGCCCGTATGGGTGCAGTCCCAATATTGATGATTTGCTCTTTTACTTGCGGTGGTGATTGTGAAGCTATTGAGCAATATGTCTTGGAAAGAGTCACCTCAATCCAAGTGCAAAAGTACAAAAAATCCGTGATATGGCATTCAACTATCACGGACTTTATTTGATTTACAACTGAATACCCCTGTTTTGTTTCCTTGTCGGCAATCCCAACGCTTCCATAAACTCATCTTTCCTGCGTCTGAACCAACTTACATGCGAAACTCCGTCTATCTTGAAATCGAAATTACCTTCCGTATTCTGTTTGAGAGAGCAAACCGCACCGTCAGCCTTAAAGTGCTGCCTGAACTCGGGAGAATAAAGGTCGCCTTTAATTGAAACGTCCTTGAATGCACACAGTTTCCTGATAAGCCCATCGCCAAAATTCAGAGTGTCACGCAAGAACTTTATTGTCGGCATCAGCTTTTCAACATACGGGAAATAGCGTTTGACGAAATTCACGAACTCTGACAGCTTGCGATGCCGCTGTTCATATGCATCCGTTATCTCCTGTATGCGCTTTGCCTGTTGCTGTTCCCTTTGTCGGGCTTCTTCTTCAAGCTCAAATATACGCTCATGCAGATTCCTGTTCCCCCTCTCCAATGTCCTGACTTTATTGCTGCCGAAAAGAGAGCCGACACTCTCGGCGATGTTGGCAGCTGCGGTTGTTGCCGCACCTTTCAGCTTTTCAGTCTGTATCTCCCTTTTCGCCCGTCTGAGTTCCTCCTGTGCCGTTTCCCTGCGGTCTTGAAGTTGCTCTATATCTGTCTGTAACTGCTCTGTCTGTTGCACCAAATCACGATAATACTGCCGTGTGGAAATGTGCTTCGCTTCAGAACCGTCTATGCCACGTTGCAATCCGTATCTGCTCATGGCTTGGGCGTATGTGTCCTGATAGGATTTGAGTTTGGTACGTGTCATTATATCATCGGCACACAATCGGACTGTGTCTGTCGGTTTCTTGCGGTATCGCTTCTTCACCTGTTCCTCCTTCTTCTTGCGTTTGCGTTCTCCTCTGACAATGGGAACAAGTGTAGCATGTATGTGCGGTGTCTGCTCGTCCATGTGCAGGACTGCCGACACGATATTCTCCTTGCCGAATGTGTCAGCGAGGTATTTCAGATTGTCGCTGCACCATTCATCAAGCCTCCCATCATTGGTGATACGTTCCATATCCTCGTGGGTTCCCGTAAGCAGGATACGGATTGCCCTCACTTGATTGTTGCCGATTTTGCGTGTCAGTCCTGCGGTGTCCAACCGGTGCTGTATAGCCTGTGTCCTGTTTTCAATACCGTCAGGAAAACTTATCAATTCCCGATTGAGATGCGTCCTGCCTGCATCCACATTCTTCGGTCGGATGGTGCGCTCTATGTGCGCTGACATGGCGGCATCCGTTCCGCTTGTTTTCTCCATGTGTAATACTGCGTAGCCCATATATGACTTCTTTTTTAGTTTGTGAAACAATGATTGATGATTGCTTTTGTACGGCTTCTGCCGTTGGTCGGGAGAGTCCAGAGAGGTGCAACCTCTTTGGCTTATTGGGGAATTTTCAGCGTTGCTTGCAATGCGGTTCGGAAAATTCCCTAATAAGCTATGGTATTTTCCGCCGGTAAATATCCGTGCGGCTGCTGAGTCCCTCTCCCTACATTTTCAGCCCTCGCTTCTTCGGTGGCTGCATTATCCGCCTTGCGGATTGGACTTGCGGCTCCTGCTTCATCGGCTCTGCCGATTGGGACAAAGGCTTACCGCACAGGTAATCGTTCAAATCCTTGTAGCCCCTGTAATTGTCGGAGAAGTCACGGAGGCGTCCGGAAAACTCTTTTCTCAGTTCCTGATATGCCCTTATCCCTGCCTCGTCATTGTCGAGCAGGCAGTGGATGCGCTCATATCCGTGCAGCGTATCTATGGCTTTGGAAACATTGGAAACCGAATTGAGGACAACGTAATCCTGCCTGTCAAGGTCAGGCATGGTCGGGCAGTTCTTCATCCGTAACGTGAGAAATGAAAGATAGTCCGTCATGCCCTCGAACACGAGGCATTTTTCTCGCCGCTCTCCCCGCTGCCGGATATGGCTGATGTCCTTCGGTGCTATGCAGCCTTTGAAGAATCGGTTGCGCACCTCGTAGCCTCCTGCCACATTAGGGAAGCCGATAGCGAAATAAGGCTTGCCGTTGTTGATAAAATGCAGTTCCTTGCACTCCGGCTTTGCAAGAGCTGTGTTTATCCCACGTTCCTGCAAGTAGCGCAGTAATGCCGGATGCGAAAGTTCCCGTACCTCCAAATGTTGGAAACTCGGCTCGTATGGTTGCCGGCGAAAAGAGAAAGATACAGGTCGGATGTGCGGTACCTGTTCCGCAATCCTGTCGAGCAAATAGGGAACATAATCCGAGCCATATAGTTCCTGTGCCAAAGTGATGATGTTGCCGCCTCTACCCAGCCCGTAATCGAACCACAGGTTACGGTCGGTGTTCACCTTGAACGATGCTTCCGTTTCCCGGCGGAACGGGGATTTATACCACAGGCTGCCGCTTTGCTGTTTCACGGGCGAGTAGCCCAGACTTTGCAGGTAGTCTGCAATCTTGATTTGTTTTGCATCTTGGATGTTCATATTTCAGTCTTTTAATTGGTTTAGTATTATAGTGGGGTTGATGATGGTTGGAAAAACGTTGATTTGATGAATGGATAGTTTAATATCCTTATATACAGTATTATACTTCCTCAACGGCTTCTCAACAAACCACTCGCCAAAAGAGAAATCAACAGTCGGACGGTGTGTTATCCTCAACTCCTCTTTTGGAGTGTTGAGATTTTGTTGAGAGTGTATATCACTTGTTATCAGCATAGTTATATTCCTATTCATCAATTCAACAAAAAAATAATAGAATTACAGGGATTCAAGCTGTTCCCTTGTGATGGTGTAATAGCGTCCCACCCTCCTTATCGGCTCATACCGACATTCCCGATTGTAGTTCAACTGGTAGGTGGTATATGTCAGACCGTTGGGCGCAGGCGTCAGTTTCCAGCACTCCTGCAATACCTTTCTCACTTGGTGCTTTTCCGCTTTGACCTGCGTGTTTACCAACAGCACAAGAATATCATTCGGGCAGAAGGAAAATGTGTCTGTGCCGACACTTTCCATGATGTCAAGGATAAGTTCGTGTATCTCTATCTCCAACCGATTGCGGTTGCTGCGGATAATCTTACGCAAGGCTTCGGTATGCAGAAGCGATGGAGCAAACCACATACGGCTCTCTTTTTCGGTGGATAGGTTTCTGCGTTGCAGGAAATGGAGAAAGGCGGGTATCTCCGCTTTCAGCTTTTGCAGGAAGTCGGTATCATCGGACTGCAGGCGGTCTATCTTACGCACCCAATAACGTGTTTCCCCTGCGTCGATGATGACTGGCAGATACTCATTGTTGGAACACAACACGAATTTGGCAAAGAAAGCTATCTCGTCACGGTCTTTGCCTTTGGCTTCCATCTTGTAGGAGAGCGTGGTGCTGAGATTCTTCAACCGCTCGCTGTCTTCCCTGCGGTTGAGCAGCACCTCGTCCACGAGGATAAGCAGCTTGCCTGCCCAGTCTGAATTGAACTGGCTGCGGAAATCCTCGTTGGTGTTGAATGTGACATTGTTTTGAAACAGGGCTTTCAGAAAGTTAAGGAACGTGCTTTTGCCGGTGTTGCGCTCCTCCGATACCAACAGCAGGATGGGCAACTTCTGGACGGGATGCAGATAGAGCAGCTGCAAGTAGTCCATGCCCAATTCGTACTGTTCCCCGAAGATGTGCCGTACCAAAGATTGGATATGCGTGAAATCGCCCTCTTCCGGTCTGTGGTCTATCGGCTCATAGAGGTTCAGGAACTTGCCGATTACAGGCTGATACCTGGCGTGTTCGGGTACGGTGCAGAAGCCGTCATACTTCGGCACCGTAGCGAGATAGTCCCTGCCATAGTCCTGCCGCAGCGTCTCGTTGTTCCATACGATACGCTTCTTCACATAGCCTCCGTTCAGTCGGGGCTGGTTCACTAACTTGTAGAGGGTCGTACCCACACGGATAAACTCCTCCTTTGCCATGACGCTGTCCGATGGCGGTCGCTGGCTGTCTTTTTCTTCTTTGGCTGTCATATTATTCGATTTTAGTTTGATAAAATGTCAGCCACAAAAGTATAATCAATTATCGGACAGCCTGTTAAGCAAAACGCAGCAGAACGCAGAAAAAAGCGAATCGAGACAGGAAAATCAATGGTTCGTGGTTGAAAACAGATGTAAAAACAAAAAATCCCGAAGAAGCAGGTCTGAAACAGTTGATTCTTCGGAACTGAATATAAATACATTAATACGAATGAATGGCAACACACCTATGTGGTTATCCGTATAAATACATTATTGACAATGGGAATACACATAGATTTAACTACTTCATGTCGCCATCTTAATAGGCTTTACGCCTGATAATTAAATGAATCCATATTGTTGGATACCAGCGAAAAGAAGATGCTTGTTTTCTCTTTTCGCAAGTACAGCCTTTCAAATATGGCTTTGCGCACCTGTTCCGCACCTAAGCTGTTGATACGGAAAGCGAGTGCCGCTATCATCGGAAAGCCGAACACATCGGCATAACAACCGTTTTCCAAGCAAACATATTTCTGCACCTCGTATTCTTTCAGGACACCGCTTTTATACACGGCTCTGACAGCGGCACGGAGTGTCGGGGCGATTACCCCGAACAGCTCCACCAATTCCGGTTCAGACATCCAAACATTTTCATTCGGTATATCAGGCAGTATTACCTTACCATATTCTGTTGTGGTTATGATAACCCTTTCCATACTCATGCTTTCAAGTTCATACAAGTTTCATCTTGTCGCTAATTTTGCTTTCCAGCATGGAAAAATCCTTGTCCAGCTTTTCCGTGGTTATCTTGGCGTAATGCTGTGTGGTGGTAATCTTCGTATGCCCCAGCACCTTGCTCACGCTCTCTATCGGCATACCGTTCGAAATAGCCATCACCGCATATGAGTGGCGGCTCATGTGGAAGGTCAGATGCTTGTTTATCCCACATTCCGCTGCAATCTGTTTCAGCAGAACATTCGTCCAGCCGTTCCGATAGAAATTGAACAGGCGTTTTCCTCTGCGGAACGGTTCGTAACGGTCTATGATTTTACATGCACTCTCCATCAGCTTCACACGGAAGGGGATATTCGTCTTTTGCCGTACCGATGAAATCCACAGGCTGCCGTTTATAGTGACAAGGTTGTCGGTAGTGAGGTTCTTGATGTCGATGAACGATATTCCCGTCAGGCATCCGAAGATGAAAATATCCCTGACAACCGTCATTGCAGGGTCATCGAAACGGTGCGACATGAGCGTCTGCACTTCTTTCTCCGTTAGAAATTCTCGCTCCTTTGTGCCGCCGCTGACATAACAGTTGGCAAACGGGTCTCTCGGTATCAGACCATTCTTGTGTGCATGGGTCACGATAGACCTCAGCGGAGCACAATACAGTCTGATTGTGGATTGTTGCACACCCACTTCATTGCGGAGATAGATGCAGTACTGGTTCAGAAAATCCTCTGTGAGTTCGTTCATGCCGATGTCGTTCCGCTTGTAGTAATACTTGATGAAGTTAGCCACATGGGTGCGGGATATGGTATGCTTGTATAAGGTTTCCTTTGTCCTGTCCTTGCCCACACGTCTGGCGAAGTCTGCATTATGCTTGTCGAAGGCACGGAGCAGCGTTTCATACTCCGTACCGATGCCCTGATAAGCATTGCGTACCATTTCCGCCGTCACGAAAGCCTCACGGTCGGAAATGCGTTGGTAGTGCTTGATGATTTGCGCCTTGATGTTGTCAAGGGCAAAGTTGATGTCCCGAGCCTCCTTGCTTTTTCCTTTCATCTTGTTGGCTTTGGTGTCCCATAACTCCACCGCTACGGAATACTTGCAGCTGAACTGCGCCTGCGTCCCGTTGATTGTCACCCGTCCCATGATGGGAACAATACCGTTTTTCTCCTTGCTCCTGTTCACGAAGAACAGCACTTTGAATGTCGCTCTCATACTGTCTGCTTTTTTGGTTGCAAAATTAGTTTCACATACGCCAAATGGCTGAAAGTAAACCTCTGCAGAACAGCGCAAAATCAGTATTGGGTTGTTAAAAATGCAGGTTTGTCGGGGTTACGATTTGGAAACCTAACTATTTCTACAATCCGCGTAATTTTGCTTTTTTGCCTATTCTGCAAAGCTATGAGAAATACCGCATAAATCACTATCTGTTAAATAGTTGTCCTCCGTTGACTTCGTGTGGCTTCTATCGAGGATTTTTCTACCTCAAGCGTCAGGTAGTGAAAAAGGACGGGACAGTTCCCGTCATGGGACGC
>ERZ777011.2041-NODE-2041-length-17863-cov-3.083446_pt1 | contig 17863 bp, 21 predicted proteins | sample MGYA00374964_ERZ777011 | MGnify/ENA primary metagenome ERZ777011 (study PRJEB29310, sample SAMD00008975) | mouse gut metagenome | study: EMG produced TPA metagenomics assembly of the Metagenome analysis of fecal microbiota from mouse which was promoted...
TGGTGGAGGACAACGAATTGATATTTTCCTTGTTAATGTTATTTATACATGGTGCCAGTACTATGTAATAAGGTTGAATAAGGAGAAAATCGGTATTTTGCTAATGGCTCTATTTTGGCTCTAAAATTTTTCAGAACAGTAAAAATATTAAGGAATTGAATTTTATAAGGTGAGGATAATGGTTAGAGAAGTAAAATGGACAAAATATTTATGGATGAGCCTGCTCTCATTTGGAGCGTTTATGCTTGAATATCTGTCAATATTCGTAATAGAAGTATTGATTTTACATGTAGATATACAAAATTATACAACGCACCAAAGGAGTATTCATTGTATTATAATGGCTTTTATGTGGGCATTTTTCATTGGTGCTCTCCTGCTTTTTTCAAGAAAACGTTATCATTTTCCGGTGAGAGGAAATAATAAGGATAAGATTTCCCTGAAAAACTGGATCGTAGCGTTTGTCTGTCTCATCGGATGTAAAATGATGACTTTCATTGATTGGCATACATTAAAGATTATTGGAGAAGCACAGGGTAAAACCGTATTTCAATTTTGTACGCAATATTTGTATTATATATTTGAAGTGGTGCTTATTATTTTAATAATAATATATGGGCAAAAAGTGATTGAAACCTTGTTGAAAAAAGAAAGCCTCATTCCTTTTGGCGGTATTATTTTGGCTATGACATGGGGAGCGTTTCATTTCGTATCAAGAGGAGTAGGACTAGAAATGTGGAACGGAATTTCTACTATGATATTAATAGCGGACAAAGCTTAGAGGTGGTATAATATACGCGAACACAATGAGCCAAGCGGCTGCGGAGCAGACATTTGGCGAATGTGCGCGAACCATGATGAAACGAAGTGAAATCATGGTATAGTAAACTCAAAAATCCAGCCGATTCGGCGCGTTTGTAGTCACAAGGATACTTCAAAACACTGTTCGTATATTGACGCACAAACGGGCGGATGCTATACTTTAATTATTCTCATAAAAGGAGCGCGGGAAAATGATGATATACATGAGAGGGCTTTGCCTTTAATCGGTTACTAAAAATATTTGCGTAAAATTTTCTTCTTTGATCAGTGTGTAACGGTGAAAGGAGAAAAGATGAGCTATATCAACGCAAATGTTATTTTACCGAAGGAATTGGTCGGTGAGATTCAGAAGTATGTGCAGGGTGTAAATCTTTACATTCCTAAACTTTCCGATAAGCAAGAAATAAACAGCGATTATAAAGATGAGCTATATGAGAGGAACATGGAAATATATGAACTGTTCCAGTCAGGTAATAGAGTTTCGGAATTAGCTGAAATGTTTTATCTTTCGGAAAAAAGTATTTATCGTATTTTAGGACAAATGAAAAAGTAGCATGAATGCGGGAGAGACCGTGACGCGGTTTCTCTCGTTTTGTTTTTGAACGAAGGGTGAGAATGACATATAAAAAAGATCGTGATAGACTTTAAACGAGGTGATTAAAATGAAAAAAGGAAGAATTATTTTTTTGAACGGAGTGACAAGCTCCGGAAAAACGTCGATCGTTGACGCGCTGCAGGAACGTGAAGATATATTTTTCTATGTCGTTGCAAACGATTTGTTTGAACAGATGGTGGGAGATAAATATTTGCGGGAGAATTACTGGAAATATTTAAGCGACGTGATTATTATGATGTATCATACGGCTAAGCTGTATTCCGACATGGGAAAGAATGTCCTGATCGACGGAATTTTAGTGGAGCGGGAGGAAATAAAGCCTCATTATGAGCAGCTGCGGGAAATATTAAAGGATAATCCGCTTGATATAGTGGAAGTATACTGCCCCATAGATATTTGCAGAGAGCGGAACATTATGCGCGGAGACAGATATGAAACTCAATCAGAAGAACAGCTTGAGTTAATGGCAAAAAATATAAAGTACAGCGCGAAAGTGGATACAAGCGTACACAGCTCCGCTGAGTGCGCGGACATGATCGTGAAGGAATTATTTGAAACTGATTTCAGAGGCAATATATATGTTGTTCAGGGCAATAAAGTCTTGCGTGAAAAAGAAACCGGCTTTGCGGACTTGGCAAATGAAATTCCAAATACACTGGATACGAAATTCGCCAGCGCGTCGGCGGGAAAAGCTTTTGTCGCGGTGGGAATATTACAGTTGATCGAGCGCGGAAAAATAAAATTTGACGATATCTTGGGTCAGCTGCTCGGTATTGACTTGCAGAACATTGATGTAAATGTTACAATAAAGCAACTGTTGAATCACACTTCGGGCGTTCCCGATTATTTTGATGAAACTGTTATGAACGAATACGAAGAATTATGGGCGGACTATCCCAATTATAAGATCAGACGTAACAGCGACCTGCTCCCTCTGTTCATCAATAAGCCTATGGTGTATCCGAAGGGACAGAGATTCCGGTATAATAATTCGGGTTATGTATTGCTTGCGACGGTTATAGAAAAAGTTACGGGAATGGATTTTGACCGCTACCTCAAAGAGAATGTTTTTGATGTATGCGGCATGAAATCTACCGGCTATTACGAGTTGGACAAGCTACCCGCAAAATGCGCCAATAACTATATTTATTGTAACGGTACAAAAGATTACCGCACAAATATATTTTCTGTTGACGCAAAGGGTACGGGAGCGGGCGGAGCTTTTATAACGGTAAAGGATATTGTCAGTTTTTGGACTAATTTACTGGAAGGAAATCTGATCTCAAAAGCTCTTGTTTCGGATATGCTTAGTAAGCAGAGCGGCGACGGCGCCGACGCGGAAGAAGGGTACTACGGTTACGGTATGTGGATAATCGACAATCCTAATGGCAAGGATTTTGCGTATTTTCAGGGCTGCGATCCGGGAGTAAGCTTTATTTCCGAGTACAATCCGAATAACGGGATCATATCCGTCTTGGTCAGCAATTACGGAGATAATGTCTGGAGTGAAATGAGAAAAATAAGAGAAGTGCTATACTGAGGGGGATAAATATGTCAAGACAGATTCGAACTTCCGCGAAAGCAGTAATTATTCGGGACGGTAAGCTGTTTGCGATAAAGCTGAACGACGGCAAAGAGGAATGGTATATTTTGCCCGGAGGAGGTCAGGAAACAGAGGAAACGCTGCCTTATACTGTTGAGCGTGAAGTAAAAGAAGAGGCGGGAATGGACGTTAAATGCAAAGACCTGCTTTTTGTTATAGAAGGAGTTCACGGAGAGAGCTTTCACAGGATAGATTTAGTTTTTTTGTGCGATTATCTGGGTAAAGCAAAAGACGCCGAACTCCATAAAGATACTAATCAGGTCGGCTATGACTGGCTGGATCTGTCAGCGTTAAACCGTTTACCGTTATATCCGTCAAAACTTCGTCGCCCGATAATGAACTTTTATGAAGGAAAAGAATACGCAAGATATCTTGGAAATGAAGAGATAGGGGATACGGAATGTTTGGAATAGATGAATACATTAAAGCGTTAATTGACATTTTAAAAGAAAAATTCGGTGAAAGACTGGCGTATATAGGCTTGCAGGGCAGTTATCTTCGCAATGAACAAACTGAAAACAGCGATATTGATATTATGGCAGTGATAGACAATATTTCGGTTGAGGATTTGAATATTTACCGGGAAGCGCTTGTTTCGATTGGGAATTTTGACAGATCATGCGGCTTTATCTGCGGCAAAGCCGATTTGCGAAACTGGAATCCTTTGGAAATATGCCATTTATTGAACACGACCAAAGATTATTACGGAGAATTAAAAAATCTTGTTCCCGCGTATACAGCCGAGGACGAAAGAAATTATTTAAAATTAAGTTTGAATAATCTCTATCACGAAATTTGTCACCGCTATGTGCACGCCGACAGGGAGTACAATGTTTCAAGACTGCCGATGACTTGTAAATCGGTATTTTTCATTATGCAGCATTTGCATTATTTAGAAAGCGGCAATTTTGTTCAGACAAAGCGGGAATTGCTTGAATGTTTACAGGGCGAGGACAAAACCGTTTTGGAACTGAGTATGTCATTGCAGAACGGTACGGATTATGACTTTGATAAAGCCTTTTCCATATTGTTTAATTGGTGCCGGGAATCGTTGTCAGGAAAAATTTTTATTCTTTGACGCGTCATTGATATGAATTAATTGAAAGGCGGTTATCGTATGATTGAAATACCGGAGGTATATGTTTTAGCGGAGGTGTTGATTTATGAACACAGATAAAAAAACGTTTTACTGCCTGCGGTTTTTGCTTCCGCTACGCTGTGTTATTTTTTTTCTGATATTTGCAGCGGGAGCGGCGCTTACGAAACAAAAAACAGAGGACATAAGCAACTGGTGGTCGATAGCCGCCAGCGCGGTAAATATTGCCGTGATACTGCTTCTGTATTTTATTGCAAAGAAAAATAAAAGCAGCTATGCAAAACTGATAAACTATGAAAAAGGTAAAACAAAAGCCGGGCAGATAATAGGAATATCTGCTTTGACAGCAGGAGTCGGAATGGCGGGAATGTATGCGGCGGGGTATTTCTGCTACGGAATCATTCCCTACGCGGCGCCGATGATGATCGCGCCGATACCGGTATGGTTAGCTGCCGTAAATGTCGCCGTACTGCCGGTAACGACCGCGCTTGCGGAGGAAGGCTTGTATCTGGGGTGCGGCGTCAATCAGATACAGAATAATATTTTGGCGATAATCGTTCCGGCGTTCTTTTTTGCGCTTCAGCATTGCTTTATTCCTATGCTGTTTGATCTGAGGTATATCGTTTACCGTTTCATTTCATTTTTACCTCTTACGCTGATATTGTGCTGGTATTACCGCAAAAAAAGAAATCCCCTGCCTGTAATGACAGGCCACGCGATTATCGACTTGGCTACGGCGCTGCAAATTCTGGCGACGTCGGCGGTTCCCGGTCTTTATGAAACGATGTGCCGCAACGGTTGATATAGGAGGAGAAAATGATTATTTTAATAACCGGCGCGTCGCATACCGGAAAGACGGCGCTCGCGCAGAGACTTCTTGAAAAATATAAGTATCCGTATCTCTCGATGGATCATTTGAAAATGGGACTGATACGCAGCGGCAATACGACGCTCACGCCGTTAAGCGGCGACGGCGCGCTGACGGATTATTTATGGCCGATCGCGCGCGAGATGATAAAGACGGCGATCGAAAACGGACAAAATCTTATCGTCGAAGGCTGTTATATTCCTTTTGACTGGGAGAAGGATTTTGACAGGCGATATTCGGATGAGATCCGCTTTTACTGTCTGGTTATGAGCGAGGGCTATATAGATAAGCATTTTGATAAAATCAGAAAATTCGCGGGCGTAATTGAAGAGCGCGGCGGCGACGAAGAATGTACGCCGGATACGGTGCGCAGGGATAATGCGGAAATGCTTGAGAAATGTCGTAAATACGGAGCGGAATACATTTTTATAGATAAAGAGTATCCGGATTGGGACAACCTGAGGTTGATATAATAAGTTTTTCCATAAACATACTTCGAATTGATTTAAATAATGATTAGAGGTATAAAAATCTTATAACAAATCAATTCAGAAGGAGGTTGCAATATGATAAGTCAAGCGGATTTCGGAGAAAGATTAAAGTCGTTTCGTAAGACGAAAAATTTTACGCAAAAAGAGGTTGCTTTCAGAATAGGGGTTTCGGAACAGGCGGTATCAAAGTGGGAGAACGGGGAATGCCTTCCCGACGTATATAATCTGAAACTTCTCGGCAAAGTTTTACAGACTTCGGTGGATACCTTACTTGACACGGAAAACGACAGACCGGAGAAAGTAATAGAGGTGATCAAGATCGGCGGAGCCGAATTTGAAATTATTGAAAAGCCGGAAACGATTCTCGCGGGAAAGATAATATACGCAAAGGATTATGAAAATATCGGCAGCTTCAATCAGGCCATAGATATGGTTTCTGAGGAAGAAAAACAGACGGCGTTCGGTTCGCTTAAAGAAATCGTCCTGCCCGTTACGGATATTCATATGAGCGTCAATTTCTGGCTGGAGAAGGACCGGCGCGCATACGGATATGTATGGGAGGTAGGTACAAAAGACCAGCCGCAGGGCATAGACGTATATAAAGTTCCCGCGTCTTTGTATATAAGAGCATATACAAATAAAGGAAACGCGCAGCTTATAGCAAAAGAAGAATGTGAAATATGGGAGCTGTTCGCATATATCAGAGACTTTTTTATGCCTGCTCACGGTTTTGGAATGGCTGATAACGGAGCGCAGGAACTGGAAGTTTTTGATTCGTTTGAGCATAAAAACGGCTATGCGTATATGCCGGTAATAAGGCTGTAATTTATTTGCGCTATACGCAATACGGGGCTGCGGTGTTTGACGCGCCCCGTATTTTATTGTGGTAAATAAAGACTGAAAGTGGTAAAATCAAATTGATAGATAATATCCGGAGGACAAAGCAATAATGCTGCGATTAAGACCTTATAAAAAGTGTGACGCCGCGCAAATAGCCGGCTGGATAAAAGACGAGACGGCGCTCCGCAAGTGGAGTTCTGATAGGTACGGCGCTTTTCCCGTTACGGCGGACGATATAAACAGAAAGTATACCGAGTTCAACGGCGACTGCGCCGAGGCGGACAATTTTTACCCGATGACGGCATTTGACGGGAGCGGCGTTGTAGGGCACCTGATAATGAGATTTACGGATGCGGACAAGACTGTACTTCGTTTCGGATTTGTTATTGTGGACGATTCAAAAAGAGGTATGGGATACGGAAAAGAAATGCTTCGTCTCGCGTTAAAATATGCGTTTGAGATATTGAAGGTCCGAAAAGTCACGATCGGAGTTTTTGAGAATAATCAGCCGGCGTATTTCTGCTATAAATCGTCGGGCTTTAATGACGTTGCAACTGACAAGCCGGAATATTTTTCGATAATGGGGGAACAGTGGAGATGCCTGGAACTGGAAACGGGAATATTATAGGTTTTATCATATGGTGCGTTGTGGGAGCTGCGTTCATATTTTTTGGCGTATACGCATGGTTCTCAAAGAAGCCTATGGGCTTCTGGGCGAACGCCAAAATGTTTGAGGTTTCCGACGTTAAGAAATACAACCGCGCGGTAGCCAAGCTTTTCGTCGCGTTCGGAATCGTGCTTATCGCTTTGGGGATACCGCTTCTTTATATGGAGAAAAACTCCGCGTATATACTGCTCACGGTCGTGGGAGTTATGATAGAGAGCGTTATCGCGATGGCGGTGTATTCTCTTGGAATCGAAAAAAAATACAGGAAAAAGTAGCATATGCCGCCCATGCCAGACAGAGCACGGGCGGCTTAATACTTACTTTACTGCATATAGCTTAAGATCGTTTCAAAATATGACCTGCCGCATTCGTTTAAAAGGCTGGCAAGAACGCTGTCGTCCTGCAAATTCCACTGAGCCGCGATCTGGGCTCCCCATACGCCCAGATATTCTGAAATTTCCGCGCTTTGCACGACATGGGCGTGTATGCGGTTGTTCTCTGCCTCGGCTTCGTTGTTTATCAGAGTCCAGCTGTCGTCGATGCCGTTATAGATCGCTATATCAAGCGAGGGCAGGGCGACGCCTTCGACGATCCGGTGATCCTGCTCCTTGATGAGGCTGTGCTCGACATAGTTATCCTGCGCACCGTGCTGTATCGGGCTGAATTCCTCCGGAAGGAAATTTCCGTCGGCTGAGATCCCTGCCGCTCCGGTGCGGTCCATGATTCCGGACATTGCCGCCTCGCTTAGACCGCAGAGCAGCCGAAGCTCCGTCTGCGAATCACTGGGCAGATGAGCGGCTTTGCCGTCGGATTCCGCTATAAGTATCTCATGCATATCATAGTCTCCGGTTATGAAGTATCTTAATTTGGAGTAATCGCCCGCGGGCTCGTTAATAAAGATACTTAATATCCATGAGAAAAGCTCCTCCGGCGAATCAAATTCAATATATCCCTGCCGCGTCTGTCCGACCGTGCGGACAGGTATACCGCAGTCCGCAAATTCCGCAGCGCCCGCAGAGGAAAGATAAACTCCGATTAGCTCTGATTCGCCGTCCGCGGTGCTCCTCCTTCTTCCGACCAGTCCGCAGAGCAGATTTTTGACCTTTGCTTCGTCGTCGATACGAAGCGCGCCCGTCTGTGAAAATAGAAAGATATTTTCATTGTTAAGACCTAATTCGGCGGGCTTGACAGTTTTGTCCAGAATCGTATGCGGCTTGGGCGCTGCGCCGAACGTCAGCTTATCAAGCGAATATCTTCCCGCCGCCCTGAAAGCCACGATCATGTTGTTGGACTTCATAAAGTCAAGAAGTCCGTCATAGTGTATGGGAGAAATAAATCTTCCCTTTATAACGGAATCTATTTCGTTTAAATTTAATCTTTGTATCATATCGTATACCTCGTTTCCTGAAAATTTGCCAAAGTTTCATTGCTGCTTTATTTTGTGTGTGCGGGCCTCCCTCCTTTGCTCACTGCGGGTTGAAAATATTGAAATATCTTTTCATTGGCCTTTGTTTGTATCAGGTAAAACAAAAACATAAATAAGGTGAAAATATTTATATATACAACCTTTTGACCGAGCGAATTTATTTTGTAAGCCTATAATAACACATTTTTAAATCGAACGCAAGTTCGATTTTCGGTTTTTTCAAATTTATTTTGTGTTTAATTTTTCCGAATGATATAATGGGAGAAACAAGCTTATATTATCGCGCTTAGTATAATAACAGGAGGTTTGCAATGGATATTTATAAAGAATGCCCGACGCTTGAAAACGACGCTTACATCGTCAGGCTTATAGAGCAAGGCGACGCAAAAGACCTTATGGACGTGTACGGAGATAAATTCGCGCTGCCTTTTTTCAACAGCGACAACTGCAACGGTAGCAATTTCTATTGTACAAGGCTGGAGGACGTGGAGAATACGATAAAATACTGGCTGATAGAGTACCGTGAAAACAGGAGCTTTGTGCGTTTCTCGGTGGTCGATAAGAAAGAGGGAAAAGCGATCGGAACGATAGAAATGTTTCGCAGGGAATCTAAGGACTGCTATGACGGATGCGGACTTCTGAGACTTGATCTGAGGAGCCGCAGCGAAGAATCCGGTGTGATATACGGGATTTTGTTACTGGTGACGGAGCCGTTTTACGGCTGGTTCGGCTGTGACCGCATAGCGACTAAGGCGGCGGTCTACGCGGTGGAACGCATAGACGCGCTGAAAAAGGCGGGCTTCGTAAAATCCGCCGAGCCGCTGATAAACGCCGCGCAGAATATATCGTATTATGATTACTGGGTCAAAGGAAAATCATAACGCTTCGGGATTCGCGCGTCCACGGTGTCCACTCCTCTAAACCGTCTCCGTTAGGGTTTCCGGTGCGGATAAAATTACACCAATAATCAAGCATACGGCGGGACAGGGATTCGTCTTCAGGAGTAAAAGGACGCCAGCACCTATTTAGTGTGCCGAACATATACCATAACTCCGACGAATGGAACGCGCCGTAATTATCTCCGGGAAGTCTTCTTTTAAAATAATATAAATAAGGAGGCTTGTAGCCAAGTTCATTTTGGTGTTTGCACCAGTTTACGCAGCCGTTGTGAAGAATGCTTTCTTCCATAGGTACGGTTGCGCCGGGCGGAGTGCAGATGTCGTTAGCGGTAGAGCCTAGCATAATCGGAATATCGGGATAATTGCCTTCTCTAAGATTCTGTTCGCTGTCGCCCGTAAGCAGACGACCGTCTATCACAGGCTCGTATCCAAGTCCCTTGTCTGTTTGACAGGCGTATTCTATTAATTTATTGCTTATTTCAAGAAGCCTTTCGGCGGGGAGTTTTCTCAGCTCCTCCATTGATTTTGCGCCGCTTTGTTCAAAAGCTTTTTCACCTATATCATAAAATTCCTCTTGAGCGCGGTTTTTGCAGAAACCGTTTTCGTAGCCGGCGCCGCTCTGGAAAATACATTTGTTAAAAAGTCCCTTGGTGAGAGGAGAAAGCAGCAGAGTCTGAGCCGTAAGGGAGCCTGCTGATTGCCCGAAAAGCGTTATATTGTCCGGATCGCCGCCAAACGCCTTAATATTTTCTTTTACCCATTTAAGGGCGGCTATCTGGTCAAATATGCCGTAATTGCCGCAGCTTCCGTTATTTTCCTCCGCGAGAAGCGGATGGCACATAAAGCCGAATAAACCTAGTCTGTAATTCAAGGTAACCAGAATAACGCCGCGCGAGGCATATTACGCTCCGTCAAATTCTTTTTCCGCGCAGTATCCGCCTATGCACGCTCCGCCGTAAAGCCAGACGGCTACGGGAAGCATGGTGTCTGAGTCTGCGGCGGGAGTCCAAACGTTGATATACAGACTGTCTTCGCTGAAATTTTTTGCCGCGCCGAACTCTTTATAATAAAAATCATCTTTTTCCGGCATAGCCTGCATACAGGCGGGAGGAAATTTGTCAGCCTGATATATGCCGTCCCACGCATTTGTTTCGACCGGGTATCTGAATCTGAGATCGCCCGTCGGGGGTTTGGCATAAGGTATTCCCTTGAATACAGTATAATTATTGATTTCTGTTCCTTGTACCATTCCGTACTTTGTTTGTATTATGTTCATAATAAAACTTATTACATCATCCGACTCCCGCGCATTCCAGTAATATTTTGTACCGTTGACTTAAAGTTTTCCCTGTGATAGAATCTAGAAACATTACATATTTTTTCATATTAAAAGGGAGGCTGAGCTATGGAACACAAAGGAACGGTGACGATCGGGACAGAAAGGCTTACGCTTCGGCGTTTTACGGAGGAGGACGCAGTCAAAATGTACGAAAACTGGGCGTCCGACCCGGAGGTGACAAGGTTTATGACATGGCCGCCGCACGCTGCCCCGGAGGTAACAAGAGCGGTTATCGGCAGCTGGATCCCGGAATACGAAAACCCTTCATATTATAACTGGATCATAGAGCTGAAGGAAATAGGAGAGCCCATCGGCAGCATATCCGCCGTAAAGATCGACGAAAGCGTATCGTCGGCTGAGGTGGGCTACTGTATGGGCAGAAAATGGTGGGGCAGAGGTATAATGCCGGAGGCTTTAAGGGCAGTCACGGCTTTTTTGTTCGACGAGGTGGGCGTAAACCGCGTCGAGGCGACGCACGATTTGAATAACCCCAAATCCGGCAGGGTCATGGATAAGGCGGGAATGAAACAGGAAGGGATCCTTAGGCAGGCGGGACTAAACAATCAGGGAATATGCGATAAGGTCGTGCACGCGATTCTGAAAGAAGATATACGGCAGGCGTAATAAAAAGGCGGCCACACCTTGAAACAGGTCGGACCGCTTTTATTTGCGTTAAACATATTTTAAAGCAGAATGTCAAGCCTGGAATATTCGGATACGCGTTTTGCTATACTTTGCAACGACGGACGCTTGCTTATAAATTCGAGGTCCGACTGTATGCGTTCAAGCTCTTTTTGGATACGCGGATTTTCAGCCAGAGGTTTTTTTGACGTGCGCAGATAATAGTCGGGCAGAAGCGCGGCGGGAATAAAATCGCATTCCGCCACTTCAGGCTCTTCGTTTTCCGCAAAAAGCGAAAGATGGCTGTCGAGGTAAAGATTAAGCTCGATCATAGCCATAAGACCGTTCAGATCGAATACCTGAACGGGAGCGCCGCCCGGAACATCCGTCTGATTATTTATGTCAAAAAAGCATTTGCTGTCCGTAAACTTATAGAAATCGTCGCAGAAATCCTTCAAATACAGAAAACCGTCCTGTGAGATCGGTTCCTGAAAAGAACGCATGATAAGAGAGGTTATCTCGCCTAATTCGCCTAACGATTCACATCCGGGAATGAAAGAAAGGCGTTCCCCGAGTTTTACGAAACGCGCCAGCGTCAGAATCCCCACAAGGCGTATCTGCGTTTCGTCCAGATCTTCTGCGGCTTTCTGTACGCTGTGAAGAACAAGCGGCGCAAAAGCATCAGATTCGTCAAGTCTGCACCTGCGCTCGGAGCAGTCGTCTATAAGCTCCTCGCCAACCTCCTCGTATATGCCGTCGTCCGAGGAATAAACGGCGTCCGCGCGGTTAAAGTACATTACGGCGCGGTCCAGATCCCCAGAGTCCATGCAGCGCACGCCCATACCGTAATAAAGTTTTACAATTTCCGCAAGATCCTCGTTCCTCTGCGCTTCTACAAGCCGCTCCTCCAGATCCGAAATATCGGTGCCGCAGGTCTCACGGTCGAGCCGTTTGATTAGATCAGTCGATTTAAAAGACATAAAAATTCCTCCCGCAAAAATTTTGCACGCGCATTGTGATTATCATAATTTTATCATATAACAGATTTAAGTCAAATATTGTTTTTGGGCTTGACTTAGACTTTTCGCGGCTATATAATAAATGAAGATAAAATTTTGGAGGATTTTGCATGTTAATTGCGATTGTAACGGAGAAAACAGCAAAATAAATATTGCGGGGCGCTTTTGATTTTACGGTTAGAGTCTGCCCTTTTGCGGACGGCGTGTGCCGTCGGCGTTTTCGCCTTACAATTGCTTGATATTGCGGTATATATTTTAGTAGGAATTTAAGCATGGCTACGGCTGTGCCGTTTTTTTTGCGGGGAGACCTTGCGTCCCGTGCGATATGAACGATTCAGAAAACTGCGGTAATGCTCTTTTGGGGGCTGCCGCAGTTTTTATTTTTAAAAATTAAAGGAGGAAAAAACATGAACGGAACAATAAGCCCCGTGACGGGGCGTTACAGGCAGACAGCTCTGGACTTTGTGGAGGAGGTGTTTGCCGAATATCAGAACGAAAAAGAGGGCGCGACGGTGCGCCGTCTTGTGGAGGAGATACGGAGCGGGGAATATTATCTTCCCAAGCTTGAGCTTATGATGACGGACGGGCAGGGAGAAATAATCGGATATGTGATGTTTTCAAGATTTCCTTTAGAGGGAAAATACGCGGACGAACTGCTTTTGCTTTCTCCGGCAGCGGTGAAAACCGAGCTGCAAAGACGGCATATTTCAAAGGAGCTTATAGAATACGGATTTGACGAAGCGAAGAAAGCGAGCTTTAAGGCTGTGCTTGTCGAGGGAGATCCCATGAATTACCGCAGCAGGGGCTTTCGCACCTCTGCCGACTTCGGGATTTATGCCGACGTATCCGTAAAGCTTCCCGACGTAAGCTGTCTTATGGTGAAGGAATTGGAGGAGGGCGCGCTGGAAAACATAAAGGGTACGGTAAAGTACGATATTTACGATTCGCTGACATAGCGCAAAAAATTCAGTCAGTACCGCTGCGGCGGGGAAAGGTCAGATAATGGATAACACGGAAAAAATGCTGGAATTTGATAAAATAAAGGAAAAGTGGAGCGAGCTTGCGCTTACAGACGCGGCAAAGGAGAAAATAGGAGCCGCAAAATTTTATCTGTCGGAGGGCGAGCTTAGAAGAGAGCTTCGCGACACGACGGACGCGAGGAGTATGATCGAGCTGCTCGGAAATCCGCCCTTACAGAATGTGGGAGAGATAAAGGAGATACTCCTCGCCGCCGACAAGGGCGAATGTCTTACGCCGTATCAGTTAGAGCGCGTAGAAAAGATACTTGCCGCCGTGCGTCGGCTTAAAGATTATCTTTCGCGTGCGGCCTCAAGCGGAAATCAGCTTGGATTTTACGGGGAAAATCTGGACGCGCTCGGAGAGCTTAAAGAAGAGATCAGCAAGCAGATAAGGAACGGCGCGGTGGACGACTACGCCTCAAAGGAGCTTTCGCAGATAAGAAGCCGCATCGACATATGCGGGGAAAAGATGAGGCAGAAGGCCGAACAGGTGATGCGCTCGAATAAGGAGTGCATGGCGGACAGCTTCTGCACCATGAGAAACGGAAGGGTATGCGTTCCCGTAAAAAAAGAATACAAGTTCAGAATATCCGGCAGCGTCATAGACAGATCCTCCACCGGAGCCACTCTTTTTATCGAGCCTTCGGTAGCCGCCGCATATTACGAGGAGCTTGATCTGCTGAAAATAAGCGAGGAAAACGAGGTGTGCAGGATACTATATACGCTGACGGCGGCTGTGGCTGACGCGGCCTTTGCCATGAATGAGAATATAGCCGTGTTTGAAAAGCTTGATTTCATTTTTTCAAAGGGCAAGCTGAGCATTGACCTGCGTGCGTCGGAGCCGTCGGTGAACACGGAGCGCAGGATAGTCCTGGAGGACGCGAGGCATCCGTTGATGGATATAAACGTCAGCGTGCCTTTGAGGTTTGAAATCGGTGGCGACATAAGGGGAATCGTTATAACCGGACCGAATACGGGCGGCAAGACGGTTGCCATAAAAACAGTCATGCTCAACTGCATGATGGCGCAGTGCGGGCTTCACGTTACCTGTCAGAAGGCGGACATCTGCATGAGCAGCTCATATCTCTGCGATATAGGAGACGGGCAGAGCCTTTCGGAGAATCTGTCAACCTTCTCGGCTCACATCAAAAACGTGCTTGAGGTTCTAAGCGATGTAAACAAGGACAGTCTTGTCATAATGGACGAACTCGGTTCGGGTACCGACCCGGCGGAAGGCATGGGAATAGCCGTCGCGATACTTGAGGAGCTTCACAAAAGCGGCTGTCTTTTTCTCGTCACGACGCATTATCCCGAGGTAAAGGATTACGCCGACCGCACTCAGGGAATCGTCAACGCGCGCATGACTTTTGACAAGGCGACGCTGATGCCGACATACCGCATGGTCATCGGAGAGGCGGGCGAAAGCTGCGCTTTCTATATAGCGGACAGCCTGGGAATGCCCGCGGATATGCTGAAAACCGCGGTTCGCGCCGCATACGGAGAGGCGGCGGTGGACTCCTACAGTTTCCGCGGCAGCAACACCGTTACGGCAAGTCAAACTGCCGTGAATCCCGCAGGCAGAATTTCCAAACTGAAAAAAGCGCCGAAAGCCAATGCTCTGCTTGAGAAATTCAAGCGCGGCGACAGCGTCATTGTATTTCCCGACCAAAAGATAGGAATCGTGTGCGAACCCGTAAACGAAAAAGGAGTTCTCAGGGTACAGCTTCCGGACAAAAAAATATGGATAAACCATAAGCGCGTAAAGCTCCATGTGGCGGCTGACGAGCTGTACCCCGACGGTTACGATTTCTCGATTATCTTTGAAACGGTTGAGAACAGAAAGATCCGTCACGAAATGGAGCGGAAGTATACGGATAAAACCATAAAGCAGGACTGAAATAATTCCCGCGGGGGCGCGCTTTGCGGGAACAAAGGGAGGGATTCATATGATATTGGAAACAAACAGACTGGTGATTCGTCCTGTCGGTGAGTCGGACGAAAAGTCCTTTGTTTTGATGGCTGCCGACGGCAGCCTGAACGACATAGGATTTGACCGTGACTGCGGAGAATGGATGGGAGAGTGGATACGCGAAGCAAAAGAACTTGCCAAAACAGACGACCCGCTTGCGGAGTATCTGGCGTATACCGTAGTCTTGAAGGAAAGCGGCGAGGCGATAGGCTCTGTCGGCTGTTCGTATTATGACGACCTAGATAAGGTCGGCGTAACATATTTTATCGGGGCGCGGCACCGCGGCGGCGGTTATGCCGCCGAAGCCGTGAAAGCCTATGCGGAGTATTTTCTTTCTCACTATGGTATTCCTGAGTTGATAGCGACGGTCAGGGAGGATAATACCGCGTCTTGGAGGACTGTCGAAAAAGCGGGCTTTGCGCTTGTTGAAAAAAGGCTGTATAAGGATATAAACGACAGCAAGGAGGAGATGTATAGGTTTTATGCTAGAAATTAGTATTCAGCCCTTCTCCGCAAACTCGATCAACTGTCTAAGGCTTTGAATACTCCATTTACCGTCATTTTTGCCGTCGCGGTCTATCAGAAAAGAAGTAAAGCCCTGCTCCCTCGCTCCGTCGGCTTCCGGTTTATAGTCGTCCACATATATGCTTTCGCGCGCCGAAACGCCCTGAGCGTTCAGCGCCGCGTTGAAAATGACGGGGCTTGGTTTCCCTGCGCCGACCAATGAGCTTGCGGTAAACGAAGTAAAATATTTAGCGATGCCAAGCTGCTGTAAGGTATATTCAAGCGACGGCGAAGTGTCGCTTATCACGCCCATTTTATATCCGCGACTGTAAAAATATTCCAGAACCTCGATCGTTTCAGGAAATAATAGCTGCGCTCTGCCGCCCCAAAGCTCGTTAAATAAAAGCGCCGCCCGGCTGTCGAGATTTTCCGAAACGCCTTCTCCCTTAAGCAAAAGTCTGTAATATCTTTTGAAAAATCCGCGTTCGTCGTCAACGGTTCTGTACCACGGATTTCTGCCCTCTGCCGCAAGCTCAAAAAGCTTCATCATCTTATCGTAGGGAAGCTCAAAGGGCTTTTTGCTCCATTCGCTTATAATGCTGTCGCGCCAGTTTTCCTTTTCAGGGTCAAAATATGTAAGGGTGCCGTCGCGGTCGAAAAAAATTGCTTTATATTTCATTGGAAACCTCGGTTTTTGAGTTTAGTATACCACAATCGCGCACAAACATGCGCTTTTTCTCGAAATAATCCCCATTCTGCGTTATAATATTTTTTTATATCGGAAAAAATTACGGCGGGGCGCACACTTTTTCTTTGTTTTTCGTTATACATTATGAAGCGCCCCGAAGCGGCGAAAAAACAGGAAGGAGGTTTTTGAGTGGATTATAAAGAGCAGTACACCAAAATTTACAGGTACTGTTATTACAGGCTGCGGCAGAAGGAAACAGCCGAGGACATAACGCAGGAAACCTTTCTTCAATATTTAAAGCATCCGGAGTACGGTGCGGAGAAATATCCGCTCAAAATACTCTATACGATCGCCAGAAATCTTTGCGTGGACGAAGCGCGGCGCGGCAAAAGGATAAGTTTTGTGCCGCAGGGGGCGGCGGAAATAAATCGGGACGGCGCTTTGACGGACGAGGAACAGATAATCGGGAGGCTCAGACTCAGGGAGGCGATGGATACTCTGGAGGAAACGGAGCGGGAAATCGTTTTTTTTAAAATTGTGAACGGGGTGCCGGCGGCGGTCATAGGCAAAATGCTCGGGCTGTCAAGGTTTGCCGTTTACCGCAGATGCGAGAAGGCGCTCAGGCATTTGAAAAAAGAAATGGAGGCAGACGTATGAGAGGTTGGAAAAGAAAGCTCGTCAAAAATCTTAAACTTGCTTACGAAGCTCCCGAACCGGATAAAAGGGAGAAATTCTGCGGCAGATTTGACGCTCCGTATATGTCCATGGGACGTTTTTTTGTGACGCAGATACCGTATATCAGGAAATCGTCGTGGATAATATCCACTCTTGTGTTTGCGTGCGGCGTATTCGTAAGCTTTTTTATGAAGCCTTGGGCGGTTTGGCTGCTTTCGGCGTTTGCTCCCATTCTTGCGCTGACGGTGCTGATAGAAAACGGCAAATCAAACGACTGCAATATGGAGGAACTTGAATGCGCAACAAGGTTTTCACTGAAGGCTCTGCTTTACGCGAGGATGACCGTGATGGCGGTTTTCCACGGAATTGTGCTGGCGGCGCTTATTCCGCTGTGCAGGGTCGGCATCGCGGCGCCCTTGCTTACGGTGAGCCTATACATTCTTGTGCCGTATCTGCTTACGGTGTTTGCGGGAGCGGTCGTGTTCAGAAAGGTTCATGTGAAGGACGGTATGAGCATCTGCGTCGGACTGCCTGTTCTTATAAGCTTTTTTATAGGAATGACAGGGCATCTGTTCAAGTTTTTGTATTATCCGGTCAACGTAAAATGGTGGGGGCTTGCGCTTGCGGTCCTTGCGGCAGCTTTGGCGAGGGAGTTTATTTTATATGTAAAACAGAAAGCCGTCCGGGGATAAGTATCGGCG
>ERZ777011.2042-NODE-2042-length-17854-cov-5.383111_pt1 | contig 17854 bp, 20 predicted proteins | sample MGYA00374964_ERZ777011 | MGnify/ENA primary metagenome ERZ777011 (study PRJEB29310, sample SAMD00008975) | mouse gut metagenome | study: EMG produced TPA metagenomics assembly of the Metagenome analysis of fecal microbiota from mouse which was promoted...
ATGTCTGTTTCGAGCATTTGTGGGAACAAATGCCCTGCTTGCCAAGTAGCGCACCCCCGTAAAATCACCTGCCCCCACAGCTTCGTTCTCTGGCAGGCCGCAGTATGGCAGGAAAGGTTTTGCGGCAATCCGGGCTGGGCTTATTGCCGAAGAACTGGCAGAAGGTCGCAGGCCGGAGTGGTGCTAACGCCGCCACAGCCCCCGCACAGACCTGCTAACAGATGTCAAGAGGTAAATCGAGCGGAATCGCATTTTTTAGACAGCGCAGGAGGACGGCGCAGGCGGGAGCGCGGCGCAAGGGTAACGGGCTTGCGGAGCGAGGCCGGGAGGGGGGACTAAACTTCTCCCGGCCTCGTTGGGCGTTACTGCTCAATACCAGTGGAAATCTTCTCTTGCGTATGCTATAATGAGGCCGTAGTATTTTGCAGATTGGAGGGCGCACCATGAGATACCGGAAATGCTTTGCTATATTTGCTGTGTCCTTGTTGTTGGTGCTGACCACCGGCTGTCGGCATACAGAAGATAAGCCCTTGTGGGAACGGCTGGACGAAGCGCAGTATAACAGATACAAGCCCCGCTTAGACCACATGATTGAGAAATACGGCGAAGAATTTACGATGGATAACTATGGGACAGTTTTCTCCGTGGAACATCCAGATTGGAGTTTCCATGTTAAATATTTGGAACAAAAGGGCTGTATCGTAGATAATTATATCGTGTTTCTCCGCCGGGACGAAATCAAGAGCGAAATAGAACCCATCTTAACGGACATTTATGGGGATTGCAAAATTTCGGTTTTGCCGGAATGGTTTGCGCCGCCATCCACGACTAAAGATACCACATCGACTGAATTGCTGTCCGCAGCTTTTCAAGGTGAGGCTAATTGCATGGTAATCGTTTGCTATACCACTGCACCCATTGAAAATAGGGACGCCGATTTGGTAGACGCAATTCAGGCTATCCAAGAGAACGGATACGCATTTACATTTTGTGTTCGCTACACAAATGGAGAGATTTTCGAGAAAATTCCAGACGAGCATTATAGAGAATTTCCTCTGGATATGAAAAGGTATTATTGTAAAACCCGGTCTTACATTTGGGGTAAATCCTGCTGGGACTATGAATGGGAAGAAGGGCAATTATCCGATATGAAAGAAACTGATTGAGGTGACGGTATCTTATGCTCAATATAGAAATATTAAAGGGAACAAGATTAAACGCTATTGGACGAGCTGCTGCAATGTGTTGGATTAGTTTGGGAAACTTAATTGAAATTGAAAGCCGTAGTGGATTGAGGACGGTTGGACAATATGCGTTAGATGTGGACTGCCCTTGGCGAATACGGTGTAATTCTAAAATACTATTAGCTTCAACAGATATGTTTGAACCGGCATCTACTCATCAGCATGATGAAACTTTTGAATGGGATATTCAAGGCAATAACCTATTTGATGAACGAGTTGCCATGTTGTGCAATAACGAGCCGATTATCACAGTTCAAAGCATTGAATTGTCCCCGACAAATGACTTAAAAATTATTTTTTCCAACAATTATATTTTGGAAGTATTTGTATGCGGGTCAACTGATGTAGAGCAGTGGAGGCTATTTGAACACAAAAAGTCAAAGGACGATTTTGTTGTTACGGGCTGTGGCCTTGTAAAAAATTAAATACGATTGCCTAACTTGCGCTCCTGCCAACCGGCGGGAGCGTTTTTCGTGGAAAGCGTATGACAAACCGATGCAGACGAGAGCCGGAACGGGGCGCAAGGGTAACGGGCTTGCGGAGCGATGCCGGGGGGACTATCCTGCCCCCGGCATCGTTGGGCGTTATTGCGCCGTTGTTCTGTTGGTGGATGGAAAGATTGCAGAGGGGGCGATGGGGCAAATAAATTATTCATCAATTCCATACACATACATATCAATATCTATTTCCGTTCTTGTCGCATGACAAAAATCAATTACATCAAGAGGCGGTGCTAAACATGGATTTTGATCTCCTACATATATTGTTGGAACGATTTCTAAAACAAATGCAACATTGTTGTTGCGATGAATTAGATTTAATAAATTTATCTTATCCAGAAGTGGAGCGATTGTTTTTCTCATTTGGTTTTCAACAAATACATCATACTCCTTACAACGACCAATTTCCCACGTAGCAAAGTCGTATTTTGTTCCGTTGTTTCGGAAGTCACCTATCTTCCATGTTCTGGTGGGCTGTAAAGACAATAAGTATGTAACTTCATCAGGGTCAAAATCTCCGACAATCTTAAAATATGTATAACAACTATTGCGTGTTTGCACCATTATCCTCCTCCATGTCTTTTTAGTAATTCACTTACTGCCCGCCACCCAGCCTGCGTGACCGCAGTACGCATAGGCAACACCGGCCTCACCGTTTTCGGCTACTGAAACATGGATATGCCCATATTCTCCCGCCCCCAAGTGCAGTATCCTCGATATACCTCATCCTCAAATGATGGCTCTTCACCGGGATACAGGGCTGGAAAAATCGAAATGCTGGAAATGCCGACATCTGCTTGATTGGTGCTTTCAAGTACCTCCCGAATATCGCATCGGTACAGTCCGTCATCTATATGCAGGTAGAAAAACATTTCCCGTGTCGTGGCCGCGCTATGATTGAAGTCCTCCACGTTCTGCGTCCATGTGTAGGGCTCCCAAGAAATAACCTGCTCACTCAAGAAACTTGACAGTTCTGCTGCTTTTTCTTGTAATCCCTCTGCACTTCTCTTTGCTGTCAGGGAAAACATTTCGTAAATGCCATCCATGTTTCCTGTCTGTGAAAAATCCATCAGAGTTTCTAAGGCTGTTGGCTCAATGGAACAATCGGACGGTTGGTCGCCTACTCGGTACACAATATAAATGCCAGATAGCTTTTTGGGCGCATATTCCCAAGACAGTTCTTCCGGGTAAACCGTTATATCAGAAAAACCTATTAAATCCGGCTGTACTGTACTTTTAAGTACATCGCCAATGTCGCACCGATAGATTCCGCTGTCTGTGTTGAATGTATAGAACGAGGCCCGTGTCATCGTGACAACACCGCTACTCCGATCCCCTTTGCCGGTTCCCGACGAAAAATCCCAAGCGGTTACATTTTCTTCTACAAAGCGAATAAACTCTTGAATTTGCTCGTAAAGGCCCTCTACATTTTCCCGTACAGCCGGAGAAAACACCTCATAAATGTAATCAACATCTTCCGCCTCCACCAACTCCATCAGCTTTTCCATTGTCGTCCGAGGAACATTGAAAGGCTTGTATTTCCCGTCCACAACTAACTCTGTATGCTCTCCTGGAAAGAGGGCTTGACAGCCGCAGAGCAGTACACAAAGAACCATAGGAAAAAATATCCCCAACAATTTCTTGAACTTTGACATAAGGTTTCCCCCACTGTTATTTGTGTCAAGTTTACCACAACAGCCGCCGTTTTTCCACCATCATCCATCAAAGAATCTCAAAATATCAACTTCGTTCCTGCAAAAAAAAGCGATGGGAGCGTTTTCATGGAAAGGAGAGCATATACGGACACCACCAGCACCACCACAACCACCCATACAACGCAAGAGAGCGGCGCAGGCGGGGACGGTGTTATCAGCCATGCTCGTCCCTCTGCTGGCGGGGTACGCCATGAAGTACCTGGTCGATGTTCTGCCTGATTGTCAGCAGTTCATTGACCCGCCGTTTTTTCTCTTGGCTCTCGGTGTACCCGGCGTTCTTCTCGGAAAGCAGGGTCTTGCTCTCCGCCGTCGGTGCCTTAGCGGAGGGGATGCCATTCTGCGAAAGTGAAAGAAGCCGAGCAAATCCGCAGAAGCGTTTACAATATCTTGCGGCAGGAACAGCGGGAGCAGCAGCCCCGCAGGGCGCAGGATATGGAGCGGTAACAGATAAGGGCGGCGGGGCAGTCAACATCTACCCTGCCGCCCATCCAACGGTTTTTTATATGCCGTTTCCGTTGGCGGCTGGGGATATTATCCACATCCATTCATGAAAATTTAAGTATGTTAAGTTGTCTATATCCTTTCAGCCGGTCACGCAATTCATCATTGGGGAACTCCTCAAGTTGCTCTAAAAATAGTAGATGCTTACTGTCTCCTTGTACTTTTCTTTTTAACGGTTCTTTATATGCCGTTGACCTTGGCGTTTGGGGGACTACCAGTTTCCTCACTTGTTATATCCAACGTTCGATAATACTGGAGCCACTGCCGAATGTCCTCCTTTGTCGGGCCTGCTGTGGTAACGAATTGAACGTCGGCGCGGATGCGCTCTAACTCATGTGTGGTCAGTACCAAATCCTCTGGAACAAGGGGGCGATATTCTGATTTTAAGCGTTTATGTTCAGCGAATGCCTCACTCAAATACTTTTTGCCCTCACTCAAAAATAGCTGTGCCAGTCGCTCAAATTCCTCACGGGCCTGGGCTATGTCTTGGCCTTTGCTTTGAACATCCTGTGATTCAATGAAAGCGTAAAGTGCATCTCGTTTTTGTCCAATTTCCTCTATGTCGGGATGGCAAGAGCGTATAAATTCATAACAGTTAAACTCGTCTGGATGAACTCCTTTAAGAGAACTTTCATAAGCGAATAGAGCATCGGCTCCTATATCAATCAATGCCTTTGTATCTGAATAGAATATTGCGCTACGATACATTTCTTCGCACATCCAGTTTGAAAATGCCTCACCCAGACTTTGAATCACATCGGGTAAAACTCGCTTTCTCCACGGAGCCACATATCCGATATTGGTGTTTTCACAGGCTCTTTTAATTGCTAAACACCAGCCCACATAACCTTGAAGCATTTCATTTGTAATCATAGCACCATCACAGACAAAACGCTCCATTTCCGCCAATATGCGCTCATACCCAGGCAGAATATCTACCTGCGGGAAGAACTCAGCCACTGCCGCAAACTGGAGCTGGCAGCGTGAGAGGGACATAGCGCAAACCTGAGCGCGTTGTTCTGCGGTTTTGCACTGATCGTCAACCATTTGAAATGTTTTCTTGTATTCTCTCTTATAAAATTTTTCTCCAGACAATTTGGACATAACTATGTTCTCCTTATGCCGTTGACCTTGGCGGCTGGCGATTACCGAGCGAAAACACATTATCCGCTTATTTCTAAAATGGAATAAAATTCTTGCGTTCTTCTCAGCATGGCATCAAAATATTCTGGAGTATCATCTAAAGGTTCTTTTACTTTCAAAAGAACACCATCAAATTTGTCTGTCATTAGTATTTCAAGCCCGTTCTGTTCACAAAACGCCTCTAAAGGATTGTTAGCATTCGCAAACCCTCGCAAGATTTTCTGATACTCATATGCAGTAAAAAAAGTAGCCCAGTCTAATCTTCTTTTTCGTATGATGCCCTTATCTTTGCTAATAACAGCAAAGATCTGCTCATGCACATTGGCCATAAACTCAATATCTGATACCAATGTAACCGAGGCGTTTTCGACTTTCCCATATGAGAGTAGACGGAGGAACACTTGAAAAAGCGTATCAAATGGATACTTGCCATTAATTTTTACATTGTCGAAGGGAATGTTTATTCCAATAGATGATGCCGACATTTGCCAGCCCGAATAGTTGGGATCAGTAATCCTTTTCATGTTAGGATGTTCAAAGCGAAAATACACTTCAACTCGACTGCGCTTTAGAGAAGTCTTTAGCATCAGCGATTTATTTCTGCTCGGCTTATCCTTTTTCGAAAAGGTCAAAGTTTCTTGTAACAATTCTCTTGTAATATCAGTAATAGGCGCAGCCCTTTTATATAGTTTGAGAGGTTCAAAATCCATTGTATGCCACATATCACAAAAGTCCATTACAAAATCCACTGGTTTTGTGATTTGCTGCTCTTTATAAAAAACAAGTAGAGATAGAATTGGGCCTTTCATTGTTTTCCTCCATTAGTGCCAAAGCGTCGTTATAATAAATTACCCTCCCAAAGCCAATAAAACTGCCTTGCCCACGATCATGCCCAACCACAACGTCCAGTCGTAGCCGTATCAGCAGGATTTGGAGCGCATCAATAGTCAGCCGCTACTAACGCCTTGGCACGCATTCACTTTTCCCAAGGGAAACCATACTTGGGCCGGGGGAGATCCAGGTGACTATAATCTATCTTTACAGGCTGAATCAATGCTTGGGGGCAGTCCATCGTGTTGATCGTAATATTAAGCCCATATTGAACAGCGATTTTAGCCAATCCGATTGCGTGAAAAATCAAAAGGCGTGGTGGGCCAGATGTACGCCTCCAACTATTGGCAATAGAGCAAATATCTTCATTCACCGCATCAGCGTCCCCAGCTGCAATCGCACAAATACAATGAGCATAGTTGAGCCACAGCTTTGAGTTAGGCTTTTTCTTTAATTCTTCTTCCTTCATTTTTCCAGCATAGTAAATCGCATCTTTTGTGTTACCCAACGCTAAATTTATAGCTGCGTTACCTCTACAAATCAAAAAGTTGTTCCAGTTCCTTTCAGGGAGGCAAAGGAGCTCTCCTAATTTTCGGATAAACTCCACATCTGCATCTGCAATTACACTCATATAAAACTCGCCAAGATGAGACAAGGACACAAAATCTGTAGAGCTATGGGCTTTTTCTTGATTTGGCCATTGGCAAATACATTTTTGGCAATATGCAGCTAAATACAGATATTCTTTACATTTAATCATATCCCCATCTATACACTGAGACAATGCTGCCAAGGACGAGTAGCAAGAAATCAAATTGTGCAAAGCACCGTATCCCACCAAAAAGGAATTATCCAGACTTTTCTCCTCTGTTCTTCCATCGAATTCATAGGTGAATTTCTGTCCGTTTGCCTGGAGCTCTGGCAATGTCCAGCTCGCTTCAGGTAATTGAAGCCTTTTCAAGGCATCTTTTTCGCGTTTGCATTGAGTATCAAAGAGGTCAGTTTTTGCATATGCCAGAAGATACTCCTTTTGCTTTTTGGTCTGATATGCTATCTCTTTTCGCAATGTTCCACTACCCATTTTTGCTGTCTCCCAATGATTCTTTCATCCGTTTTTTTATCCAATCTCCAACGAAAGCCCAAAGAACCGCCCCGGCCACGATAAGACCAGCCATAATGCCCAGCCGTATCAGCAAAATCTGGCCGCTGTGTTCTTTGTACCAGCCATCGTCAAAGGCGTACACCACATTCTCCAAATCGGCTCCATACTCGGCGCAGATACTTTGCAAGTATGGCTTGGCGTAGGTATTTACCCCGGCCCTTGCGCTGATTGGGAGCGTGACGGCTTTCCCCTTGGCGAGATCGGCGGCAAGCCTACGGTCAAACAGGGCCAGCGCGTGGGAGCCGTCTGGAAACTCGATGATGTAATATTCGTTGTAGCCCGTCATCGCCCACAATGCGCTGGTGGTGGCCTGGGAGTAGTTCCGGGTGCGGTGGCCCACCACGGCGGTACTGCTCCGCCAGCGGGCCAACTCATAGACACCAGTGGGGACGGCGTTCACCGGCTCCACCGTGAACTGCTCGAATGGGTACTGCGCCATGAAGTCCTCCGCCCCGGTGACGCGGGGGATGTCCGCCCCGGCCTTTTTCCCGGTGAAAGAAACGGCTGCGCCAGCGGCCTCCACCTCGGCCTGGGTCACAGCGGCCTCACCCCGGCGGAGAAATCCCTCCGGGCGGATGGAAAAGAAAATCGTCAGAACTACCAGCAGGGCAACAATGGAGCCGGCGGTGTAAAGGATTTTTGAGCGCATAGCATCACCTACAAAAAGTTTTTGCTGATTTTTATTATAGCGATTTTGACGAGGGACTTCAAGTGCTTTTTGGGGCCGTCAGGTGGCAAGGTTGATGATTGCCAGCCCTTTTTTCTTGGCATAGTCCACCGTATAGGCCGTCCCGCCGCTCTCCCTGTTGAGGTAGCAGACACACACGCTGCTGTTGTCCACCAGATGGCGGTTCCGCTTGTGCATACAACCCCTGGTGTACGCCTGGGAGGTATAGACCACCTTATCCGCCAGAGCCTTGATGCGCTCATACTCTTGCACATCAGCGGCAGGCCAGCCCCTTGTCTGTGTCCGGCAGGGGAATACCAAGATTAGCTTGATATGCGGATAACGCCCCTTTAACCTGAGTACAGTCTGGGCGGCGAGGGTGTCCCAGCCACGGGCGCCCCCGGCCCCATAAAATCGGATGCCCCTGTCGATCAGGCCGGTGATCGTGTCCTCCAGCTTGGCGGCGAGTTCCTCCCGCCCCCATACCGGCAGCTCCCGGTGGCCGGTAAAGCAACAGGTCTGTTCCCGCACTGTACTCACTCCCTATATCCTTCTGTGGCTATATTATATCATTGAATTGCTATAAATGGCAACTACTCTCCATAAATAAAACTGCTGAAAGATGATAACCTTTTAGCAGGAGGGGCGATGCCTATGGAAACACAATACCAAGAGCAGTACATCCGTTTTGGGCTGAAGGTGCAATACTACCGAAAATTGCAGGGGCTGACGCAGGAGGCATTTGCGGACAAGATCGGCAAGTCCTGGTCGTTTGTCGCTAAAGTCGAAAGCCCCACACGGGCCTTTGGCGTGTCGATGGAAACACTGTTCAAGATCGCGGAGGCGTTGGAAGTTCCTGTTTCAAAGCTGTTTGAAGAATAAGCAAAAAAACGCCCTGGGCTGACTGCATCCAGTCAGTCCAAGGCGAAGTTTTTGTTCAAGGACAGTAAACTATCTTTGGTAATATGTAACAGTTTTGCCTCTGTCGCTATTTCAGAAAATCCCCCCTGAAGTCCTGCTCCCGGAAGGAATACCCCTGCCGGTTCAGTTCCGCCACTTTGAGCGCCACAAGGTTGATGTCGGAGTCCATCGCCCTTGCGATCTGCCCCACATCATACCCCCGGTAGATGTACTCCAGTATCTCATCGTCAGGGAGCGAAATCTGCGCGGCGAAAATGTTGGCCTCATACTCCATGCGCCGGTTTCCCATATCGAAGATATTGAACTCCTGGAAGCCCCCGGTGCTGACCGCCTCATCCCGGTGCAGCGTGTCATGGCCGATCTCATGCAGGAGGACAATATCGTGCATCACTGGATGCAGGTCCTCCTTGATGAATATGAAGCGGTTCCGCTCTATCACCTTGTAGGCGCCCTTCTGCTTCACGAACGGCCTTGCCATCACGATAATGCCCATCTCCTGGGCCAGCCTGTCCGGGTCGCGTGTCCCATAACGCCGGAGGACCCTGCCCGCCATACGCACCGCGTCCTCAGTTTTAATCATCATCTCATCGCCCCCTTAATGCCCGAAGAACAGGATACTACAAACGCTGTCTCGAAGTATGGACGGTCACTCTGCACTCCCGGTACTCTTGCGGTACTTTCTGGGGGTGTATTTTTTATTGTTCTTCTTGGCGATGACATACGCCTCCTGGATGGCAAGCATCATCTCGTCCATATCCTCCTCGGCCATCTCGCCGCCGGCGAACAGGCCGGTCAGCTCCTCGACCAGCTTCTCCGCGCCCTTCCTGCCCCGGTAGCCGTACTCCCTCTGGGCCATAGCGATGAATTCCTCGTTCTCGCTCCGCAGATAGTCCGCCTCGCAGCCGAGTATTTCCGCCAGCGTAGCATAGACCTCCCGGTTCTGCGGATAGGTCGAGCCGCTTTCGTAATTGGTGATGGTCTTGAGGCCCAGGCCGGCCTTTTTTGCCAGTTCCGCCTGCGTCATACCGCATTTTTTTCGTAGTTCCCTGACCTTTTCCCCGAACTTCATTGTGAAACCTCCTGCTGTTCTAAGTGGAGCAAGCAAATTATTTACGCAATCCTATTGACAAACGCAAACCGCTTGCTTATAATAGAAGCGTAATCGGATTACGCACTAATCATACCGTATGTTACGCATTTCGTCAAGGGGGTGAGCGAAAAAACTTGATAAAACGAAGATTTTGACCGAGACACCAGCGTTTTTGCCCTCGGCCCGCAGGGGCTGACGGCTTGTTTCCGAAAAGGAGTTACAAATGATCCTATCCCATACACAGATCGAGGAGATCGCGGCAGCCGTGACGAAAGACTTCAACGAGTTTTTCTTTGGGAAGCGGGCTGCCATTCAAACATATTATGCCCAGGCCACGCCCATCGACCAGCTTGCCGGGGACTACCTCGGCCTGCGGGTGTCCTTCGCCCGCCTGTCGGATGACGGGAGCATCTGCGGCCTGACCGCCTATACGGACACGGAGTATGCCGCGACATACCGGGGCGTCACCCGGCTCATCCCGCTGAAAGCCAACGAGGTGCTGCTGGACAGCAGTTTCATGGAGCCGGGACAGGTCAGGGCCAGATGCGGCAAGCGGCGCTTTACCCTCGCCCACGAGTGCGCCCACCAGCTCCTGTTCCAGATGGAGTCTGACGAGGCAAAGCGGGCCTGCAAAGAGACTTACGCCCCCCGGACCGCCTACTCCCTCCGGGACTTGAAAACACGGGAGGACTGGAACGAGTGGCAGGCGAACGCCCTGGGCGCGGCGCTCCTGATGCCCCAGCGGGAGATCGACCGGGCCATGGACTATCTTGCCCGTGGCAGGAGGCTGATAAACTACGGGGGCTGGTTCAACTATGGGGACCGCGCAGTCCTGAGCCAGCTCTGCCAGACCCTCGGCGTCTCCAAGAGCGCCGCTGTCATCCGGTTGAGGCAGATGTGCCATCTGGAGGACCGCCCCTATGAGGAGTACGCCGACCCGTTGGAGGTGTGGGCATGAACAGGAACATCCGTGTGTCGGAACCGTCTGCCGAGATGCAGATAAAGATCGTCCGGGCGAGGGAGGCCATCGCCCAGCAGAAGCCGCGCTATATCCGCTGCCCCTACTGCCAGCACAACGCCCTGGCGGTGTATGAGGACACCAGGGGCCATGTGGAGACCAAGTGCAAAAAGTGCGGGAGAGTCACCGTATTTGATGTCCTAAGCATGAGAAGGACGAGGCTTCATCCTCAATAAGAGGTTGAGACAGACAAAAACTGAATAACACATAGCTGAGCTGTGGAGCCGCTGATTGGCGTAGTCATCCTGATGCCGCATGGAACGGAGTTTCTGAAAAGAAGCCCTGTTTTATCGGTATCCAGGATCGGCTACACCGTCATGCGGCTCTTTTTTTGTCCCGCCTTTCCGCCGGTCCCGCGCCGGCGGAAAGGACACGACATGAAAAACCTTATGTATTACGACACTTGCGGGAGCGGAAAACGCATCCAGGAGCTTCGCAAAGCCCATGGAATGACACAGGCACAACTGGCGGAGGCCCTGAACATCAGCCTGGACCACCTGAGAAAGATCGAGGGCGGACAGCGTGGATGCTCTGTCGATCTGCTGATCGCCCTCGCCGCGGCGTTTGATGTGAGCCTGGACTTCCTTGTCCTGGGCAGGGGCGGTTCCGTCGCGGCGGCGCGGGACAAGCTCCAGACATTGATCGACGAGCTTACGGCCCTGAAAAAAGGCTTATAAAGGCGGGATGCCCTCAAAGGGTCGCTTTCCGGGATGAAGATGCCCTGCCCGTCCCTCTGGAACGGGCCTGATTTCCCTTACAATTAAATCATCAGCCGGGGAGACCCGCTGGTGTGGACTTTGAAAACTGTCAGCGCCGATGCGATTTTGTAGTTTTTCGCCGAACAGGATATGTCGAAAAATGGCGGGTAATGGTGTACAGCCTTTGCATAATTATACTTGCCGTTTTCGTCCGTCAAGCCTGAAACAAGCTGATAAATCAGGGCTTGACGGACTTCAAACCGGCAAGTCGGATAGTGGTTAAGGCTGTATAACACCTGTATGCTGTCCTGTTAAAAACGACACTCCATTCCGGCGAAAATCGACATTTTCAAATGGCGCTGACAGAACAGCATTCCACAATTCCCGATACTCGTCAGAAAGCAGTTCGGCCAGCTGTTGGCGCTGATCCGTATTGAAGCCATAGACGTCGGCCATCTCACTGGCGGTCTTGGCGGTAACGGTAATGTGCAAGGTAGTCGTATCCTCTGCTTCCTCGCCCTCGCCTGGTACAGTGCTGGTAAAGCTGGACAGCTCGTTCATGTCCCAGAAAACCTGTCTCAGCAGTTCCTTTTTCTCATCGTCCATAGTGATTACTTCCTGACCATTGGTGGGATCTGTCACAGTTTTTACCGCATAGACGGCCAAAATTTCCACCCAGGTGGCCCGGGAGCCGCTCAAACTCAGCGCATCATGGGGAGTCGCTATTTTGAGTTCTTCCACTTTGGCATCATACTCCTGGTTGATTGCCCGCACCGCTGAGGATATTGTCTGGCTGGTTCCGTTGTCCTCGTCGGAGAAAAAGATGCCCAACGGAGACATCAACAGCGCTCCCACCAGGCACAGCACTAGAACCACGGCGATTACCGCTCCACCTCCTGCGGCCAGGGGTGCCATCATTCCTCGGATGGCCGACACGGCCCCACGCAGGGCCGACGTTACGGCTCTGACCACCGGCTTATCTACGGTCCTTACCGCCCGCCTTGCGGCACCTGCGGCGTGTACGGCCCGTTGACGGGCCTGGACGGCAGCTCGTGCGGTCTGCTGTATTTTCTGAGCAGAGTGCCTGCCCGCTTGGATCACTCGCTTGGACGAATCTGCCGCCTTCACAGTCTGGCGGGAAGTCCGTCCTACAACGTTCCTTCCTACGTGAGCTTCTTTGATCTGATGCTTTCCGTTGGAAATGGTTCCCTGCACTGCGTTTCCAGCAGACCGGCCTTTTTCTTGAACAGACGGTGTATTGATGTGCCTGGATCGAATATTTCCGCCATCTAACTGCTGTATAGGAGCATTGCGCTCCAGCCCATGCTGCTTTTTTCTCCGCTGTACTGCTGCTTCTTTCTGCCGTCCCTGGACAAACTTCTGGCGCCCCTGCTCCAAGGGCTTGGGTGATTGTTGGTCTGACTCAGAAGGGAGAGTAGGGGCGGTGTTGGTGGAGGTGATTGGAGTGGCGGCTTGACCGCGAGTGCCATGGTAGCGGAACTCCTGTGTGGGTGTGGAGAGTACCGAACTGGGTTGACGCTGCTCCGGTGCCCGTCGCACAGAGACGTTTTGTGCCCGTTCCCGCACAAACTTTTGACGGCCCGGCTCTGGGGAATAGGGTGCCTGGTACTCCGGCTGAATAGCGCTCTTTGTAGTAGGCTCACGCACCGGGGAAACAGTGGCCTGAAGCCGATTATATGCCTCCCTTGTTTTGATTTGGAGCGGTTCAGATCTGGGCAAATCAGAATGGTGGTGTTCCACTGTCGGAGATCGGCGGGATGTCTCCCGTGTTTTGCTCCGCACGAGCTCCGTGCTATCCTGCGGGCTGCTTTGTCTTGCTGAAAAGTCTGGAGCAGAATCGTCTGGGGGAGAGCCGTTGGCATCCGCATGGGTTTCCGGCCTCCCAGACTGGACTTTTTTCTTGCCCCGCGCCAGCTTTGTCAACTGGTATACCGCTTTCCGCGTAACAGTTCGGGCCGTAGCCTGGGCGCGATCAGCCTCGGTTTCCTCCCGCTGCTCACCTTGGGCGGCATCCCGGAGCTGGCCCTGCAGCTTTTCCGCCCCAGTCAGAAGTCCGCGCCGGAGGAGTTCCTTCGGCGCGGACTGAATTTTTTCTTTTGTACTTTCTGAAACGGACTTCTTTTCTTTTACTTTTGCGATGTTTCATCACCTCTGTTTTGCGTTTTTCGACGCTTTGTGGTAAACTCCCTACAAGGGGGTGCCTAAAATGGAACAGATCCGCAGGTGTGAATGGGCAGGGCCTGACCAGATCTACATTGACTACCATGACAACGAATGGGGCAGACCGCTCCACGATGATACCAAGCTGTTTGAAATGCTGATCCTGGAAGGAATGCAGGCCGGGCTGGCGTGGATCACTGTGCTGAAAAAGCGCGAAGCCTTCCGGGAAGCATTTGACGGCTTTGATCCGCATAAGGTCGCACGTTACGACGATGCCAAAATTGAAGAACTCATGGGGAACAAAGGCATTATCCGACACCGCAGGAAGATAAACGCCGCCATTGGAAATGCCAAAGCGTTTCTTGCGATCCAGGAGGAATGCGGCAGTTTTGACCGCTTCATCTGGGAGTATGTCGACGGCACCCCTATTGTCAGCACGGCGAACAGTTTGGCAGAGCTACCGACATCGACCCCGCTTTCTGACCAGATCAGCAAGAATCTGAAAAAGCGGGGGTTCAAATTTGTTGGCTCTACGATTGTCTACTCCTTTATGCAGGCAGTCGGGATGGTGGACGACCACATGGTCTGGTGTCCCTGGCACACGCACAACAGAGCAGCTTTGTAATATCTCACTCGTTTCCAAGCTCGGACGGCTTCGTGGTCATTAAGCGGTAGAGGTGGGTATTTTTCGGGAAACTGTTCACAAACGGCACGATGGCGCTGCCGCACTTGATCAGCCCCCGCCCGGAGTCCACGTTGGTGATGTAGGACAGCTGATTGTCCGAGATATTCAACAGCTGGGCCAACTCCATCCGGTCGGTGCTGGCCTGGTTCAGCATGACCAAAAACTCACTGTTGGCCAGCATGGTCCGGGCGGTGTGGGACTGGAGCAGGTCCTCCACGTTCTGAGTCAGGCCGGTGCAGAGCGCCCCATACTTTCTCACCCGCTTCCAGAGGGTGAACAGGAAATTGGCGCTGTATTCGTGCTGGAATAAGAGATAAATCTCGTCGATATAGATCCAGGTGTTCCTCCCCAGCTGGCGGTTGCGGATCACCCGGTTGAACACGCTGTCCAGCACCACCAGCATCCCCACCGGCAGGAGCTGCTTGCCCAAGTCGCGGATGTCATAGCACAAAATCCGCGCATCCGTGTCCACATTGGTGGGCTTGGCAAAGGTGTTGAGACTGCCCTCGGTGAACAGCTCGATGGCCAGGGCCACATCCCGGGCCTCCGGCTCCGGCTGGCGGAGCAGTTCGGCATGGAAATCCTGGAGGGTGGGCGCCTCACCCCGGCAGCCGCCCCGGATGTATTCGTGGTAGCACTGGGCGGTACAGCGGTCGATGATGGATTTTTCCTTGGCGGACAGCTGGCCCGAGCCCACCAGCTGCTCACACAGGGAGAGCAGGAACTCGGACTTCAGCACCACCGGGTTTTCCCCGTCGCCGTAGCCCTGCTCCATATCCATGGCGTTGATGTGGTTCCGGGAAGTGGCGGAAATGTTGACCACCTCGCCGCCCAGACCCTCAATAATGGGGCCGTATTCTTTTTCTGGGTCAATGATGATGATGTCGTCCCCGGTGGCCAGGGCCACATTCACGATCTCCTCCTTGGCCGTGAAGGACTTGCCGGAGCCGGACACGCCCAGAACGAAGCCGTTGCCGTTGAGCAGCTCCTTTCGATTGGCGATGATGAGGTTTTTGGAAATCGTGTTCTGCCCGTAGTACACGCCGCCCTGATCCCGGATCTCCTGGGCCTTGAAGGGCATGAGCACCGCCAGGGCCTCGGTGGTCAAAGTGCGCAAGGCGTCGATCCGCCGCAGGCCCAGGGGCAGGGCGGTCACCAGCCCGTCCGCCTGCTGCCAGTTCAGCGTGGCCAGCTGGCACAGGTGCTTCCGGGCCGTGGACTGGAGGGCGTCGGTGTCGCTGTCCAGCTCCTCTTTGCTGTCGGCCAGATGCACCAGCGTGACCACAGCGAACATCATCCGCTGGTCCCGGGTGGTGAGGTCGTCCAGCATCTCCCGGGTCTCCTTCCGCTGCTGCTCCAGATCGTAGGGCACCACGGCGGAGAAATTGTTGTTATTATTCTGCCGCCGCTGCCAGTCGGCGATGTTGGTGAAGGCCGTGGAGGTTATGGCGGACACCGCGGTGCATTTCAGCTGGGGCTTCTCCACCTGGGCAAAACCGGCGGGGGCCTGACCGAACACGAACATGATCTCGGTGACGCGCTCGTTGGAAGCGAGACCCAGGGCGGCGGGGGAAGCGGCCAGCGTATAGTTCTTACTGGTGCTCAGATTGTCCGCCAGGGTGCGGTACTCGCCGCCGTTCACCCGGTAAGTGATTTTGTATACCCCAGGGAAGTTATAGGTACCGGTCACCACAGTGTTCAGCCGCACCTCGGCGGGCAGGGTGTCGCGCCAATAAAACGATGTGAGCATGACGTTGGAATTGTTGGCAATGCTGGAGAAGGTGTAATTCACCGGCTGGCCCGCCATGGCCTCCTTGGGGCCGGTCTTGGTGATAGACACGCCGGTGGTGAGGGATTTGTTTGTCACCTCAAAGCGGACGATCTGACCGGCGTGCTCCAGGTAAGCGGTGAGCTCCTGGTCGCTGATGCCGTAGTTCGCCGGGGCCTTCACCTCGCGGATGGTATAGCGGGACAGCGGGAGGGGCTTGGACGTGGCCACACCCCGGCTGTCCGAACGGATGGTGTCCACCAGGTTCCCGGCCTTATCCCGGATCTCAAACACAGCGCCCTCCAGCAGCGTCCCAGCGGGCAGGCCGTTGGTGGGGTTGTAGTCGGCGGATTTCTTCGTAATCTGGATCTGGGCTGTGATGGGGGTGTTCTCCCATTCAACCAAAGTCGTACCGCCCGATTTCACAGTGACAGTCTTGAGCTGGGTGTCGGGGATATAGCCCTCGTTTTCCAATTCACGCAGATAGTAGCGGCCACCCTCGGTCAGACCCTCAAAATAGGCGTAGCCCTGGTTATCGGTGGTTTCCTGGGTAAGCAGGTTATGGTTGGCGTCATAGAGCAGGAACGTCACCCCATAGATTCCCTTCTTCGTCACCGCGTCGGTTTTGTGGAGGGTGATACCCGACACGGCCTTGTTGGTCACCGTCAGCGTAGTGCCTTTGCCGCCGTCCTGCATGGTGAAGTAGTGGGGGGTGCTGTCCAGCTTGTATTCGGAGGGGCACTTGGTTTCCACCGCATAGTAATTGCCCGCGTCCAGCTGGAGGGTGGCCCGGCCATCGCTGCCGGTGGTGATGGTGTCCACCAGTCCGCCATCGGAGGCGCGCCGGATCTCGAAGGTCACGTTGGGGATGCGCTTGCTCTCGTGCCCCTCCACCACCTTGATCAGCTCGAAATTGCCCACAGGGGTGTTGTAAAAAACCAGCGTCTGGCAGTCGTCGGGCCGGATCGTAACCGTCTGGGTCTGGGTAGCCGGGTCGATGGTGAACCCAGGCAGCGTCTTGAGCTCCTTGGCGATGACGGTGCCCGTGATCCCGGTGATCCGAATTTCGCCCGAGGCGTCCGTCTCATACAGCCCCTTGCTGCTCATGTGGCCGTTGTCGTAGTCAACATAGGAGCCGTCCGCGTAGGTGAGCTGGAACTGCACTCCGGCCAGCGGGCTTCCATCCAGCGAATTCTTCTTTTGGATCACCAGGGAACCGGCCTTTTCGTTCCAGAAGATCAGCTCAGGGGCCTGTTCCCCCGCCTTGATCTTGATGGTCTTGGGCTCGCCGTCCAGCACATAGCCCTCCACCGTAGACACCTCCCGAACGGTAACGGTGGTTCCGGGTTCCAGGCCCTCGATCACGATCTCACCCGCGGAATTGGTATAGTAGGTGCCATCGCCGGGGCCAACGGGAGTGCCGGAGCCCTCGGTGACCTTGAAGCACACCCCGGCCAGCGGCTCATAGTTGGTGCCCTTGATGTACTTGTGGATCGTGAGGGTCATCTTGGGGTCGTTCTCAAAATCCAGGTCGTTGCCGCCGCCAGTGCCCCCGGTGTTGCCGCCGCTGACCACACCACTGGTCACGGTATTGGAGCCGCTTTTCAGTGTGATGGTCTGCGGTGTGGTGTTGAGCACATGGGTGTCGGGCACCTTATATTCAGTCACCACCACGGTGGAACCGGGCAGGAGGCCGCTGACGGTGACCGTCCCATCCTTCCCGGTGGTGT
>ERZ777011.2046-NODE-2046-length-17791-cov-4.238385_pt1 | contig 17791 bp, 15 predicted proteins | sample MGYA00374964_ERZ777011 | MGnify/ENA primary metagenome ERZ777011 (study PRJEB29310, sample SAMD00008975) | mouse gut metagenome | study: EMG produced TPA metagenomics assembly of the Metagenome analysis of fecal microbiota from mouse which was promoted...
GTCATTCTGAGCGCCGGCGAAGAATCTCGGCTTCTCCCTCGGGAGAAGCTGTCACGCAGTGACTGATGAGGGGGCGTTTCACCGTCATTCCGCGCAAGACTTACGCTCTATTCCCATTATTGTCATTCTGCCCGAGGGCTTTACCCGAAGCCTTGCGCACCTTATTGTCATGCTGAGCCTTTGGCGAAGCATCTTTTCATTAATTTGCCGCAAAGCGCCGGCGAAGAATCTATTCAAATAATAACGCGCACAAGTCCCTTTCGTCCGCACCGTTTTATACCGCACGGCAAAACCGCAAACAAATAAGCGCGGCTGTGCCGCGCTTATTACAAAATTTTACAAAATTTTACAATTTTTTACAAATTCAATTTAATTTCGTACAAAACTTACTTCTTATTCTTCTTGGCGCTCTTTTTCTTTGCGTTTTCAAAGCGTTCGTCTATGTCGCCCTTGTCCTTGGGTTTAATGACGAGAAGAAGCACAATTCCTATCAACGCCGCGCCCGCTATCGAAAGAAGCACAACCGACACAACGTTGTTTTTAAGCCAGTCGGACTCGCCTTTAAGCGACTTCGCCGTGACGGAAGCAACCACGCCCAGCTCGCACGTGACGGGTTCGGACACCATGTGCTTGTCGGTAACCTCGGCGCGTATCATGTAGAACGCGTTGTTATCCTGCGGGGTGAACGACGTAGAGCCTTTATCCCAGCCGTAGTCCTTATAAAGCTCGTATTCCTCGTCCGTTTCCTCCATATCGGCAAGGGCGGGAATTTCCTTAAAGTACTTCTGCGTGGAAGCGTCACCGTAAAGCGCCGACATATTGTCTACGAATTCCTGATAAGTCAGCGTCTTGCCTTCGCCGTTGTAGTATGCCGCGCGGTCGAACAGGAAAAGCCTGTAAGTCACGTCGTAGCTGCCGGTAATACCGTTTATTTTGAACGATGCGGAGGTGTACTTAGTACCGACGTAAGCCGTGCTCTGCAAGCCGGGGGTCTCCTCGAAAGTTACGCCCGTGTACCCTACCTCGAAGCGGAACCAGGGCAGATAATCCGCAAGTCCTTCCTCGTCCTCGTCCTTGAACATATTCCATATTTCCGAGGAAGCGAATTCCACAATCTCGTAATCCGTTCCGTCGATGTTGATATACTTTTTGCCCTTTTCCTTATCGCCTTCCAGCGCTTTAAGGTAGTACATGTTGTTGCTTGCCGCGTCCGTCGCGTAAACGGTGAACACGTATTCGCCGGGCTGCGATATGTTTATGGAAAGATTGGAGTACGCCAGCGAAGTATTCGACTGCTGCGTCTTATGATAGAAGTATATGCCGTAGCGCATATCTTTATAGGGCGTCGCGTTGTCGGCGAAAAGCTTTTCGGGCGAGGGCAGATACATATAACTGGACGAACCCGCCGACAGATTTTTAGCCGCCTCGTTTACCTGAGCCTGATACTCGTCTTTAAGCTGCTCCCACGTCATGGAGTAAGCGCCGTTATAGTTGTACGTCGCGCCCAGCTTGTCCTTAGCCACGGCTATAAAGCTTGCGTTATCCGCCTTATCCGCCAAATTAATCTTGTAACCGTCGTTTACATACCAGTCGAGATACACGACCGAAGTTTCCGCATTGCTCGAAACGTCGGTAAGCTCCATATATACCTTGGCAAGCATTTCCGCCTTGAAATACCCTTCCGTATCAGTTCCGCCTATGGTATACGCGTCGAATTTCGTTCCGTCCAGCTCCGCGCCGTTGGGAAGATACTTGTCCGTGTCCGTTTCGAGAATGATGTTATCGGTTGCGGTTATTTCCTTGAACAGCGACTTGTCGTTGTAGTCGGCGATAGGCTCGTCGCCGGCATTGACGTACATATCGTAAGTAAGCAAGTAATAATTCAGCTTAGCCGACGGAGACGTACGCAACACGTCGATAACGGCGTAATCCACGTCTATTTCGTCGCCCAGTGTGAAGTAGGTTATATCTTTTTCGAGACAAAGCACAGGCGCGGTGTCGTCGTAAACTGTGCCGCCGTAGTACATGTCGTTGGTGTTTTTGTTAAGCTCGGTAAAGGTGAAGTAATCCCTCTCCTCCTCGAACGACGCTCCTGCCGGAACCTTAATGTATTCGCCCGACTCATCCCCGTGCGTGTAGTAGGAGGAAAGCCCGTCCGCCGTCGGTCCGTTGACCTTGTTGTAGCCTAAAATAAAGCTCTGTCCGTTGAGGGAGTAAAGCGCCATGCGCGCGGTCTCCCTTTCGGATTCCTCGTTGTCGAATTCCGCCTTGAAGGAAAGGGGATACACCGGCGTGGTTGTGGAGTTTGAAGACTTGGCGTAATTGCCGCCGATATTTTCAAAGTAGCCTTCCACGCCCGTCGCCGCCTCGCCGACGCCGTTTTTATTGCTTACCTTTACGGAGAATTTATCCTTTTCACGCCCCGTAAACTCTATCGTTATATTGTCTTTGTCCAAAGCGACGTAGCTTTCGCCTTCCTTAAGCTCCGCGTCGCCGTCCGCGGTTATAAGGGCGTTGACCTTGCCCTCCTCCGCAGGGAAAAATATTATATAATTGGAAGTTTTGTTGTCCTTGGTCTTGTTGTACTGCTGGGACTCGAATTTTATTATATATCTGTCGAAGGAAGTCGTCTCGAAGCCGATTTCCATGTTGAAAAGCCCTTCCTTTTCCGCGCTCTCGCGCCAGACGTAGGCAAGATTTCTCCTGTAAGTCACGGTATCCGCGTTGAAGCCGAGCACGAACATGGTGTAAAATTTGTCCTCGTCCGCCTTATGGGCAAGCACCGTCGCGTCGCCCGACGCGGTAAACACGTTAGAGCCGCTTGCCGTAACCGTGCCGGAAGCGTGCGCCTTGACGAAATTAATACCGAAAAAAGCCGCCAGCGACGCTATCAAAGCCAGCGCCAGCGAAATTATAGAAATTTTAAGTCCTGATTTACCCGTTTTAAACCCTGTTTTTCTCATAACTTATTCCTTATTATAGGCTTCCCTTATTGTCATTCCAAGCCTTCCCCTCGGGGGGAAGGTGTACGCGAAGCGTACGGATGAGGGGTCACCCCATTGTCATTCCAAGCCTTCCCTCATTGTCATTCTGAGCAACGCGAAGAATCTCGGCTTCTCCCTCGGGAGAAGCTGTCACGCAGTGACTGATGAGGGGTCTCCTCATTGTCATTCCGACCTATCGGACGTACCGACAATCCCGCATTGTCTTTTTATTTTACTATAATAAAAATACGTTGTCAACCTGTTTTACTTTTACTTTTACTTTAATTTTACGGCAAACTTATCCCAGGGCGACCCTTCGGGCGGCTCCGCCATAAACCTGAGCTTATCCCCCGTGACGGGATGAGTAAAGCTTAATGAATACGCCCACAGCGCAAGCTTGCCCTTAACCGCCTTTTCGCCGCCGTAGCGCATGTCGCCGTAAACGGGGCAGTTAAGCGCCGAAAACTGCACACGTATCTGGTGAGTCCTGCCCGTAAGCAGGTTTATATCCGCCAACGCAAGACCGTCGCGGCTGTCCGTTATCTCGTATTCGAGCGAGGCAAGCTTCGCCCCCTCCTCCGCCGGCGTGCAAACGTAAACGCAGTTGTTGACCGAGTTCTTCCTCAGGTAATTTTCAAGCAGCCCCTTTTTTTTGGACGGAACGCCGCAAAGCACGGCGTAATACCGTTTGGAAAAGCCCTTGTTTTTAAGCTGTTCCGAAAGCCTTGCCGCCGCCTTTGACGTTTTGGCGAAAACCATAACCCCGCCGGTCGGCCTGTCCAGACGGTGAATAAGTCCGGCATAGGCGTTGCCCGCCTTGCCGTAAGCCGTCTTTATATAGCTTTTTACCCTGTCAAGCGTGTTGACGTCCCCCGTAGCGTCGGGACAGCAGGGCTCGTTCTGCGGTTTAAGCACAACGAGGATATGGTTGTCCTCGTGTAAAATAACAAGCTCGTTTTCCTGCATAAATTACCTTCCTAAAAACATTCCGCTCGCCCCGCACGGCAGGTTTATACCCTCCGCGGTAGGTATGCCCACTTCGTAAGCCTCAACCTCTCCGTCGAAGTCTTTAAGCGTAAGCTTTAAAATATTTTTCAGCGCCTCGGGCTGTAAACCCGTCGTATAACTGTTGATAAGAAAGAAAAGAGGCCTCTCCTTCAATAATTTTGTACAAATTTCGACAATTTTGTACAAATTATCCTCAATCTTCCACATTTCGCCGTTGGGCCCCCTTCCGTAGCTGGGCGGGTCCATAATAACCGCGTCGTAGCGGTTGCCCCTGCGCTGCTCGCGCGCGACGAACTTCATGCAGTCGTCCACTATGTAGCGTATGCCGCCCTCTATGCCGGAAAGCCTTGCGTTCTCGCCGGCGCGCTCCACCATGCCGCGCGCCGCGTCCACGTGCGTGACCAGCGCGCCCGACTTAGCGCACGCGACGGAAGCCCCGCCCGTATACGCAAAAAGGTTTAAAATTTTAATTTCCCTTTCAGGGTCGCGCTTTTTGGCGTTTTCTATTAAGGAACGCATTGCGTCCCAATTCACCGCCTGCTCGGGGAAAAGCCCCGTGTGCTTGAAGCCCATAGGCTTGACTTTGAAGCGCAAATCTTTATAGGCGATTACCCACTCCGGCGGGAACTGCTTTTTCACGTCCCAGTATCCGCCGCCCCTGTCGCTGCGGCGGTAGACGGCGTTAACGTCGGAAGTATCCAAATCCGCGCCCTGCCAAATTACCTGCGGGTCGGGACGGAGCAAAACTACGCCGTTCCAGTTTTCCTTCTTCATACCGTTGGCGGTAGCCAATATTTTATATTCTTTCCAGTCGTCGGCGGTTTTCATATGAAAAGAATTATATCAAAACACAGCATAAAAGTAAAGTAATTTAAATACCCTTTTCCCCTGCCCCTGCCCCCGCTCCCAATCCTACACCTACCCCTACTCCTGTTACTGTTACTGCCCCCGCTCCCGCTCCTGCCGCCTTGTCATTCTGAACGAAGTGAAGAATCTCAGCCTTCCCCTCGGGGGGAAGGTGTCCGCGAAGCGGACGGATGAGGGGTCCCCCCCTGTCATTCTGAGGCTTGCCGAAGAATCCCCCCATTGTCATTCTGAGCAACGCGAAGAATCTTTTCAATAAAACAGTGTAAAACGAAGTTGGCAATCTTTCAGATACTTCGCTGACGCTCAGTATGACGTTTTGCTGTCATTCCCCCATTGTCATTCTGAGACTTGCCGAAGAATCCCCACCTTGTCATTCTGAACAACGCGAAGAATCTCAGGCTTCTCCCTCGGGAGAAGCTGTCACGCAGTGACCGATGAGGGGTCACCCCTCCTTATTAAAACCGCCACGCACCGACCGACGAGGGGGCGTCAGCCGCAAACCGCTCACTCCCCCGCATACGCGGACAGCACGTTATACAGCGCGGAATAATACCCCGCAAGATATTTTTTCGCGGTTTCGTCCGCGGCAAAAAGGGCAAGCCTTTGCTTGGGGTCCTCTATCGTCATGTAGTAGTTCCTCACCGCGACGTAGCGCGCGCTGTACGAAAGGGTGTAATCCACCACGTACCCGTCGCCGGTCGCGGGCGGCGGCTCCTCCGACGGAACCAGACTCATATCGTAAATAAGGTTGTCCGCAAGCACGGCAACGTCGTAATCCAGCCGCGCGTAAATTTCCGTCCGCGCGTCGCCGGTAAGCGTGGAGTAATGCGTTCCCCTCGCGCTTGCGGCAAACGCAAACTCCCTCGCCTTTTCCTCCGCCTCGCGCGTGAGCGTATTTTTTTTGCCCTGCGCCGCACGCAGAAGTTTTATCTGCGCGGAGGAAAGCCGCCCGTACTCCTCCTGAGGAATATCGATAATATCATACTCCATAGCCCACCTCCGCAACGGCGTTTTCTATTGCGCCCCCGCCCGAAATTTCAACCGTTATGTTTTTAGCGGAGAATACGGGAAACGCCGCCCCGCCCGAAAGCGAAAACGCGTGCTCTTTTCCGCCGCCCGTAACAACCGCCCTTTCGGCGCCCGCCGCTGCAAGCGACAGCAAAACTTTTTTCACGCCCGTACCGAAGCTTCCGCCCGCAAACGCCCGCGCACCGTAGCCGCGTTCCAGGCGGTACATGCCGCCGCCCGCAAACGCGTAAACGCCGCCGCCCGCGCAGACCGCCTCCGCCGCAACGTCCGCAAGATAGCTTTCCTTTGCGCAAGCGTCGTAACAGAATACCGCCCGCCCCAGCGTTTCCGACCCGCACGCGGCAAAATATTTATCCCCGAAGCCGCACGCGCCGCACGGCGAAAAAATATCCTCCCCGCAGCGGTGAACTATTGACTTTATCCGCGCCCCGTCAAAGCTTTTCAGCCCCGACCGAGTAAAGAAAAACAGCTCCCCCGCGGCGACGGCGGCGGTGTCGGGCAAAATGCCGTCCGCGTCCGTTTCCGTGCTTTCCACCGCAAACTTTTCCGGCGCGCCGGACACGGAAACCGCCGTAATTCCGTATTCCGCGACAACGGCTATTTTTCCGCGGAAGTTGACGATATTGAAAATTTCACCGCGCCACGGGTCGGGTACAAGACTGCCCGCGCCGTATATACCCCCGCTCCAATCTTCCGCGCCGCCCCCGCCCGACCAGTAAATCTTTTTTCCGTCGGAAGCAAAAAGCCTGCCGCGGCACATTGCGCCGCATACAAACCGCACGCCGCTTAAAAGTGAAAAGCTTTGCCCGCCGCTTTCATACGCCGTATCGCCGCAAACCAGAAGATTGCGCCTTTCCCCGTCCTTCACGTCGGAAACAGCAAAAACCTTACCGTCTGTGCGGGTAAGAAATTCATACCCCCCGCCCGAAGAAATATACACGCTTCCGTCCTCGCGGCACACCGCAAACACGTCCTCCCCCCAAGCAAAAGCGCCCCGTATCCGCTCGGGCGCTTCGCGCAGACAGACGGGCGCAAGCGCGGGGACTAACCGCCCGTTGTCAACCGCGCTGTTTACCGGCAGACAGTTTTTTATCAGGTCGAACTTCACCCTGCCGCTCATATCCATCTCCGCGGCGGCAGGTGTATCCTGTCGCGAATTTTACTTTGCGCCGCGTCTATGGCGCTGCGGTACTTCGCCTCGAACGCGTCCGCCATGTCCGCCTCTCCGTTAATGAAGCAGTATTCCGAAGCCATGCCGTCCGCCATAAGGTTGACCCCCGCCTGCGCCGAGCACTCGCAAAAATCGTCAAGCTTCTTTTTTTCGGGCGCGTAAAAGTACTCCACCGTAACGCTTGCGCTGTCCGCGGTAAAACGGTCCGCCTCCTGCGTGAACGCAATTTCCTTTCCGTCCGAAAGCACGCGCTTTATTTTTACGGGCGTGCGCGAAAAGCCCGCATAGACGTAAACGCCGTCCGGCGAAGAAAGCTTATCCCGCGCGGTAAGCGGAAGATATCTCCGCGCCAACTCGTCCTCGACCGCGTTATAACAGCAGACAAGCGTTTTCACCGCTTCGTTTTCGAAGCTGTCCGTCTGCCCGCCCGAAGCAATTTTTTCCGCCGTTTCGCGCAGGTTAAGCTTGCCCAGCGCACAAATCACAACGTCTTTAACTCTCATATTTTTTCCTCCTTGTATTAAGCCCCCTTACCGCCGCTCCCCTCATCCGTCCGCTCCGCGTCCACCTTCCCCCGAGGGGGAAGGCTTTTTTACCCCCCCCTTGTCATTCTGAACGCAATATCCTGTCATTCTGAGGCTTGCCGAAGAATCTCGGCTTCTCCCTCTGGGAGAAGCTGTCACGCAGTGACTGATGAGGGGTTCCTCTCCATACAATTCCCCTCATCCGTCCGCTCCGCGTCCACCTTCCCCCGAGGGGGAAGGCTTTTTACCCCCTTGTCATTCCGAACGAAGTATCCTGTCATTCCGAGGCTTCCCCCCCCCTTGTCATTCTGAGCAACGCGAAGAATCTCGGCTCCCCCTCGGGGACGAGGATGGATTTCTCAAAACAGCGGACATCCGCTGTTTTGCCGTCCGAGATGAGCAAAAGCATATACTGCGTTTGCGGTGCCCGAGGCAACCGTTTTCCTTACGGTTGCCGAGACAGCTGTCACGCAGTGACTGATGAGGGGTCACCATTGTCCCCGCCGTTAAGCCGTTACTCGCCGTCGGTTTCGCCGGAAGTAAAATTATACAGCATAGCCTGACCGCAGGGCTTGCGGCAGACCAGCTCGGCATACTTTACAAGCGTCGCGCCGTAAGCCGCCTTGCCGGGTATCTGTTTCAAAATTCTGCCGTCCTCGTCCTCCAACCACTCCCAGTCGCAAAGCTGGCACAGGGTGAAGTCGTCCGTGTTCAAAAAAAGAATTCTGTCGTCGGGGCAGTATTTGTCGGCGTAAACGGGCACGTCGTTTACCGTGACCGCGCCGTAGCCCGTGCGCGCGTCTATCGTGTTGACCACGCGCCTGTTTGCGTCCACAAGCGCGGCAATTTTTTTGCGCGTAGCAAAGGAGCAAAGTATCATATTTATTTTACTGTCGTAATTTTCCTCCGCCGCGTCCAGCACGTCGCTTAAAGCCGTTTCGGTAAGCACGCCGCCCGCGTCCGTCTTTCGGGGCGCAAAGTACGGCTCGTCCGCCTTATTGTATCCGTAAAGGGTTTCGCCGTCGAACAGCGCGCCCAGCCCCGTCAGCTCTCCGCCCTTGGAAGCGTGCACATATATGGCGCCGTTTACAATCGCGTCGGTGATATCCCTGTCGAACGTCACCGTTCCCGCGGCTGTATTGACCTTTGCGACGAACATTCCCGCGCCGCCGTAGGCAAGCGCGCCCGCCACGCTGTACACGTCGACCTGCATGCCGCGGAAGTATTCCTTCGCGCAGTCCACGCCGTATTCTTTGTCGGAAATTTTCTTCTTAATAGTGCAAAGCTTTCCGCTGCCGTCGCCGAACAGCATCCGCCCGAAGTTGCTTTTCGCCCCGGCGATAAGCGCTTCCATTTCCGCGTTTAAAAGGTTGACAAACGCCCCCGACGACGCGCGCGAAGCGCGCAGCGCCTTGTCGCTTATCTCAACCGCGCCGTACAAATTTTTAAGCGGCAGCGAAATGCAGGCGTACCTGTTTGAAAAAGGGTCGGGCAAATCCCCGTCCTCCGCGCCCGCAATTATATTGCCCGTGAAGCCGCGCGCCACGGCAATTTTAACGTCCTTGCCGCAGACGTTTTCCGCGCTTTTTTCAATCGCGTTGAAGAAGGGTGAAATACCCCCGTTAAGCTGACCCGACACCGCGTCCAGATAGTAATCCTTCAAAGCCGCGTCGGCATTTTTTACTGTTATCATTTATTTTTCCTCCGTGTTGTTTTTCGTATATTTCCGTTGTGCTTTTTTGTACTTTTTCGTACATTTTCGTCATTTGTTCAAAAACTCGCTTGCAAGTCTGCCCGCTTCCTTTACGGAAGCAGGTCTGTCGCGCGGGGCGGCGGCGGGACAGCCGCCGCTGACAAGCTTTACGACCCGCGTTTTGGAAACTTCCTTCAAATATTCCCCTATCACCGCGTCGCGCACCCGCCCGCTTTTCAGCGCAAGCGGCAAAAGCTCCTCCTCGGACGGCGGCGCGGCTTTCGCGGTTTTAAGCTCCGCTTCCAGCTCTTTAAGCCGTGCGCACTTGCGCGAAAACTCCGCTTCCAGCGCGGTATAAGCCTTTACCAGCTTTTCCGCGCCGGAAAATTTTTCGGCTATGAAGGCAAGCTTTTCCGCCTCCCTCTCCGCCTCGCTTTTCTCCTCTTCGGGCATTGCGTTATCCATCTTTTTCAACCTCCTTTAACAATCTTCTGTGCGCTTCGATATGTGCGCATATGCGCGCTTCAACCTCCTTTTCCGTCTTTTCGGTAAGCAGATACGCCGTATGCTCGGCTATGTGAGCCGCATGGTCGTCGTAGCTTTTCACCTCCGCTTCGCGGACGCGCATGACGGCGTTTTCCTCCCCCGCGCGCGCCCTGTTAAGCTCCGCAAGGTCTACCCCGCCCGAAAGCCCTTTATACCCCAAAAGCTCCAATACCCTGTTTTTAGCCGAGGGCGAAAGCCTGCCGTTTTCGTCCGAAAACAGCCCCCTGTCCAGCATTTCGTAAACGGCGGCGCGCCTCTGCGCGGGCGATAAGTTGGACTCGCTGTCGGCTTCCAGAACCACGTCGTCGGAAGAAATGTCGCTTCCCTTGAAGTATAAAAGCGACTGCGCGCTGCTTTCGCCTACGGTTTTCAGAAGCCGCACGTCGGAGGCGAACTGCCTGTAAAGCCGCAGTATGTGCCTGCCTATGCGCTGTATCGCCCGCTTTATCTGGCGGTAAGTGTAGTCCAGCCGCGTTTCGTCCTGGTCTATGATAAGCTGTAAACCCGTGGCGGAGGTTATCCCCGCAAATCCGTCGGCATTGTCCGAAAGACTGCCCGTGCCGGAAATTTTGGCGAACTCGGCAAGAAGATTTTCCTCCTCCGCGCCGAACTCCGCGGGTACCGCGCCCGTCTGCATCATCTCGGGCGGGCGCGCGCCCTGCCTGTAAACTATAACCTTGCCGGGGGTAAGCCCGTCCTCCTCCAAGCCGTCCGCGTCGACCGAGCCGTCCTCCACGGCAAGCATGCCCAGGGCGAACCTGTTCAAAAACTCGTGCTTGCGGTTTTTGACGGCGTTATACGCACGCTGCACGGGTATCAGCCTGTCGACCACGCTCGCGCCGAAAAAGCTGCCGGCAAGGGGAAGCGAGGTCTGCTTGACAAACGGATAATCCCTCGTTCCGTTTTCGCCGTTTTTGTACGGAAGGGGTCCGTCGTATAAAAGCTTTCCTCCCGCAACCGCCGTAAACCTTCCCTCGGGCATGCCCTCCGCGGGGCGCTCGTACCGCTCGATTACAAGCTCGTATCCGCCGCCGCTTTTCGCCGTAGGAACGCCCTGCGCATAGGGCGAAAAGGCGAAGTCCGCCGCGTCCTTGCCCGCAAGCTTCACGCCGTAGGCGGCGTATATGTCCGAAACGGGCACGGCGCAGGCGTGTATTATGCCGGGCTGTGCGGAAAGCTTTTCCTCCGTAAGCGAAAAGGGATAAATTTCAAACGGCGGCACGGCGGAAATTTTAACGTCGCCCTGGCTCAGCTTTTTCCCGTCGGCGGAGGTGCCTACGGGCGCGCCCGCCCCGCCGTCCCACATTATTTTATAAAAGGCGGTGCCGCAGGTTTCCGCCCAGACTGTCGCGTCGGAAATAACCCCGTCCAGGTCCGCCGCGTCCGACACCGCGGAAAGTATTTCCGACGCCAGCGCCGCGCTTCTCCTGTCGCTCTCCTCGCCGCCCGCCGCGCGCACGATAAGCGCGGGGCGTATCCTGCCCAGCTTGGCGCAGCGGGAGTCTATTATGGGCGCGATATGGTTGAACGCCCTGCGCGCCTGCCAGAAATACGTCTTGTCCTCGTCGAAAATTTCCCCCGCGGAATTTACGTCGCAGTACTGGTTTCCGCTTACGAAGTTCATGTTAAGCTGCCAGCCGCGTTCCGTCTTTTTGCGCGCCGCGCGGCGGCGCGCAAAGTCTTCCGTCACGTCCTTTACAAGCGCTTCCTCCGCGCTTTTTCGAATTTCTTCCTCAGTCATCGCACTCCTCCAACATTTTCATAAGCCTGTCCTTTTCCTCCTCCAACGCCGCGTCCGTAAGCCCGCTTATCCCGCCGTCGTCCATAAGCATTTTCACCGCCTTTATATCGGGCGGAACGAAACGCCGCGTCACCTTTTTCTTTATTAATTTAAGCTCTCCGTCCTCGGCGGCGTATTCCTCCACCGTCTCGCCCGAAGAAAACCCCACGGCGCACTTTTTAAGCGCGTCGAAAATTTCATCGCTCATAGCTCCTCCTTGCGCGCGCGCCGCGCCTTATCCTCCTCATTTTGTCCGCCGCAAGCGGAGTAAGAAATTCGCTCCTCTCCGCAATCGGCGGACGGCGCGAAAGGTAATATCTCAGCTCGTCCATGCAGTGGTCGTCGCGCTTCAACGGCGCGTCGCCGTCCGCCCAGCAATAGGTCTTGAATTCCTCTATCATGTTCGGGCATCCCTCGAAGATATACAAATCCGGCTCTCCGTTGCCGCGGCAAAGACAGGACTTGACGCGCGCTATTCCCGAAAAGACGTCCTTGTCGACGTTCGTATCGACGATAATTCCGCGCTCGCAAAACAGCTCGGCAACGCTTTTCACGCCCGACAGCGTGCGCTGGTTAGCCGCGCTGTCTATAAGCGCGCGCAGCCGGCCCTTGCCGTCCGTTTTCCAACCCAGACGGCGGCTTATCTCCTTAATGGCGGCGGCGTGAAAGTCCACGTCCTTTCCGCTTGCAAAGTGCTCCGCCACGGCGTAAACGTTGCCGTCGAAGTCCCTGCAATACCAGTGCGCGGAAAGGGGATTGTTAAGCCCGGGGTCGATGGAAATTATATCCTGCCACTCGGGCGGAACGGGGAAGGGCGGTATAACGTGCACGCCCTCGTCGAACTCGGGATAAACAAGTCCCGCCTCCGCGGAAAATTTGCCGTACTTGCGCGCGTCCAGCGCGGACTTGTCCAGCGCGGAATCGAGCAGCTTTATTTCCTTTGCGGAAAGGTGGGGGTTGTCCTCCCAGGACATGAACTCGCACCATATTTCCGGGTTGTGCCTGCGGTTTAAATAAATTTCGTTGAAGATAAACGTTCTCCCTTTAAGGGGCGTCATCGTGCCGAAAATGTCTCCCCGCCTGTCCATTACGCGCATTAAGCACTCGTCGTAAACGTCGCGCGGCGGCTCCTCGTCGAACCACACGAAATCCAGCGACGCACCCTGAAATTTTTCCCTGCCCTGATCGCAGCTTTTAAAACCCAGCGTGGAAATTCCGCCGAACACGTTTTTTATCTTTATCTGGTCTATTACGCCCGACGCGGGCGCGTCCTTCCTGCCCGAAATCATGGTTATGTCCGCAATCCAGCTTTTGGGCAGGTATTTCAGAATTTTCGCCTGGGCGACGTCGCGCTGGACCTGCGTGGATAGCGAAACCGCCCAGCCGAACGCGTCTCGCCTGTTTTTCCTGTAAGGATGAACGCCGCGCGCTATCCAAATGCATTCCACCGCACCGCACTCCGTCTTGCCGGAGCGGTTGCCGCCGAAAACCCAGCGGTTGCGCTTTTTGCATTTGTGAAAGGCTATCTGCTTTTTATGTCTTTTTTTCCTGTTGTAGCCCTCCAATGCGGCGCAGTCCTTGCGCCGCTTCTCCCGCTCCCGCTCAATCGCGGCAAGGCGGGATAAAATATCTTCTCTTTTCATAATATTCCGACAAAATAACCTCCGATTTTACGGTCCGGACGCTTTATAATGGGCTGACATGAAAACCGCAAAGCTTATGTTCGCATTACTTTTAATACTGCTTTTAGCCCCCGCCGCCCCGGTGCGCGCGCTTGCCGACGGTGAAAATTCCGCCGCGGGCAAATACGCCTGCGCGTCAGCGCGGGATATTTACTTTTGCGAAAGCAGGGATTTAAGCTCCGCCAAGTTCGTCATACCGTTTAAGTATTGCGTGCTTGTCCTCGGCGAAGAAAACGGTTGGTACAATGTGAAGTATGCCGACGAAACGCAATATTACCGCCCCCTTTACGGGTGGTGTTTGAAGGACGACCTTGTGCTTTTGTCCGCCCCGCCGGAGAAAATTTTCCTCGATATGCCCGTCACCGTCACTATTAAGGTAGACCTCCCGTCGGCGTCTCTTCCCGCGTTATCCGAAACCGTCACCGTAGCTTACTACGGCGAGTACTATGCGGGCGCGGTGCCCCTTTCGTGCGTGATGTACAAAAACGAGTTTTATTACGTTCCCCAGACGTTCGACTACCCCGATAACGAGGTAACTTTGAACCCGCCCGCCGCGGAAGCCCCCGAAAAGGGCGGCGCGGACGTCAAGATAATAGCGGCGGTAGCGCTGTCCGCGCTTGCCGTTTTAGCGCTTGTCATCTTATACTTTACGGGCAGAAAAACCAAATTCCGCCGAACCGAAACCTGACTTTACGGCGCGAGAATACGGACGTATTCCTTAACCAGCTCTATCCCCTCCGCAAAGGCGTTTATGCCCGCGGCGCGGCGGCTGAATTTTGCGGACGCGCGCTTTATCGCGTTCTTTTCCTCGCGCGGGAGAGAGTTGTAACCCTCCCGCAGGCGGGCATAGCCGCGCAACGCCTCCCTCTCTTTGTCCGTAAGCGCGGCAAACGCGTTATCCATATATCCCCAAAGGGCTTTCAGGGCACGCTTGCGCAAAGTTACGGCAAATATAAGGTCGGCAATATCTTCGGCTTCGCCCGCGTAATTCAAAGCGTATTTCAAGACGGCGCCGTCAAGATACGCGTTTAAAAAGTCTGCGGAAAAGTAGAATTTGAGTAATGCTTTGAGTTTCATGCTTTTAAGTTATCCGAACATTTGTTTGTTTTCTTCGCTTATATCATAACCCTCAAATATGACAGGTTTTGTCCTGTTTAAAAATAAAAAAAATTATTTTTTCGAAAAACGGCGTGGATTTTGTTTTTTTGCGCGCGTTAAGCCGGCGGAATTGCGGCGGCGGCGTTTAATGATAAAAAACAGTTTACAATAAAAACAAGGTGTGTTATAATTTTACCGTGAAACGTTTGGCAACACTTACAATTGCATCGGCGCTGTGCATGTGCGCGGCGGGCGGGATAACCGCTTCCGCAGACGCGCTTTACGCCGCCTACCCCGAAGCGGCTGACTTTACGAAAAAGGCGGTCTTTACCGCGCTGTCGGATTTCACCGCGGACGGGGAAAACTATGCCTTCGCCGACGGACGGACGATAAACGTACTGTCCGAAGGAAATTTGACCGTTTACGAAGCGGATAAAACCGTGGCAAGACTGGAATACGGCGGCTCCGCGCTGTACTACGCGGACGAAACGGGCGCCGTTTACGACCTTAAAAACGCGGCGGCAAGCTTCACCATGCCCGAGATTAAGACGGACTTCAAGACGGGCGAATACAGCCGTTACGACCTTTTGGGCGACGTTATAAAATACACCGACCTTCAAAACGACACCGTTACCGCGCTGGAAGGAAATTTTTCCGCATTGAAGCAATACGGCGATACTCTTTACGCGATAAAGGGCAACGAGGTGTGCAAAATTTCGGGGACGGACGTGCTTCCGTTCAGCGCCGAATTGGAGTATTTTTACGATTGCGCCGCCGAACACGGCGTGAATATCGGCGACACGGCGGAAAAATTGAAAGATTACAGCCTGAAATTCGTTACTCTGCAAGCGGGCGCATACAGGACGGAAATAGATTTGAAGGCGCTTGACGGCGAAAAATTCGTCTTAAAAGGCGCGACGGAGAAGCTGGACAAAAACGTTTCCGCACTGCTTTTGTGCTATACGGGCAACGCCGCGATAGTTTCCGTTGGCGACTCCGCCTACATTACCCTTAACGACCCTTCGTTTTTGAACGAAACGGAAATAGACTGCTATACGGAAGCGGAATTCAAGACCGCCACGGTTACCGGAAACAGAATTTACGCCTCCCCCTACGTCATAATAGGCACGTCGGCGCTGTTCCCCGCGACGGGCGCGGTGGTTAAGGTTTTGCATAAGCTGGAACCTAAGGGCGTCCTGGGCTCGGTTTTCTACGAGGTGGAATACACCGACGGCGAACAGACCAAAAAGGGATACGTTTCCGACGGATTTCTGACCGAATACATATTCGACGACAAAGAACCGACCGAGCACCCCGACCCCATGCACTCCGACAAAAACGATATAAAGACCGTGCTTTTGATTCTTTTGATTGTAATTTTGGTGCTGGCGGCGGCGGCGTACCTGCTGTTTATAGGCGTTCCGCGCCGCGGAAAGCGTAATAAAGACAAGGACAAGCAATAAGCTATAAAAAACATGCGCGCCGTACGGCGCGCTTTATTTTTTGGCGTTATTTTGGGCGTAGGCGGTTTTTGGGCGTAGGCGGTTTTTGGGCGTAGGCAGTTTTTGAGCGTAGGCAGTTTTTGAGCGTAGGCAGTTTTTGGCTTCTCCCTCGGGAGAAGCTGTCCGCCTGCGGACTGATGAGGGGTTTTCTTTTTTACCTTACCCCTCATCCGTCACTTACGTGACACCTTCTCCCAAGGGAGAAGGCTTTTTCAAATTCTCCGGCATGACGTACAACGGGCTTTATTCCTCTTACCACTATCAGCATTATACTTACCGTCATTCCGAACGCAGTGAAGAATACGTTTTCAGACGCTCCGGTACGGAAAAATTATCGCCCTGTTACCGGACTGCCCGCCGCCTTCCCTTTGCGGGAAGGCGGCGGGCATTTAAAAACGTTATTAAAATTATATTTGTTTACCTTTAAAATAAGTTGACAGTGAATAATCCATTTGATATAATTTTTTGTGCATTGAGTTGTGCGGGTGTAGTTCAATGGTAGAACACTAGCCTTCCAAGCTGGTTGCGTGGGTCCGATTCCCATCACCCGCTCCAAAAGCTTTTAAGGCTTTAAGCGCGACTTTAATACGCATTGCGCGCCCGTAGCTCAGCAGGATAGAGCAACGGCCTTCTAAGCCGTGTGTCGGGGGTTCGAGTCTCTCCGGGCGCACCAGAAAGTATGGCGGGCGTAGCTCAATCGGTAGAGCGCCAGATTGTGGCTCTGGAGGCAGCAAGTTCGAAACTTGTCGCCCGCCCCACTTTTTTTGAGGCATACGCCCAAGCATTGGGGTGTCGCCAAGCGGTAAGGCACGGGATTTTGATTCCCGCATTCGTAGGTTCGAATCCTGCCACCCCAGCCAAAAACAAAAGCGGATAAAGCGGCTGTTCCGCACGGCAAATTATTTTGTACGGCACGCCGCCGCAAAAATTTTACGGCCCATTAGCTCAGTTGGCAGAGCACTTGACTTTTAATCAAGGTGTCCCGGGTTCGAGTCTCGGATGGACCACCAAACCGCCGCAAGCAAGCGGCGCATATGCAGCTTTAGCTCAGTTGGTAGAGCAACTGACTCTTAATCAGTGGGCCCAGGGTTCGAGTCCCTGAAGCTGCACCAGCAAAACGAGCGTTTTTTTAATAAAAATGCTCGTTTTTGCTTATTTTTCGGGCTTTTTTTAACATTTTGCCCCAATCTTGCCCCAATACTTTTTAATGAATAACGTCGTTTTATTATTCCGCACGGTGTCCGTGCGGTTTTTTTAAGAAAACAGTTGACAGTACCACTATTCGGTGGTAAAATAAAAACACAGCAAGGGAATAACCTTAAAAACGGTTAGCCCTATGTTAGATTAAAAATAACCGCTCATGGGTGCTAAACGGGGCGGTTATTTTTTTATGCGTACAGTTACCGTAGATTTTGTAACGGTAATCGAAGTGACTTTGTCGCTCTGAATTAAATTCAGAAGTAAAAGCAATTTCTCGATACTCATACGTAAGTACCCCCTTTACGGAAGAAATGATATATAAAATCATTCTCCCCGCTTATCAAAGGGGCTAACCGCCTAAAAGGCATATCTTGCTGTGGGTGACTTGCGCCACCATGTATATATTATCACAATTCGCGCTTTAAGTCAATCAAAACCGCCGCCGCCGCGCCTCCTCGCTCGGCTTTTCTTTGCGGTTAAGGGAGTTCGGCGCGCGCCGGAACGCCGCGGCGTGGTAATCAAGCGCGGAACTACTTCCCCCTGGTTTAAGTAGTAAATCGAAATACTACTTCCGCGAGCTCGCCGACGTGATGGGGCGCACATGCATATACAAACCGCTAAAGGCTCGCGCCTGCACATAACCCACCTTAATAGCCTAAGCCGCGCAAGCGGCTTTTTCTTTTGGAATGACCGATTCTTGTTGACCA
>ERZ777011.2047-NODE-2047-length-17790-cov-9.848210_pt1 | contig 17790 bp, 14 predicted proteins | sample MGYA00374964_ERZ777011 | MGnify/ENA primary metagenome ERZ777011 (study PRJEB29310, sample SAMD00008975) | mouse gut metagenome | study: EMG produced TPA metagenomics assembly of the Metagenome analysis of fecal microbiota from mouse which was promoted...
CGTTATATTAACTTAAGTTTCAACTACTTCTGTAATTTTTACCGAATCATTGTATGTTATGAACCCGCTGAAACTGTTCCCGCTTGCCATCACGGCTATCCCGGCATATTGCGCCGCTCTTGATTTCGAGGGCGCTGCGACACGCCCTGTGGAGATAACGACAGAAGCCTCCACGGGTCTTGACGCTGTATATGTGCTGCGCGACGGCGCAGGCATACGCCTGAGCCACACCTCGGCATCGCCGGCCTCGGTGCGATGGTATCGCTTCAGTAGACTGGGCGGGGCCTATGCCGAAGAACTAACACCTGCAGTTTCAGCCACAAAAAGCAGCGTGCCGTTCGACGGTCAGGACATGGGCTATATAATCGAAGAAAACGGACGCCGCAAATGCTATTGGATTATCGATTATTCCGCCCACAGGCTCGAACTCGAAGCAATATCGGCAAGGCAGGGCGACGACTGCCACCGCACGGAAATCGCCCTTTCCGGCAACGCTGCCGAAATACCCTACTACACTATCAACGGGCGTCGCCTGACGCTCTCCAGAGAGCTTGAACTGTCGTATTCGACATTGAGTTTTGACGATGGCTCGTTTTCATATGTGACAAGCGCTGAAACAACCACCCTACCCTCGCTAAGCTCCGCCACGAGCATAGACGCGCCTTTGTGCAACACGGTATTCACGCTTTCCGGCGACAGATTCCTCAAAGCGTGGGGCGATTCGGAATCCGTGGCAAGCCCCGAATACACCACCACTGCAGTAGAAGCCACCACACGCGCCACACAGGAAACACGCGAATCCGACAACGAGCAGAAAGAAAACTCCGAAGCCGGGCTCGGAGGCTCCGCTCCGTGCACAATATTGTTTGAAGCCGCCACAAGCGACGCCGCCGTTTTCCAAGAATGGCAAATTTCCAGATCGGCTGAATTTGAAACCATAGAAAACTCATTCAACGACCTCAGCTTCGACTACACTTTCCGCGAAAGCGGCACAAGCTACGTGCGGTTCACAGCTAACAATGCCGACGGAACCTGCGAGTACATCGGGCCGGTCTACGAAGTATTCATAGGCGAGTCCGGACTCGAGATTCCCAACGCGTTCTCCCCCGAGGCCACTCCCGGCGTCAACGATCTTTGGAAAGTAAGCTACAAATCGCTCGTGAGCTTCCAATGCCATATCTTCAACCGCTGGGGCACCGAAATATACACCTCGTCCGACCCCTCCCAGGGCTGGGACGGCAAATATCGAGGGAAATTCGTGCCGGCAGGCGTTTATTACTATATCATAAAAGCCAAAGGCTCCGACGGCGTTGAATACGAACGCGCCGGCGACATAAATATAATAAAGTACAAAGAAGGTAAAACCTCCACAGAACCTACAGAATGAAAACTTCTACCACAATAGCAGCCATAATACTCGGCTCGGCAATTTACGGCGCGACAGACATATGCGCGCAGCGCACACCTGTAACATTCTCCGAAGTATACACACCCTCCGTGCCTTCGAGTGTCAAACTGTGCGGCGAAACTATCGATCTCGACCCCGTGGACCGTTTTGAACGCCTTGACCGCGAGCTTGCGTCGATAGCCTACACCCACGGCACGACGATGCTTATCATCAAACGCGCCAACCAATATTTCCCGGAGCTTTCCAAACTACTGAAAGAGAACAACGTGCCTCAGGACCTCCTGTATCTCGCATGCGTGGAAAGCACCCTGAATCCCCGCGCATACTCTCCGGCCAAGGCTGCCGGGCTATGGCAGTTCATAGCCTCGACGGCAAAACAATACGGCCTCGAAGTAAACGACGAAATCGACGAACGGTACAACATCGAAAAAGCCACTGCCGCCGCAGCCAAATATATGAAAAAAGCATATGCCCAATATGGAAACTGGCCTTCTGTGATGGCGGCACACAACGGCGGTATGGCACGCATAAGCGGCGAGCTCGACAAGCAGGACGCCGACACCTCGCTCGACCTCTACCTCGTGGAAGAAACCACGCGCTACCCCTACCGCATCATGGCTATGAAGATGATTATGGAAAATCCTTCGGCCTACGGATTCCACCTGCGCGACGACCAACTCTACCAACCTCGCAAATACCGCGTCGTGGAAGTCAACGGCCCGGTGGAAAGCTGGCCGAAATGGGCAGCAAAGCAAGGCATCAACTACTCCATACTGCGCGAAGAGAATCCTTGGATAAGGGCTAAAACGCTCACCAACAAACTCGGAAAGACATACAAAGTGCGCATTCCTCTGCCCGAATCGCTCTCGCGTAAGACAGCAGGCACAAAAACGTTCAATCCCAACTGGACCGACAGATAAACAGCATGGTTAACGACACTATCGACGGCACCGACTGCATTAGTGTTGTCGGTGCGCGTGTGAACAATCTGAAAAATGTCGATATCGACATACCTCACAACAAGCTCACCGTGATAACGGGCCTGAGCGGCTCAGGAAAATCCTCACTGGCTTTCGACACAATCTTTGCCGAAGGCCAGCGACGCTATATCGAAACATTCTCGGCCTACGCCCGCAATATGCTCGGCAACCTCGAACGCCCGGACGTAGACCACATCGGCGGCCTCTGCCCCGTGATTGCCATCGAGCAGAAGACCATCAACCGCAACCCGCGAAGCACCATCGGCACCACCACCGAGATATACGACTTCCTGCGCCTGCTATACGCCCGCGCAGGCCATGCCCGCAGCTATCTATCTGGCGAGGAAATGGTGAAATACACCGATGAGAAAATCGTCGAACTAATCCTCCAGAAATACGACGGGCGCAAAATATACATTCTTGCGCCACTGGTAAAAAACCGAAAAGGACATTACCGGGAACTGTTCGAGCAACTCGTGAGAAAAGGCTTCCTTAACGTCCGGGTCGACGGCGAACTCAAGGAAATAAGCGGCGGTATGAGGCTCGACCGCTACAAAAACCACAGCATAGAGCTTGTGATTGACCGCCTGAAAGTTTCCGCCAAAGACGCCGAAAGACTCCTCGCCTCAGTGGAAAACGCACTCACCCAAGGCGACAAGGAGCTGATGGTATACGATGTGGAGGCCGACACCGCCGCATATTACAGCCAGGAGCTGATGGACCCTTCGACCGGCATATCATACCACGACCCCGCCCCGCACAATTTTTCATTCAACTCCCCGCAGGGCGCATGCCCGCGCTGCAAAGGCCTCGGATATGTCAACCTGATAGACCGCGCCAAAATGGTGCCGGACGAAAGTCTTTCGATAGCGGCAGGAGCGCTCGTGCCGCTGGGCAAATATAAAGAAACACTTATATTCATGCAGATTCGCGCCATACTCGAACGGCACGGATTTGACATCAAGACACCATTCTCGCAGCTTTCCGAAGAAGCTGTCGACGAAATATTCAACGGCACTACGTCCGTGCCGCAGCTATCCAACTCCACCGTTTCCGGCTTTGATTTCTTCCGCACTTTCGACGGCATAATAAAATACATCGAGATGCAGCAGGAGGACGATGCCGGCTATCAGGCCAAGAAATGGAGCGGACAGTTCGTAAGCCGTTGCACATGCCCCGAGTGCAATGGCGACCGCCTCAACCGCGAAGCACTCCATTTCTTCGTTGACGGGAAAAACATCGCGGAACTATGCCGAATGGATATAGGCGCCTTGTCGGAATGGGCCGGAAGCGTGCTCGAACGGCTCGACGAGCGCGACCGCAAGATAGCTGTCGAGATAATAAAGGAAATAGGGGTACGACTCAAGTTCCTCGTAGATGTCGGGCTTGACTACCTGCAGCTCAACCGGGCTTCGGCCACGCTCTCAGGCGGCGAAAGCCAGCGAATAAGGCTGGCGACACAGCTCGGCTCAGAGCTTGTGAACGTTCTGTATATTCTCGACGAACCGAGCATAGGCCTGCACCAACGCGACAACCACCGCCTTATCCGCTCGCTCGAGCGCCTGCGCGACGCCTCCAACACCATAATAGTGGTCGAGCACGACAAAGACATAATGCTCGAAGCCGACTATGTGGTAGACATCGGCCCGGGCGCCGGACGCAAAGGCGGCAAGGTGGTATTTGCAGGCACACCGGCTGAAATGCTGAAAACAGATACCGTGACTGCTCGCTACCTCAACGGCGCCGAAAAGCTCGAAACGCCGAAAAAACGCCGGAAAGGCAACGGCAAGACCCTCAAACTACTCGGGTGCACCGGCCACAATCTGAAAGACGTTGACCTCGAACTGCCCCTTGGAACACTTACCGTCGTGGCCGGGGTGTCGGGCAGCGGCAAATCATCGCTTGTCAACGGCACTCTGCAGCCCTTGCTTTCCAAGCAGTTCTACAACTCGCTCACCGAGCCGCTGCCATACCGCGCAATCGAGGGCATAGAGAATATCGACAAGGTGGTGACCGTCGACCAGTCACCGCTGGGACGCACACCACGCTCCAACCCCGCCACATACACAGGCGTCTTTACCGATATCCGCAGCCTATTCGTGAACCTGCCTGAAGCAAAAATACGAGGCTACAAGCCGGGGCGATTCTCGTTCAATGTGGCAGGCGGACGCTGCGAGGCATGCAACGGCAACGGCTACAAGACGATAGAGATGAACTTCCTCCCGGACGTGCTCGTGCCGTGCGAGGAATGCCACGGCAAACGCTACAACCGCGAGACACTCGAAGTACGATTCAAAGGCAAATCCGTGGCCGACGTGCTCGATATGACTATCAACCAGGCCGTGGAGTTCTTTGCAGGCGTACCGTCAATACTGAAAAAGATAAAGGTCCTGCAAGACATCGGACTCGGATACGTGAAACTGGGGCAGCCCTCCTCCACCCTGTCCGGCGGAGAGAATCAACGCGTGAAGCTTGCAACAGAGCTCGCCAAACGCGACACAGGAAACACCCTGTTCATACTCGACGAGCCGACAACGGGTCTTCACTTCGACGATATCCGCACGTTGATGAACATACTCAACCGATTGGTCGAACGGGGCAATACCGTCCTTGTAATCGAACACAACCTCGACGTGGTAAGAATGGCCGACTATGTGATAGACATGGGTTCGGACGGAGGAGCCGGAGGCGGCCACATAATGGCCAAAGGCACCCCGGAAGAAATAGCGGCCGGGAACTCCGCCACAGCGCCATTCCTGCGCACCGAACTTGAAGCTAACTAACAGAAACGCTCCTGAGGTTCAGGAGCGTTTCTGTTGTCTGTCCGTTTATACATTTATGTATGGCGGCCTCGGATTATGCCGGCGCCGTCGGCCACCACGAAATGAACCGGGATATCGTGTTCTTCCGAGTCAATCTCATCGAATAGCTGGAAATCGTAGCACACACCGATAGTTACAGCTCTTGCACGACTCAGAAGCCGGTCGTAGTACCCTTTTCCGCGCCCCACGCGGTTGCCTCGGCGGTCATATGCCACAGCAGGCACTATCACGAGGTCTATCTGCGATATGTCTACCGTATCGTCACCGTCCGGCTCCTCTATGCAGAAGGCACCAAGGTGCATACGCGACTTATCGTAGGGAAGAATCTCCAAATCAAGCCCGTTTACCCGCGGAAGAAAAAATCTCTTTCCGCAATCGGCCATACTTTCTATGAAAGCGCGCGTAGACAGCTCGTCGGGCAGCGAATGGTATAGCAGCACATTACGCGCCATCACAAACGCCGCCATACCGGCAACAGTGGAAAACACCCGCTCTGCCGCCGCAAGTTTCTCGCTCTCGCCGAGCACGGCCTTGCTTGCCCTTACCCTGCGCCGTATCTCATCTTTGTTCATATCCTGTCAATCGTGTTTGTCGGTTAGCGGGAAGTCGGCACCACCGTTCCGGAGCTGCTTCAAGGCTTCCTGTACCACCGGGTCGTTTGCATTGACAACCTCGAAATATCCGTCAAGACCGAGAATATCGCGGGCTATCAAAGCTTTAATCTGATTAACAATCAAAGGCGCGGAAATGTTGATATAGTACCAACGCGGGGCTACGCCTCCCTTGGCATTGGCATAGTTGACAAATGATTGCAGCAGCACATAGTCCGAAGGTAGCTTCGACAACATCTCGGCCGCGTTCTCGCTTTCGTTAAGTCTGTCGCGGTTAAGATCGGCATACTCGTATGCGAACTTGCGCAGCAATCCGGCATTGGCCACCTTTATGAAATAGCTTGTGACACCCGTCGTATCAGAAGGCACGAATATGTCGGGGATAATGCCACCGCCGCCATACACCTTTCGGCCCGAGCGGGTGGTGAAAATCTCAGCAGAGTCCACAGGTATGCTGTCGGCCGAGAAAATCTCGCCACGGTTATACCTGTCGTAAACCTCTATGTCGTAATCGCTCCTGTGGCCGGGTGTGTATTTTTTCTGAATACATCTGCCCGAAGGAGTATAGTACCTCTGCACCGTAAGACGGAACTCGCTTGAATCCGGCAGCTCGAAAGGCTGCTGCACCAAGCCCTTGCCAAATGTGCGACGACCCACGATAAGGCCTCTGTCGTTATCCTGAATGGCGCCCGACAGAATCTCGCTCGAACTTGCAGAGAACTCATCGACAAGCACAACGAGTTTCTCCGACCGGAACGTTCCCGACCCATCCGCGAAAAGTGTGCGATTGTCACCCATCGAACGTCCGCGCGTGGACACAACTATGTCCTGCGGACCTAAGAACTCATTTACCACAAGCACCGCCGGAGCCATGTATCCGCCCCCGTTGCCGCGCAAATCAAGAATGAACGATGTGGCTCCAAGGTGTTTGAGCTGGCTGAATGTGGTAAGGGCCTCCACAAAAGTATTATCGGAGAATTTGCTCAGACGCACGAAGCCTACCGAGTCGTTGATCATATAAGAGGCATCAATGGGCGACACAGGCACTTGCGACCGCACAAGGTCGAAAACCAGCGGTTTGGGGCTGTTATGGCGAGCCACAGTCACCTCAACCGGCGTACCCTCCGGCCCTCTCAGACGGCTGAATATATCGTTCTCGTTCACTCCTACGCCTGCAATATTGTCGCCGTCGACCGCTATTATACGGTCACCGGCAAGCATACCGGCCTCTTCCGCAGCCCCGCCGCTTATCACCTCGAGCACATAGAGCGTGTCGTTCATCATCTGGAACTGGATTCCGATGCCGAAGAAAGAGCCTTCAAGGTCGCGGTTGACAGCCACACGCTCGCTGCGCGGAATATAAGCGGAGTGCGGGTCAAGGTTTTTCAGAAGCTCTGGGAGAGCCATCTCCACAAGACTGTCGGCCGACACCTCGTCGACATAGTTTTCGCTTATGATATCGAAAACCTGGTTGAGCTTGTGCCTTGCGCCAAGATTGGTGTCAGTGGTGGAAATATAGCTGCCGAGAGCTATACCGGCAATGAGAAATATGGCCGCCGTCAACGGAAGCCACAACATATATTTTCTATTGTTCATCGAACTCACTTAAATTGCTAATATGTACACACTCGATGCCGGCACGGCGTATCAGGTCGAGCCCGTCGGAAAGGCGGTAAAGGTCGTTGAACACCACCCGACGTATTCCGGCCTGAATTATCAGCTTGGCGCACTCCACACAGGGCGATGCCGTGACATAAAGCGTCGACCCCGCGCTCGAGTTATTGCTGCGCGCCACCTTGGTGATGGCGTTGGCCTCGGCATGGAGCACATACGGCTTGGTAGCGCCGTCGGCGTCCTCGCATACATTCTCGAATCCGGCGGGAGTGCCGTTGAACCCGTCGGAGATTATCATCTTGTCCTTTACAAGAATTGCGCCCACCTTGCGGCGGCGGCAGTATGAATTTTCTGCCCAGATATGCGCCATTCTGAGATAACGCTTGTCGAGAAGCTCTTGTTTTTCGCTTTGTGAACTCATTATTAACCCAATTGACGGCAAAATTACCAAAAATAATATACTCCGAATGCGTATTATCCTACTTTTTATTTCTCTTTGCGGCGCCGGCGGAGTAATTGGCGAGCGATATGCCGTACTGTTCCTCGTTGATTGCCCTTAGCACGTCAAGATTTATGTATTTCTGCCCGTTTCCTCTTTTAATCGGAAACACCTTCTTCATTCTTTCGCTTGCCTCAACCCCCATAGGGCTGTAAAAGCCCTTGTATGAGGCCGGACCGGCTTCTGCCGGAATCTCGTCGAGAGTCACCGGCACAACATGCGAGCATGGCGGATAACCGAGATTGGCCCACATTATCATATCCTGTGCTGTTTCTCCGCCCAAAAGCCCTTCCACCACTATGGAGGATGTCGACGAATGGCGCGGCACATAGTCCTGATCGACAGTCCATCTGTCGCCAATCTCCAAAGCGTCATATCCGAGGCGGGCGTTAAAGAACGAACGGCTCACACCCTCGGTAAGCGAAGCCGGAGTAAGATTTCCTGACGCGATCTCATTGGCAAGCAGTGCCTCTACATTCTCATGCCTTATATATCCCATTCCCTTGTCGGGCGTTCCGCTATAAGCATAGTTGGTACGTATCATAACCCCGGAGGGTGCGTCGCAGAGGTCGTAGCGGGTGTATGTGCTGTCGTCGGTTTCAAAGTACGCCCCATTACCGTCCGCGTCAATCACTCCGAAATTTGTCATCACGCCCAGCGGCTTAGGCAGGGTGTCGAGCATCGCCGCAAAATCATCGACCGTGCGACAACGCCCGAGCGCGAGAGCCATAACAACGCCCTCGCGGTCAATCCACGACGGCGAATTGGGCGGCAGGTTGTATGCCACAGTGTTCATAATGGCAAACCCGGCATCGTTCATTCCCATCCACGCCTCGTCGAGAGCCAGTGTGTCCGCGCCGTTGAACAGCCCGACATATCCATACTCACGACCACAGGCCGAATCCGGTTCAACACGGTACAAGTAATTGTTCTCAGCCGAGGTATCGCGGTGCTTCCAAAGCATAGGACGGCCAGACACCGTGGCGCGGCCCGACACTATCATAGAAGTACACCCCTCGACATTGACAGGGGCTGCAAGCGCGCATACTGCCACAACCATCGCGACAATGCCGGAGAACATATATTTTTGACTCATATCTATCAAGAGGTTCTTTATTCCCTACAGAAAGCAAAGATATGAAATTTCCGCCTATCCGTCAAATTTTTCACTGCGCTCGGCATCACAACGCGGTGTCGCAGACCCTTGTACGAGTTGTGCGACACCGCATTATGGTGTTTTGTATGTCTGCTTGCCGTGCTAACGCCCGGTTGTATTCAGATATTCGTCGTAGGCCACGCAGAAAGCGCCATATGCTGCCGTGAAATCGTCTTCGGCCTGCCGGGTTAGGGCTTCTGCCTCGAGCATGTCAGTGACCGTGCACATTCCGGCATCATAGTATGCGCGGTTCAGACGCAGGTTTTCCTCGCTCTGCCCTATCGCTTCGCGCGCTATGGCCATTTTACGATGTGCTGAGGTGAGGTTGTTCCATTTGTCGCTCATCTCGATCTCAAGCTTCTGGCTGAGGTCGGAAAACTCATTCTGCGCCACCTGCACGGCAATTTCCTTCTTGCGTATAGCGTGCGAGCCGCCCCACCATCCCGACAGCGGTATGTTGACGGCCACCATCACAGCTCCGAAATTATGGTCCTGCCTGAGAACGTCGTGATAGAACCACCCGGTGCCCAAAGCAACCGTGGGCAGGTTCTTGCCCACTTCCATTCGCTTTTCAAGCTTTTTGGCTTCGATATTCTTATTCAACAGCTGATAGTCCGCGGTCTGCGGCAGAGCATCGGCGGGTAACATATACACGGCATCGGGAAGCAGGGGCATAGAATCAGGAACAGCCACCACCGGCACAGGGCGGACTCCTTCCGGCAGACCGATATACTGTCCGAGCAGACGCCCGAACAAATCGATACCGTTGTCAAGGTCTACCATGTCGGCGCGATATGTATTCCGCTTCAATTGCACTTTCAGCAAGTCGTTACGGGTGGCTATGCCGGCATCGACAGCAGCCTGCACCTGAAGATCGAGAGTGTCGAGAGTCTGGAGTGCTTTTTCAAGGGTGTTGCGCGCAGCATTGAGTGTCACAAGCCGCCAGTAATACGTCCTTGCCGTGAGGCGCACCTGGTCGGATGTCTGGCGTGCCTGCAATTCGGCTGCCTCCTCGCCCACTTTCGCCAGTTTGTTGCCATTCACAATCTGGCCGCCCATAAACACAGGTTGCACGGCCTGCACTCCGGCCACCTTGCCACGGTCGATAATACCGAGTGTTACCAGATTGAAAAAATCATACTCCAATATGTCGTTATGGGTTCGGAACGCCGCCGCCGATGCCGAAACCTGCGGGAAGTATTTGGTAAAAGCCTCGCGGCGTGTTTCTCGCGCAGATTCCACATTTTTTGCCGCGTTGCGCATCGCCGCGTTATTGGCAATCGCCATTTCGGCACACCGCTCGGCTGTAAGCAGCGAGTCGGCCTCGTATTCCTTCTGCCCCTGAGCCACTGCGGGCAGAAGTGGCAGGAGCGTTATCATGGTTGCAATGAGTCTTTTCATATCAGATGTGTTTCAAGGGGTTCTTTGAGTGCTTTGTCGGCGTCTTTCGACCGCGATTTCATCATCATATAAGCCACCGGTATCACCGTCAATATGAAAATCATAGTGATCGGTGTGCCGTAGAAAATCACCACGCCCATCGGTTGCCAGAGAGCGCTGTCGCCGATTACCATAGGCAGCACGCCCATAGTGGCGGCAGCCGAGGTAAGGAATATGGGGCGCATTCGGCGTTTCGATGCCTCGAAAATGGCGTCTTTCATCGTCGCGCCCTGATTGCGCAACTCCTCGGCATAGTCAAGCAGCACTATGGCGTTGCGTACCAATATACCCATCAGCGACACTATGCCGAGCACACAGGTAAGCGACAGAACCGTGCCCTGCAGCCACATGCCTATGCCCGCGCCGGGTATGCACAGCAGCAACGAAAGCAGCAGCAATGCGGCGGTGTCTATCTGCGAGTAATGGAACAGCAGTATAAAGAATATTATAGCCACCGCCATTGCCAGAGCCGACAGAATCTGAGGAAGTATCGACATCGACGTATCCCATTCGCCGCCGCGCTTGACGGTGACACTATCGGGAATATCAATCTTGTCAAGCTCGGCCATCAGCTTCTCTGTACGGTCTATGACATTGACATTACGCTCCACTTCGGCAATCAGCGATATTTCAGGCACGCCGTTGCGGTGCTGCAGCATACCGTGGTGCCATTGAGGCTCGACATCGGCAATCTGCCTCAGCGGCACGCTTGTCGGCCCGGTAAGCCCCACAGGCTCGCCAAGAAGCCGGTTCACATAGGCGGTATCTGCCGATGCCGTTTTCAGCACCACCGGGATTCCATAATCCCCCTCCCAGACAGTGGCCACGGGAAGGCCGGTGGAATAGCGCAGCGCCAATGTTGATTCAAGAATCACACTGTTCAGTCCGAGCCGCGACGCCTCAGTACGATCGGGCGACACAAGCACAGAAGCCAGCGGATTGTCAAGCGACGAGCGCACCGACCTCAGACCCGGCACCGTGCGCATAACGCTCAGGAAAGTATCGGCCACGGCTTCAAGCTCGGCCATATTCTGCCCCGTGAGCCGCACCTCTATAGGATATGCCGCATTGGAGTAGCTAAGCTGCTTGAAGCGGACAAAGGCGTCGGGGAAGGCATTCTCGTAGCGATCGGTGTATTCATTGAGCACATCGACAGTGGCCTGATTGCTCTTTGTGTTAACTATGAACTGGGCAAAATTCGGGCCGCCGACCTGCGGGGCATATGTAGCCTGAAAACGAGGCGACGCGCAACCGTGGAACGAGGCTATCGACACCACCCTGTCGTCACGCGACAGAACACGCTCCAACGAATCGGCAACGGCGGTAGTACGAGCCACCGAGGTGCCGGTAGGCAGAAAAATCTCAACGGCAAACTGATTGCGCTCGGCTATCGGCATAAGCTGGAACGGACGCGATATGAACAGCCACGCGCCACCGACAACGCATACCACCCCGAGAGCCACAGTGGTCTTGGGCCAGTTGAAGCAGGCGGTGATAACGCGGTCGTACACTTTCTGCATCGAAACAAAGAAACTGAATTTCTTCTTGCCGGAAGCCACAGCCTCCTGCTGCAGCTTATAGATTGGCTGCTTTATCAGAACATACTGCAGGAAGGGTACGAGCAGTTCGGCCACAAGGAGCGACACAAACAGTATGATGGTCATACCCCACGGGAAGTCGGTAAGGAAGTCACGGAACATACCCGTGACAGTAAGGAGGAATGGAAAGAAAGTAATCGATATAGCCATCGTGGCCGAAAAGATTGCCTTGAAAAATTCCGTGCCGGCTCTAAGCGTGGCCGACATATGGTCCATACCTTCCGATATAAGCTCCACATAATCATCGATAATCACCACTGAATTATCCACTATCATGCCAAGCGACACTATAAGGCACGCAAGAGTGACTGTATTCAACTCTATATCAAAGGCGTAGAACAACCCCAACGATATGAAGATAGCCACAGGAATCGTGGCAGCCGCTATCAGCGCCACCTTGAGCGGAAGCAGAAGCATTATCACAACCACCACCGCGATAATGGCTATAATCAACTCCACAAGGAAATAATTGACCGAGCTGTTCACCACCACCGGCTGGTCGGTTATCTTGAACAGCGTCACTTCCGAAGGAATCTCTTTCTGAAAATCTTCGAGCTGGGCGTCCACCTGCTTTCCCATCTCCACTATGTTGTGGCCGGGCTTCATCTGCACGCTTAGCAGTATGCACTTCTCAAAGTTGTTGGTTATATAGCTTTCAGGCACGGCATATTCCTTGCTTACCTCCGCTATGTCGCCAAGACGCACCACGGAGCCTTCGGGAGTCGCCATGACCACCATGTCTTTCACATCGTCCACCGAGTTAACGGCACGCTCCACCACTATGGGCTGTGTGTATGTGCCGTTGCGAAGCGCCCCGCCCGTGGTCTGGAATCCCTGCGCTAACAGAGTGGCGGCAACAGCTTTCTCGCCGAGGGCGTAGTGGCGCAGTTTCTCAGGATCAAAACGCACCGCTATCTGCTCGTTCTGCTGGCCGAATACCTGCATCTCGCCCACGCTCCCGATACCGCGAAGGCGGTCTTTGAGCGCGTCCATATAGTCGCCAAGTTCGCGATAGGTCTTTTCGTTGCTCTGCATAGTTATAAGCAGGGCCGAGGTATCGCCGAAGCTGCTGAGCGTTTCCACACCGAGAACACCTGCCGGAAGCTTCAGCTTCACATTCTCCATACCGATTTTGAACTCATTCCAGAACGACGCAGTGTTATCCACGTTTTCGTCAAGCTCAACGAAAACAATAAGGGTGCCTGCCGTTACCTGGCTGTGCGTCTTTGTCTTGTCGACCTCCTTATAAGAGAATATATACTCTTCGATGGGTTTCAGTACCTCTTCCTCTATCTGCTCGACAGTAGCGCCGGGATAGATTGCTCCCACCACGCCCTCGCGGATAGTAAATTCGGGAAATTCGTTCTTGTTCATCACCTTCAGCGCATATACGCCGAATGCAATCAGCACCGTGGCAAGGAGTATTATTTCCTTGCGGTATTTTATGCCCATAACCACTATCGGCGACGGCTTGGCCAAGGGCCGGGGATTGTCTTGTCGGGTTGCCATAGCTGTGGGGTTTTATTTGTTTTCAATAACAGCACTTACAGGTGTGCCGCTGCTTACCTTGTGCATACCGGCCACGATTACGCTGTCGCCCGCCGAAATTCCGTCGGTGACATATATTCCGCCTGCAACCATACCGCCGGAAGTTACAAAACGGCGTTCGGCTTTTCCGCCACGCACGAGCCACACAAAATTACGATTGTCCGAACCGAGCTGCACCGCCTGCGACGGCAATGTGACTCCGGCTACATCTCCGGCTTTTTTCAAAACCACGCCGCAGGTCATACCGGGTAAAACTTTGCCGTCCTGCCCGGATATGGCTATCTTCACATCATAAGCGCGTGTGAGAGGGTCGGCTACCACTCCCTTCTGTGCCACCACTCCGTCTACCGAGGCTCCGCCGAGAGCGTCAAACGACACCTTTGCCTTATCGCCTTCGGCAATGCCGCCAATCTCATCTCCCGGCACGGGAATAGACACCTTTATATCGTCAACACTCACAATGGAAAACACGGGAATATCCGGAGCGACATTCTGCCCTACCTCGGCAAATTTTTTCGACACAATACCGGCAGCGGGAGCATAGATAGCGGCGTCCGACACCTCCCGGGCAGCTATAGCGGCCGCATTCTCAGCCTGCTCGAGCTTGCTCTGCACCTCCACCCACTTAATTTCGGGCAAGGCATTCGCGTCGCGAAGCTTCTTCAACCTGTTGTAGGCGTCGCGTGCTTCTTTCAGCGTGGCCTGCGCTATGTTGCTGGCATTGGCAAGGCTCTCGCTCTTTATGCGCGCGAGTATCTGCCCCTTGCCTACTCGCTGGCCCTCTGCCACATATATATGGCTTATCGTACCCGGCACAGAGAAACTGACAGCCGAGTTCTGCGCCGTTTCCACTGTGCCGGAATACGAGCGCGACTCGTCATCTGCCGAGGCCGACGGAACTACGACACTTACAGGGATTGCGCCCTGCTCCGTAGGAGTGGCACTATGCCGGCACGAGGCAAAAAGACACAATGCCGATACAACAGACACGATATAAAGAGATGAATTTTGAACCATAATCGTATAGGATTACTAAAGTGAAACGTGCCGGAGCCTCATCATTGACGCCCCTTTGAAATCCTAAACATTCGTTAACCCTTAAAAGTCCGTCGCATTAACCTTAATTAACACCTCGCTGCGGTTACATAAACTCAAATAAATCACTATCTTTGCTCAGAAAGCTAAAACACACTCTCCAACTCCCGCCTCGCTGCCATGAAAAACGCCAATAAGGAATCAGGCGCATTGATATCGGGCATTTCCCGGCACAGACTCGCCACCGATGGCGAGGGTGTCACCACGCTTGTCGGATTCCACGGCTGCCCTTTATGCTGCGGCTATTGTCTGAATCCGCATACACTTAAAGACCCTTCAAAATGCCGCGTTTATACCCCGTTGGACTTATATGCAGAAGCACGCCTGGACGAAATCTACTTTTTAGCCACAAATGGCGGCATAACTTTCGGAGGCGGAGAGCCGGCTCTCCACCACGACTTCATCGCAGACTTTCGCGAATTATGCGGCACTGACTGGCGGATAACGCTCGAAACATCGCTTAATGTCCCCGTCGAGGCCATCGAGAGCCTATCGAACATTGTCGACGAATTCATTATCGACATAAAGGATATGAACCCGGAAACATACAGGCGGTACACCGGGCGCTCAAACGAACGTGTGCTGCAAAACCTCGGTCTTCTTGCCGCTCGCGGACGAGCAGGCGACTGCCTTATAAGAATTCCGCTAATACCGGGCTTCAATTCCGAGAATGACCGCAAAAACAGCATTGACGAACTGAAAAGCATCGGTTTCTCAAGATTCGACTTATTCACCTACATAACACGCATCAACCCGCTATGGCACGAGGAAAACACACCTGCAAAATCCTGAAAGAAATACGCCGGCAGATAGCACAGGCCAACGACATCGATCTGATTACTTCCGAATGCAAGTATCAGGGCGACTGTGCAGGCACATGCCCCAAGTGCGAAGCCGAGGTGCGGTTTCTTGAAAACGAGCTATCACATCGCAGAGCGCTCGGCAAAGCAGTTGTTCTCACAGGGTTGTCAGCAGGGCTTATCGGCCTGACAAGCTGCACAAAGCCCGTGCAGCAGGCAGCACAGGAGGCGGCACAACGCAATGAAGCCACGGAACAATGCAGTGAGATTCCGACAAAAGAGTGCGAAGTTCCTGCTCATGATACCGCCGCACATAATTCAATCCCTGAAAATATCACAGAACTTCTCATTGTCGGCGACATCGCACTCAATGAAGAAGACACAGAATGTATCGAAAAACAAGGCGAATTGCCGCCCGCCGATACCAACGATGTCGGCACAAGCGAGAACAAAGAATCTGTAAAAAACGATACTCCTAAAACAGACCAAATTAAATTGACGGGAGAGGAGATCATTGCCCCTCTCGTTGAAGACGAAAGCATACCGTTGAAAGACAGGGTATACTCAATAGTCTTCACTGATAAGAAACCCTCGTTTCCGGGAGGCTCAGACTCATTAGAGGCATATTTTCAAAAAAATATAACATATCCGCCTGAAGCTATAATAGACATTCCTAAAGGACGAGTGATTGTTGAATTCATAGTAGAACCAAACGGAGAACTTACTAATATAAGAATTGTGCGAAGCCGTCATCCGGCTCTTGACAAGGAGGCCGTAAGGATTATTGAAACGATGCCAAAATTCATACCGGGAGAAAGAAACGGACGTAAAGTCAGAACAATATACGTTCTGCCTGTACCTTTCAATCTGCCGGAAGAAACTCCTTCCGACAGCATTTGCATAGAAAAAACGGAAGCGACAGAGTGATGTTTTTTGGCCAAACGAAAAAAAATGCGTAAATTTGCAGGCCATTACGAAACGGCGCCCTACCAGCGCCATTAGTAAACGACTGATTAATACGTATTAAAGAGAGAATCAACAATGAAAAAAGACATTCATCCCGCGAACTACCGCGAAGTGGTATTCAAAGATATGTCGAACGAAGAAACTTTCATCACCCGTTCGACTGTTGCCACACGCGAAACTATCGAAATCGACGGTGTGACCTACCCTCTGGTAAAGCTTGAAATCACAAGCTCCTCGCACCCCTTCTTCACCGGCAAGCAGAAACTCGTTGACACCGCAGGTCGCGTCGACAAGTTCATGAGCCGCTACAGCGTTCGCAACAAGAAATAAATCTGCAATTTGACCCCGCGGCCCCTGCGCAAGGTCCGGATTCAAACAAAAGCACTCGAGGGTATGCACACAGATGTGGCGTACCCTCTTTTTTATCAAAACACACTCTTATGAAATTTATATCATGGAACGTAAACGGCCTCAGAGCCATCGTCGGCAAAGGCTTCAACGACATATTTGCCAATTTTGACGCCGACTTTTTCTGCCTGCAAGAGATAAAGCTTCAGGAAGGACAGCTCGACATAAATTTTGAAGGCTACAAGGCTTATTATAACTACGCCGAGCGAAAAGGATACTCCGGGACAGCCATATTCACCCGCCACGAGCCGCTGCGCGTCACCAGAGGCATCGGAATGGAGCGCCACGATACCGAGGGGCGCGTGGTGACACTCGAATACCCCGATTTCTACCTTGTAAACGTATACACCCCGAACTCGCAGAGCGAACTTGCCCGCCTCGACTACCGCATGGAATGGGAAGAGGAGTTCCTAAAATATATAAAATCGCTCGATGCTGTAAAACCCGTGATAATCTGCGGTGATATGAACGTGGCTCACCGCGAGATAGACCTTGCCAACCCCAAGAGCAACCGTCGCAATCCGGGATTTACCGACGAAGAACGCGGCGCTATGTCGCGAATGCTCGAATCAGGCTTCGTCGACACTTTCCGCCATCTCAACCCCGAACTTGCAGGGGCGTACTCGTGGTGGAGCTACCGGGGAAGGGCTCGCGAAAAGAACGTGGGCTGGCGTATCGATTATTTCTTAGTTTCCGCCCGTTTGGCCGACAGCATAAACAATGCCGAAATACACCCCGACATATGCGGGTCGGATCACTGCCCCGTGAGCCTCGACCTCAATTAATACCCTTTTTCATTAGTGTCCACTAAAAAATCATAAGAGTACTTTGAAATTATTGAAATT
>ERZ777011.2048-NODE-2048-length-17789-cov-2.643397_pt1 | contig 17789 bp, 15 predicted proteins | sample MGYA00374964_ERZ777011 | MGnify/ENA primary metagenome ERZ777011 (study PRJEB29310, sample SAMD00008975) | mouse gut metagenome | study: EMG produced TPA metagenomics assembly of the Metagenome analysis of fecal microbiota from mouse which was promoted...
ATACTATCAGCGGTAAAAAGGAGAAATAAACTTGTGAAAAAAATCATTTTGTCTGCCATAATAATATTATTAACATCAGGTATGTGTGCCTGTTCGTACACAGCGCCGCACTCCGGCTCCGCAGCAAAAAGCTCTGCGTCGCGGTCCGATAAGGATACGCCCCCACAGCTGCCTGACGACGTCTGCTTTATAGTAAATATCAAGATTCAAAGCCACACTCCCGTGTACAAGCTGCACTCGGAGTATTACCTTGACCGCAAAGCTGTGGGCGGCAACGAATACGGAAACACTGATCAAAGCAAACCGTTCTCTGACGGAGAAACCGCCTGTTTTGAAATCGTCAAGGCTCTTTTCCCCGGCAAAAATAATATCGACGGCTTCGGCATCGCCCTTTATGTGTGCCCCGAAAACGGCGAGGAAACGCTTATCGACGCATTTGTGGAGTGGGACGCGAAAAAAGGCTGCGAATATAATTTTATACTGTCCGGCAATATTGAGGACGGCTTTACACTCTCTCCGGCAAGCCCGGACTTTGACTGCCGCAAAACCGAATGGTCAGAGCTTTCGTGATATGGTATGAAAAAACCGCCCCATTTCAAATTGAAGGAAAAAGAAAACCGCTTTATAATTAACTTATGTCAGGCGCGGGACAAATAATAACAAGGAGTTTTTATTTATGGAAAGTTATACTATCAACGAAGTGGCGGCAATGACAGGTTTTTCGACCCGTACGCTCAGAAACTATATTAACATGGGGATCCTTAACGGAGAAAAAACAGACGGAGTATGGAAATTCACTCCTGATGATTTCATTGATTTCATCTCCGACACTAATGTCGCCTGCGGCATAAAAAATAAAATAAACGCGCAGGCTCTTGATTTTCTTGCCGATGACGCAAAAAAAGAAAATCAAATTTGTACGGTTATGGATTTTTATGTAAGCGACGAAGAATCCGGGGAGATTTCGGATTTCTTCTGCGGTCAGATGAACCGTTCCTCTCACAACAGCGTCGCAAAGTTTTCCCTGCAAAGAAACGGCAAAAACACGCGCGTCACACTGACCGGACCGGAGGATATCGTATCTGAAATTATATGCGGTTACTACTCAAGGTAGAATATTGCAAAAGGGACATTCCGTTTCCTGAGAGATTTCGGAATGTCCCTTAAATTTTACTTAATCATTATTGCCTGTGAGAAATTCACAGACACCGTTTTTTACAAGCTCTCTGTCCTTGCCGCCGAAGCCGTGACCGGCGCCCTCGACTATCGTGAGCACGGAATCAGGGAACGCCTCGTCTATGCGCTCTGCATAAGAAACGCCGACCACCTGATCCTTGTCGCCCTGATAAATAAGCACAGGATTGGTGAAAGCCTTGATATGCTCGTACACGTCGTATCTCGGAACTCCGTCGTAGAAGGTTTTTGAAAGCGTCATTGAACCCATGAACTGGAACGGCTCCTTCATATCTTCAGGATCCATGGCAAGCCACTGGTCCACTATGCTGAATGCCGGGTACACCAGAAACATTCCTGCTATCCTGTCAGGCATCTCCGCTCCGGTAAGAGCCGCCACAAAGCCTCCCTGACTTTCGCCGTACAGATAAATCTTCGCGCTGTCGGCATTTTCCATTCCGGCTATCATGTCTATAACATGACGAAGGTTATCCTGCTCCGTCTCAATGCTCATATCCACGGAATCTCCGCTGCTTGCCGAGCGTGTGCTCCCTCCGCAGAAATCGAACGTGTACGCCATGATACCGTTCTTCGCAAGACTTACCGCAATGTCCTGCATATCATTGCCTATGCAGTTATAGCCGTGGCTTAAAATCACCGCAGGATATTTTTCGTTACCGGAATCCGGAGTATACAGCGTCCCGAAAATATCTACGTCGTCGTATTTGCAATGCAGCTCTTCCTTGCTGTACTTACCGCTCGCAGCCGCCTGCGTGACAGTCTCTCCCTCCGTCGCTTCGGGGGCCGTCGTCTCCTGCGCAGGAGCGTCTGTCGGAGCGTTAGTGGGCGCATCCGTCGCAGCCTCATGTGTCATGGAAGTTTCCTCCTCCTTATCCGTCGTACCGCAGCCCGCCAATACTGCTGACAGCATTACCGCCGCAGCGATCAAAGAAAAAAATCCGGTTTTTTTTCTAAATATCATTATTCTTCCTCCTTTAAATCAGGCAAAAAAATGCCGCAAAAGCCACATAAAGCCATAACCCGTATTTAAAATATCGGATTATGGCTGATTGCGACAGCTCCGGAGCAGTACAGAAACATACACCTCCGGTGCGCTGCCCGCATAAAATCTGTTTAATTAAAATCTTCCGGCATCGGCTGCTTCCTGTACAGAAACCGCAACCGCAACAGTCATGCCGACCATGGGGTTGTTGCCTGCGCCGATAAGTCCCATCATCTCAACATGAGCGGGAACCGACGAAGAACCCGCAAACTGAGCGTCGGAGTGCATACGTCCGAGCGTATCCGTCATACCGTAGGAAGCGGGACCTGCCGCCATATTGTCGGGATGAAGGGTCCTTCCCGTACCGCCGCCTGACGCAACTGAAAAATATTTCTTTCCCGCTTCATTGCGTTCCTTCTTGTATGTACCCGCAACCGGATGCTGGAATCTCGTAGGGTTGGTAGAATTTCCGGTGATGGATACGTCTACATTCTCTTTCCACATGATCGCAACGCCCTCGGGAACGCTGTTTGCGCCATAGCAGTTTACCTTAGCGCGGAGTCCCTCCGAATAAGACTTTCTGCTTACTTCCTTTACAGTATTGGTATAAGGATCGTACTCTGTTTCAACAAAAGTAAATCCGTTGATCCTGGAAATGATCTTTGCCGCATCCTTGCCGAGACCGTTAAGAATAACTCTCAAAGGTTTCTGACGCACCTTGTTTGCCTTCTCCGCAATACCGATAGCGCCCTCTGCCGCAGCAAACGATTCATGTCCCGCAAGGAATGCGAAGCACTCTGTGTCCTCCTCAAGCAGCATCTTGCCGAGATTTCCGTGTCCTAATCCTACCTTACGGGTATCTGCAACCGAACCGGGAATGCAGAATGCCTGAAGTCCCTCTCCGATAGCAGCGGCAGCGTCGGCAGCTTTCCTGCATCCTTTTTTGATAGCGATAGCCGCGCCGACTATGTATGCCCAGCACGCGTTCTCGAAGCAAATAGGCTGGATCTTCTTGATCTGGTCGTACACGTCAAGTCCGGCGTCCTTGGTGATCTTCTCCGCTTCTTCAATCGAAGAGATTCCGTAGCTGTTTAACGCCGCGTTTATCTGGTTGATTCTTCTTTCATATGATTCAAATAAAGCCATTATCGTTACCTCCTATTCCTCTCTGGGGTCAATGATCTTGACAGCGTCCGCAACGCGTCCGTACTGACCCTTTGCTTTTTCCCATGCCGTATTAGGATCGTCGCCCTTCTTGACGAAATCCGTAAACTTGCCAAGAGAAACGAACTGATAACCGATAATCTCATCATCCGCGTCAAGAGCGATTCCCGTTACATAGCCCTCTGCCATCTCAAGGTAGCGGGGTCCCTTCTCAAGAGTTCCGTACATGGTTCCGACCTGAGACCTGAGACCTTTTCCGAGGTCCTCAAGACCTGCGCCTACCGCAAGTCCGTCCTCTGAAAACGCGCTCTGCGTTCTTCCGTAGATGATCTGAAGTGCGAGTTCTCTCATCGCTGTATTAATGGCGTCACATACGAGGTCCGTATTCATAGCTTCAAGGACCGTAAGTCCCGGAAGTATCTCGGCAGCCATAGCCGCCGAATGAGTCATACCCGAACAGCCGATAGTCTCAACAAGCGCCTCCTGTATAACCCCGTTCTTGACGTTGAGCGAAAGCTTGCAGGCGCCCTGCTGAGGAGCGCCCCAGCCGATTCCGTGTGTGAAACCTGAAATGTCCTTAATTTCTTTGTACTGTACCCAGTTACCTTCGTTGGGGCAGGGGGCTGCTCCATGATGAACACCCTGAGCTACCGGACACATTTTCTGAATTTCCTGTGTGTAAATCATTATAGAACTCCTTTCAATATATGAAAATCACTTTTGCCGCGAATTTAAAAGCAGTCCCGGCAATTAAATTCATTTTCGCACAATTTGACATAAATTTCAAGAAAAATATAGCGGATGTCGTTTTTTAACACGACATTCCGGTTGCGCACAAACGGCGCGGTTCCTACCGCGCCGCCAAAGCTCTTTTACGAGTTGCCGAGCAGCTCCTTCGTGTAATCCTGCGAAGGATTTGCAAAGACCTCCTCTATATCTCCCATTTCAACTATCCTGCCGGATTTCATTACCATGACTCTGTCGCACATCTGATAGACCACATTTATATCGTGGGATATAAAAAGGTATGAAAGCTTAAGTTCCTCCTGAAGCCTCCTCATCAGCTCCATTATCTGAACCTGCATAGTGACGTCTAAAGCCGAGACCGGCTCGTCCGCCACTACAAATCCGGGCTTGGTTATCAATGCCTGCGCGATGCTCACCCGCTGGCGCTGTCCTCCTGAAAGCTGCGACGGCCTTCTGTCATAATACATATCCTCCATGCCGACACGGTGAAGCATATCATGCGCCTGCGCACTTATGTCAGAAGCGCTCAGCACTAAACTCTTGTCAAGCGCCGCTGCCGCCCTCAAAGGCTCCTCCAGAAGCCATCCCACCGTTTTGGACGGATTAAGGCTGCTGTACGGGTCCTGAAAAATCATCTGCGGCCTCACGGTATTGTTGGTTACCTCGCCTTCAATGTCCTTATTTATGCCCAAAACAGCCTTTGACAGCGTAGTCTTTCCGCAGCCGCTTTCCCCTACAAGACCCAGCGCCTCGCCCTGCTTTATGTCAAAGGATACGTTATCCACAATGCGTCGTCTTTTTTTACGGGAAAAAAGAGAATTTCCCCCGTCGTTATAATATACGTTTAGATTCCGCACTTGCAGAATACTGTAATCCCTGTTTTCCTCAATATCAAAACGCGGCTTGTGTCTTGAAGGCACCGCGTCAATAAGACGCTTCGTATAATCCCCCGACGGATTCTCAAAAATGTCCTCCGTCCTTCCTATCTCGGCAATGCGCCCGTCCTTCATCACCGCGACTCTGTCGCAGATCCTTCTTGCGAGATTCAGGTCGTGCGTTATAAAAAGCATCGCGTTTTGCTGTTCTTCATTTATATTCTTGAGAAGCTTTATTATCTGATTCTGAACAGTAACGTCCAGAGCAGTCGTAGGCTCGTCGGCGACGATGAGGTCGGGATGAAGGATAACAGCCATCGCGATCATGACCCTCTGTCGCATACCTCCCGAAAGCTGATGCGGATAGCTTGAGTAAACCTTTTCGGGATCGTTAAGCCCAACAGAGCCAAAGCTTTCAAGCACTCTTTTTTTCATATCGTCCCTGTCAAGAGAGGCGTGAAGCTTAAGCATCTCCGTCACCTGCGCGCCGACCCTCTGCGTAGGATTCAGCGAGGTCATAGGTTCCTGAAAAACCATGGACATACGCTCGCCCTGATATTTCCGGTACAAAGCCTTGTTTTTGGGCTTTCCCGCTTCAAGCAGCGTCTCCCCGTCAAAGGTTATGCGACCGCCCGTGACCGAGGCGCTTTCAGACAAAAGTCCCATAATCGTCAGAGCGGTCACGGACTTGCCTGAACCTGATTCCCCGACGACTCCAAGTATTTCCCCCTTATTTATTTCAAAGCTTACGTCGTTTACCGCTTTGACCTTGCCGAAGGAGACGGAAAGATTCTCTATTTTTATCATGCCGCGCCTCCCTTCTCTTCTCCGAGTCTGCGTATCCCCTCTCCAAGAAGCGAAAAGCCGAGAACTATCCATACGATAGCAAGCCCCGGCGCCAAAGGATACCAGGGCGCGGAGGTAAGATAACCCTGCGCGTCCGAAAGCATTTTGCCAAGACTCGCGTCCGGCGGCAGCACGCCGATACCGAGATAGCTCATGCCAGATTCCGCAAGTATCGCGTTGTTGAAGCCTATCATCACCGACACCCAAAAGGTCGAAAAAATATTGGGCAGAATATGCACGAAGAGTATCCTCGGCTTCGCGACGCCCATCAGCCTCGCCCTCATTATATAATCGGCGTCTCGCAGCCGTATGAATTCGCTGCGGACGATCCTCACAAAACTGGGCGTAAAAACGATACCCAGCGATATTACCAGATTATGCCTGCCGCTTCCCAGAACGCTTATCATAACAAGCGCCAGAAGAATGCTGGGAAAACCGTTCACCGCGTCGGTTATCCTCATAACCGCCTCGTCGAGTATCCCTCCGAAATATCCCGTTACCGCGCCGAGAAGAATCCCCGCAGTCGCGGAGATCGCAACTATCATTATGCTTATCAGCAGGGTCGTGCCCACGCCGTTCATAACTCTCGAAAAAATGTCCCGCCCGAAATTATCGGTGCCGAATATATGTCTTAACGACGGCGCGGCGAATTTTTCCGCCGCCGACATAGCCGTAGTCTCGTAAGGCGTCCAGAACAAAGCCACAAGCGCGGTCAGCAGGGCAAGGGCGGTCATAATCCCGCCCACTGTTATATGTCTGTTTATTTTTATTCCTTTATAAGAATCCTTCTTCATATTATGCCCTATTTGCCGCTTATCCTCGGATCTATCACTCTGTAAAGAATATCAACCAGAAAATATACGAAAATAACAATAAAAGTAATATATAATATCAGAATTTCCACCACCGGAAAATCCCTCGTCGAGATCGAGCTTATAAGGAGCCTTCCGATTCCCGGAAGTCCGAAAACCTGCTCCCGCAACGATCTCCGCTATTATCATTCCGAGAAAGGTTATGACGGGCATCATCGCGTTGCGGAGCATATGCCCGTAAAACACTCTCCGCTCCCCGCAGCCCTTGCTGTACGCCGTGCGCACATAGTCCGCCTTCATCTCCGTAAGCATCGAATTGCGCAGGAATCTCGCCGTCATTGCGATTTTGGGTATCGCTACGGATATTGCCGGAAAAATGAGATAACCTATAAATCCCGCCATATTTTCCTTATAGCTTACATACCCTCCCGGCGCGAACAGCTTAAAGACGATTCCGAACAGATAGGTCACAAGTATTCCCAGAAAAAAAGACGGAACCGCCATCGAGACCTGCGTAAGCACTCCTAACGCGGAATCCAGAAATTTACTCCTGCTTCTCGACCAAAGCACGCCAAGCGGGATCGAAACGCCGGTTATAAGCAAAAGAGACAGCGCCGAAAGCCAGAGTGTGACCGGGAGCTTATCCCCTATGAGCTCGGCCACCGGCATCATCTCATTCATATTTTTGGAGTATTTGTAGCTTACGCCAAAATCTCCGTGTACCAAATCATTCACCCAGTTTATGTATCTTTTCACGGGAGGGTCGTTAAGTCCAAGCTCCTCGCGGAGCTGTTCTTCTCTTTCGGGCGTCGCCTCCGTCCCCAAAATAGAAGTCACCACATCGCCCGGAATGATCTGAAAGGCGATGAAGGCAGCCGCCGAAACGACAAACAATGTAATAATGAGAGTAAAAATTTTTTTAATAAAATATTTCACGGCTCCCCCACCTCCTTTCACTATTGTTGAGTTGCTTTTTTAACGCATAATGGTATCCCCGAAGGGTGTTTCATTATTACTGCGCTGCTTAGTCCTTTGAATCCTTAAAATATACAGTGCTCAGATCCTGCACATATACAGGATAGAATTTGTAGCCTTCAAGCTCCTTATTTATCGCCGTCGTATTGGCGGGAACCTGCAAAAACGCGCTCGCCGCCTCGTCGCATACGATCTTCTGAAGCTCGGCGTAATACTCCGCCTTTTTCTTAAGGTCAAGACTGCCTGCCGCCTTTAAGTAAATTTCGTCATATTCTTCACTTGCGAAGTTCACGAAATTCTTCTTTGACTCGGTCTGGAATCTGTTGAGCAGATAACCCGGCGTCATGTCGCAGGTAATTCCGCTTATCGTCGCCTGATACTTGCGTCCGTTGTAGCAGTCCTCAAGCCACGCGTTCCACTCGACCGGATTTATTTTGGCGTTGATGCCGACAGCCTTCAGCTGTTCAACGATGACCTCTCCCGTCTGCATATGGAATTCGTAATTGGAGGGAATCGTTATCTCAAGGTCAAATCCGTCCGCATAGCCCGCGTCAGCCAAAAGCTCCTTCGCCTTCTCAACATTCGCAGCCGTTCCGTATGTGTCGTTAAGGTCGGAATAGAAATCCTTAAGCGTCGGCAGCATCGCCGAGCTTATTATGGTTCCGTTGCCGCCGCCCACGAAATCGTTGACCGAATCCTTGTCAAGAGCATAGCAGATCGCCTGTCTTACTCTCACATCGTCAAGCGGCTTCTCAAGATTGTTGAGGAAAAGAGCCTGAACGACGTTGGAGGGCGAAGCCACCACATTAAAGCTGTCTTTAAGCTCGTTTGCCTGCGAATCGGTAAGATAAGCATAAATATCTATCGTACCGCCCTTAAGCTCAAGCAGCGCGGTCTCCGCACTGTTGATGATCTTGAAATTGACCTCTTCAAGATAAGGAAGCCCCTTCTGCCAGTAATCGTCAAACTTCTTTACCTTGATTCCCTCCTGCGGCGAGTAGGAAACAAAAGAAAACGGTCCCGTTCCGATGGGATCCGCCTTCTCGTCCTCCCCGCTACCCGCGGGAATGATCGCGGCTACAAAGCTGTAAATCAGCTCCGTATTGGCGTTCTCCACCTTGACACGAACCGTCTTTTCATCAATAATATCAACGGCCTGAATCGTGCTAAGAGTGGAAATGAGCGGGGTCCCGTCCAACAGTCCCGAAACTCTCTCAAGAGAGTACTTCACATCCTCAGCCGTCACGGCGCTGCCATTGTGAAACTTCACGTTTTCCCTGAGAATGAAGGTGTATTCCAACCCGTCCTCCGAAACGGAATAATCACTGGCAACGGCGCTTATCAGATTGCCGTTTTCGTCAGGCTTTACCAAGCCTTCAAAAATATTAAACAAGATTTCCTTAGTTCCTGCCGCTGTCGCTTTGTGAGGGTCAAGACTGTCAATATCCTGCTGTATACCTACAACAACGGAGCTTTTTTGCTCCTTAGAGGGATTATCGCCCGAAGACGTTCCCGTGCCGCCTGCAAAAGTGCCATAAAAAGTAAAGTGCATAAATGCTTCTTCATTATGTGCGTCTCCTTTTTGAATCATAATCCTCTCACTATTCTATTGTCCCCATTATTTTAGCACAGATACGCAGTATTGCAAGTATTTTTTATATATCCGCGAAAAGCCTGCAGACGCGCGGCTTTTGCCGTTTAATTCAGTCCATGTTCATATATTTTCTGAACCTAAGCGGCATATTCTGCCTCTGAAGTTCAGGATTATATCTCGCCTCTATTCCTATCGTGCGCTCAAAGGTTTTCCAAAGACTGTTTATCACTTTTTCCTCGTCCTCATATTCAATATTCCTGATAAGCTCCGGATCTATATCGCACAGATAAAAAGATTCATACGCCCTGTGGACAGCCGCCTTTCCCCTCGTCATATCCGCTATTACGAAATTCTCCTGCAAAAGCCTGTCCCCGAAAAAATCTGCAAGCGGAACAAGAAGGTCATTCCTCGGCTCAAATCTCGCAAGCAGATAGTCACCCTGCTGAACGAATCTGAGAAAGCCGCGGTAATGCTCCATTTCACGGAATGCGTTGCGTTTCAGCTCAAACACCTTCATTACGTTGCGGTCCTGTAAATCGTCCACAACAGCCGCGCCGTTTCTTATGCCTTTTCTGATAAACTGCAAAACGGCGTTGCCCCTCTCCGCGTCGTCCGAGAGGCACGCGTAATACACCAGTTCGTACGCCTCCGGCGATATTTTATTTATGACCGCGGACGCGACTCTCGCCGCCTTATCGTAATCCGTGACAACATCGCGGTACTCGGCAAACAATACCATATTGCCGTGCCTGTCCACGGAAATCTCGCTTGTCCTGATGTCTGTCGACCACGCCTCAAAGACCGCGGTCAGAATCCCGTCAACGCTCCCGTCGCAGCAGCATATGACCATACGGCAATCCTCCTGTTCTCATTATATGCTCAAAGCTGTCCGGTAAGCACGCCGTAGGAATTATCCCTGACGACGGTTTTCGGGAACATCTCCTCCTGCGAATCGTCAAAAAAAGAAAGCTGCCTGTATGTTATATCCCCTCCGAGCCTGTTTTTCACGTTTCTGTCGGAGTCAAGCAGATTGCGCACGATATAGTCCTCCTCGATCCTCGTATTATACATCATTCTTCCGGAGCAGGTAATAAAATACAGCGCGCGCTTTAAGACCACTCCCATTTTCTTAATATCCCCGAAATCCAGACGGGCGCTTCTTCTCGCCTTGACGATCCTCTTTGCTGAATTTACGCCGATTCCCGGAACCTTCAAAAGCGAATAATAATCCGCCCTGTTGATCTCAACCGGAAAAATATCAAGGTGCCTCAGCGCCCAGTCGCATTTCGGGTCAAGCAGCACGTTAAAATCCGGCTTCTCCGGCGACAAGAGGTCGTCGGCTTTAAATCCGTAAAACCTTAACAGCCAGTCCGCCTGATAAAGCCTGTGCTCGCGAAGCAGCGGCGTCCCTCCGTCCACCGCCGGAAGCGTGCTGTCGCGATTTACGTTGACAAACGCCGAATAGAAAACCCTCTTCAGTTCGTATTTTTTATACAAAGCCTCCGCCACGGTCACTATCTGATAGTCGTTCTCCGGCGTCGCGCCGATGATCATCTGCGTGCTCTGCCCCGCCGGGACATACCTTCCTTCCCGTCTGCGAAAACCGGTGACTGCCGTATTGCCGTCCGGCGCGGCAAGTTCCGCAGAACCTTTCTGCGGAATTGTTTTCCTGTCTGATGCATAACGCGACTTTCCGTCGCTTAACATCAGCCTGTTACTGCTTATTCCCTGCTGGATCTGTCTCATAGGCGCAAGAATTGTCCTGCGTGATTTGTTCGGAGCCATTGATTTAAGCCCTTCGGTCGTCGGCAGCTCCAGATTGACGCTCATCCTGTCGGCATACCATCCCGTCATCTCGATAAGCTCCGGCGCGGCGCCCGGAATCGCTTTGACATGGATATACCCTCCGAAATGATATTCCTCGCGCAGCTTCTTAACCGTCTCGTAAAGAAGTCCCATAGTGTACGTCGGATTCTTGAGTATCCCTGAGCTCAGGAAAAGCCCTTCTATATAATTGCGCCTGTAAAATTCCATCGTCAGCGTACAGACCTCCTCCGGAGTGAAGGAAGTCCTGACCACGTCGTTGGACGCGCGGTTCGCGCAATATCTGCAGTCAAACACGCATTCATTTGTAAAAAGGATTTTGAGAAGACATATACAGCGTCCGTCCGCCGCAAAAGCATGGCATATTCCGCTCTTGACCGCGCTGCCTATACCCGCGCCGTTATTACCGCGCGCCGTACCGCTTGAGGTGCAGGCAACGTCGTATTTAGCGGCGGCAGTAAGTATCGCTAACTTATCCGTAATGCTGAGATTCTCACATATGTGCATAGCGCGCCTCCAAACATTTGTTCTGATTTTATTATAGCACATATGTTCGATTTGTAAAGATTTTTTTTAAGAAAAAAAGAGATTTTCTCTTCAGCCCGTCTATTCCGCTCTTCTTTCAGCCAGATACATTCCCTTATCCTTATACAGATCGGGAATCGAATATACGTCCCTGCCTTCCACGGCATAGACGCGGCAGCTTCCGGGATTCTCCCTCGAAAACGTATCCCACGCCGTTATAAGCTCTTTTGTCTCATTTATTCCGTGAGCTTCAAAAAAGCCCTTATATTTGCCGATATTGCCGCTGAATATTATCACCACATTGTAGCTGCATACCATTATCTCGTCGCCCGTTTCATGTCCGCCGAAGCCGAACTGTGAGATTCCGTCGTTAATGAGCAGCTCTCCCTCTCTTTTTAGCAGCGCAAGGGCATCTTGTGCGCTTACCCCGTCTATATAATAAACGTCCTTATGAAGCTGGTTTATTTCGCCGTCCGCTCCGCTCTCCTCATCGTTGGCGTTAGTCGGCAGCTCAAGAATAAAAAAAGCCGGCTCTTCATACATGGACAGGAAATGCTCAAGAACCTCAATAAGCTTATCCGCCCCGACATTCGCCGTCAGCCTGTTTTCCCCGGCCTGATATTCCTCCTTGAGCTTTTCGGGAAACGGGACGGCACATCCTTTTTTCATGTTCAGCATAAATTACGCTCCTTCTTAAAATACGGCATAAACGCCGCCTGACAAGCCTTGCGAACTGCAATACTTTATCTCTTGTAAAATCCAGATCGCGCCATGCTTTTCAAAGTCCCGCCGCCTCAAATTCCTCAAAGCTTTCATAGCTGTGTATTATCCCGCCGCCTTCTTTGATAAATCTCACAAAATCGTTTTCTGTTTCACGCGCCGACTCGCGGATAGCGTCAAGGTTTTTGCAGTCGTAAGCGCTGAGAATATCATATTCCTTCGAGCCGCAGCCCTTATGCGCCTCGTCCAGCTCATACTGAAGACATACGGCGCTCAGAAAAGCAAGAATATAGTTTCCCGATTCGCAGCAGGAGTATATCTTGTTGAAGGTGGAGCTTATCTCCTCGTACAGACAGGCAAGCCCGGCATAGTCTGGCGGCGAGGTCCGGCTCTCCTGCCCGACGTTTTCTTTTGCTTTTTTACCGAAATCAAAAGCTATACCAGTATATTCGCACACCTCGCCAAACATGGCAAGACAGTGTGTGATCGTTTCCTCCGGAGTATCAGCCTCGATGACGCGCAGATATTCGCCGCTTATCTCTTCGGGCAGCCCCGGTATGCCCCTTAGATCCTCGAACTGCTTTTTCAATCCGAAATGAAAATAAGTATGACTGTAAACCGCCGCCGCGTCCGCAAGCGTCATAATTATATACCCCGCCGCGAGACGCGCCTCTTTTAATCCACAGTTTTCGGATATGCCATTATATATGGCTCCCGCCATGGCGATCCTTTTCTCAGCGGCGGCGCGGACGGCACGATCATCCGCAAGATTTTTCTTAAGTCTCTCCTTGAGCGCCGTAAATCTTTGCATATCGCTGTCTGAAGCGCAGTACAGAATTTCTGAATCTCCGACAAACGGCATCAGGCACTCGTCCAAGTCTGCGATACCTTCAAGCCTTTCCCAGCTAACGGGAAAAATATCGTAGCCTGTTCCGGATATGATAAAGTCCGCGCAAAACTCATATCCCCTGTCGGTTTTGGGAATAAAACAGCAGTCGATGTCAGACTTCGGTCCGGCGGTTTTATTTACATACGAACCGTACAAAAGAACAGCCGCTATGTCATTTGCGTAACGTGTCCGCGCTTTGTTTTCGATCCAGCTTATGAGTTTTTCATTAGTTGTTTTTTCCATTTTCGTCTCCTTTTAACCGCCGAGCAAAAGCGTCCCCCTTATGCAATGATCGGATTTTCCTTGTAATACTCCGACTGCGCCTGCCACATACTGAAATAAACTCCTTCATTTTCCAGAAGCTCCTCATGCGTGCCGCGCTCTATGAGCCTTCCTTTGTCAAGCACCAGTATGTCGTCGCAGAAGCGGCAGGACGAAAGCCTGTGCGATATATAGATCGCCGTTCTGGTTCCGACCATCTCGTTGAACTTATTGTATATCTCGCTTTCGGAAACCGGGTCCAAAGCGGCAGTCGGCTCGTCGAGTATCACAAACGGACCCTCCTTGTATATCGCGCGCGCAAGCTCAATTTTCTGCGCCTCGCCTCCCGATATTTCCACGCCTTCTTCGTCAAAATCCTTATAAAGACAAGTTTCCAGTCCGCATGGCATCTCTTTTACCCGCTCGCCCATACCGCTCCTTACAACACATTCCGATACGCGTTCCTCATCGTACTCCATGCTTGCCGCGACATTCTGCGCAAGCGGGAAGGAAAAGAGTTTTGAATCCTGAAATACAACAGAAAACAGCTCCATATATTCCTCTATCGAATACTTGCGGATATCGACCCCGTTCAGCTTTATAACGCCCTCCGTAGGATCATACAGCCGGCACAGCAGCTTGATAAGCGTGGACTTTCCGGAACCGTTGCGCCCCACGAGCGCCATTTTCTCGCCTATTTTCCATTTCAGAGTGATATTCTTGAGAACGTATCTGTCAGAGGACGGATACTTAAAGCTGACGTCGCAGAACTCAAACTCGTATTCGTTGTCGTCCCGCTTCTCGGTAGGTATGCTTCCGGCATATTTTTCACTCGGAATATCCATGAAATCATAGATCATTTTAAGCGGAAACATACAGCTGCCAAGTCTTGTAAAACATTCGATCGCAAGATTAAAACCGTACTGTATGCGGTAAAAGCTCTGTACGTCCCGCACAAGGCTTCCCGCTGAAATAGCTCCTATCATCGCCTTTCCGATAACGAACCCGTATATCAGCACCGAGCGCACAACGTCGCACGCTTGATCCGTGATCTGCTGCCTTATCTTGACATTGTCCTTGCGCAGCTTGCTTTTGTGATATTTCTCAAAAAGCTCGTCTGTCTTTCTAAGAATATATTTTTTGTGCCCGTATATGTGAATGTCCTTCGCCGCCTGATACTCTCCGCAGTAATTTTCAAGAAAGTAATTGCGCACTCTGTTAGGTATTACCGTATCGTCGGAAAGCTCAATATTCTCCTCTTTTACGATGCTCTTGCTCCTCAGTATATTTTGCAGCACAAGAATGACCACGACCACGGCAAGTATAAGATAATTGATAACCGCCGATCTTCCGGCGTTTACTCCGACACTGTACAGCTCCCATGTCACGGCAAGGGCGGCAGCTATGCCGGCTATGCCCTTGAAAATACCTCCTATCCTGTTTACTATCTCACAGTATACACCGAAACCGCTGTACCTGTCATAACTTATCGCAAAAGTTTTTATCCTGTCATACTTACGGTGTGTTTCCGGGTTTTCTATCATGACATAATCCATTTCAAGGATCTTTTCGCTTATCATAATATCTACGCCTGCGGTGAGCATCCATACGCCGGGAATAATGACCCTTTCGCGAATGCAGTAATCCGGTATTCTCAAAATAAACGTCGCCGCGACTCCGATAAGTATCACTGAAAAAATATACCGCAGATCCCTGCCCGACGCAAACCCGTCTATAACCAGTCCCGATACAACTATCGGTACAAAATCCGACAGTTCAACAGATACATTTGCGAGTATGTTCAAGGTTAAAAGTCCGGGTGTCAGACGTCTTATATCTTTTATCGCACGGAACAAAAGCTTTTTTTTCTGCGCAAATGTAAGCTTTTCGACCTGATTATTCTCACTCATAGCAGACCTCGCTTTCTCCGAACGCCTTTGCCGACGCTTCTTTCTGTCTGTAATAGCGGCTCTGTATTTCAAATACCCGCGCGTATTCTCCGCCGGCGTCAAGTAACTCTGAATGCGTTCCGCATTCCTCTATCCTGCCGTCCTTCAAATAAAATATCCTGTCGCAGAACTGAGTAGACGCAAGCCTGTGGGATATGAAAACCGATATTTTACCGTCGGCAAAGCGCGCGTACTCCTTATACATATTCTGTTCGGCGATAGGGTCCAGCGCGGCGGTGGGCTCGTCAAGAAGCAATACCCTGGAATTGTACGTTTTCTGTTTATACAAAGCTCTCGCCAGCGCAAGCTTCTGCATCTCTCCGCCGGAAAAATCGGTGGCGTCGTCATATACTGATTTAACAAGATATGTGTCGATACCGTCCGGCATCTCGTTTATCTTCTCTGCAAGTCCTGAATGCTCCATGGCGTAGACAAGGCTGTTCAGATCCGCCTTGCCGCTCATAACGATATTGTCGGTTATGCTCGACGGCATAACGTGTATGTCCTGAAAAACCGTGGCGTAAAGCTTAAAAAGCTCATCCCTGTTGTACTCGTCTATGGAATGTCCGCCAATATATATCTCACCCGACGTCCGCCTGTATATTCCGCAAAGAAGCTTCACGATAGTGGTCTTACCCGCCCCGTTGTTACCGACTATCGCCACTTTTTCTCCGGCATATAAAGTAAAGCTCAAATCGTGTATCGTGTCGCTCTCTGCGCCCGCATAACGGTAACATACCCGTTCAAAACATATGTCAAAGTTTCCGCTTGGAAGCGGGATACCCTCTCCCCTGTTCGACTTATCCTCCACTTCAAGAAATTCCCTGAATCTCGACACCATGGCGGTGAGCCAGCAAAATGTCGCCAAATGGTCCATTATATGATAGAAGGCGTAGGAAATCTGCCCTACCGAGCTGAAATACAGTATAAAATCACCCGCGCTCATGTCGCCTTTTGCCATTTTCCACACGATAAAACCATATGCCGCGGTATCCCTGACAGCCACCGCAAGGAGCTGAAAAAATCCGTTGATTCCCTCCTCTTTCGCCTGTTTTTTGTACCAGAACAGCCTTTTGTCAAGGAATTTTTTCGCCACTGATAATATCCAGTCCTTCATACTGTAAAGTCTTATATCCTTTGCACTTGAAAAATCCGCCGACTTGCGTATGACGTACTCAAACTTTCTTTCCGTATTCAGCCATTTTTTCATATGAAGGTTAAACCACATTATTTTATATTTTACGATATAATAATAAGCGACAGTCGGAACAAGTATTATGACTATGAGCCACGGCGACAGCGTGCAGATGATCGCCGTCCATCCGACAAGCGAAACTCCGAGTCCGACGGTCTCCTCTATCCTGTAATAAAATTCCAGCAGTCCCTTTACCGACTGCTTCGCCCCTTCAAAGAGCATTTTGACGGAGGGCTTTTCAAGATTCTCATAGTCCGTATCCATCTGTTTCTCATAAAGTTTTCTCGCAAAAATATAAGTACATCTGCGGAATTTCGTTTCACACACTCTGGCGTCAAGCGCGCCGTAAATCAGTTTCATAACCATAACAGCCGTGATTATGGCAAGCATTCCGACAATAAGATTCTTGCCCGTTCCTCCCGCCAGAGCAAAATCCACGACATATTTGTTAAAAACAGCCCACAAAAGCTCAACGCCGCAATAAGTCCCGCCTGCCACGACCATCATCGGTATTATCCACTTATCGTTCTGCCAGCTGAAACGCGCCATATATTTAATGCAGTCCCAAGTGGAATATTTGAATATCTGATTCCCGGAGTCCTCGGTAAAATAATAGCCGTCCGCAACTTTTTTCTTCATATTCCTCGCACCCTTTCTCCGGCATCCTACGGACATCACACAGATATGCTGTCCGTTTTATTACTTGCCGATTATTTCAAGCTATATTTTAGCTTAAAAAAACCGTTCATACCGGGTTTATGTATGAACGGTCAATATTTGTCACCAACGGATCACGCGTCTTTTTTCAGCGGAAACATAAGCTCGGTCGCAAATATTCCCGGCTCGCTCTGACGGTTCACACTGCCGCCGTATTTTGCGGCGATCCTGTCTATCCTGAATATCCCGAAGCCGCTGCCCCCGTTCCTTTTAGTAGAAAGATAGCCGCCGCCCCTTTTTTTGACCACGCCCGCGGCATTCTGAACCGACATATAGAACTGCCCCTTGATAACGCCGATAAACACTCTTATAAAACGTTCCCCGACAGGCAGCTTTTGGCAGCTTTCCACCGCGTTGTCAAGAAGGTTTCCAAGCAGCGCGCAAAGCTCGACGTCGCTTATACGAATATCCTTAGGTATATTTGCCTTGACATTTATCCTTACATCCATCTTCTCAGCGGCGTAAAGCTTGGTATTAAGCACCGCGTCGGCCATCACGTTTCCCGTCTTTATTATCGTAT
>ERZ777011.2050-NODE-2050-length-17766-cov-3.119135_pt1 | contig 17766 bp, 17 predicted proteins | sample MGYA00374964_ERZ777011 | MGnify/ENA primary metagenome ERZ777011 (study PRJEB29310, sample SAMD00008975) | mouse gut metagenome | study: EMG produced TPA metagenomics assembly of the Metagenome analysis of fecal microbiota from mouse which was promoted...
ATAAAAGATATGTACGACAAGGTTAAAAAGTATGTGCAACAGAATAGAATGCTCGACGGGTGCCGCAATGTCGTTATCGCGCTTTCAGGCGGCGCGGATTCGGTGTGCCTTGCTCACATTATGAAGAGACTTTCGGAGGAGGCGGGCAGTTTTGAGATCACGGCAGTGCATGTGCATCATGGAATAAGAGGCGCGGAGGCGGACCGTGATGCGGAATTCTGCAAAAAGCTCTGCGCTGGGCTCGGAATCGGATTAAAAGAGATACGCCGCGACGTTCCGGCTTATGCACGGGAGCAAAAGCTTGGCAGCGAGGAGGCGGGCAGGCGGCTCCGGTATGAGGCGCTGCGAGGCGAGGCGCTCAACCTTTCATGTGCCAAGATAGCGGTGGCTCACCATATGAACGATCAGGCGGAGACGGTTGTATTCAATATGTGCAGGGGAAGCGGAATACGCGGAATGCGCGGAATGCTGCCCGAAAACGACGGAATAATCAGACCGCTTCTTTGCTGTACCAGAGAGGAAATAGAAGAATATCTGAGAGAGCGGGATTGGCGTTTCTGTACGGACAGCACGAACGGAGAGGACAGCTACGCCAGAAACAGGATAAGGCATAAAGTGCTGCCTTTTCTTGAGGAGAATATAAATGTCCGGGCAGTGCGCAATATCGCGGCTATGGCTGACAGAATGGCGCGGGCGGAAGCATATCTTGAGAAGCAGACGGATAAAGGTTACGAGAAGGCCGCCGCTTATATAGGCGACGGAATACTGCTTAAAGACCTTGAGGCGGAGGAGCCTTATATCGCCGGAAGAATTATCAGGAGAGCTTTGGGGGAGCTTGCGTCGGGGCTGAAGGATATAGGTGAAATTCATGTGGACGCGGTTGCGGCGCTTATAAACGCAAAAAGCGGCAAGCGCGCGGATATAAGCCGCGGTATGGAAGCGAGGCGGGAGCCGGGAGGGATTTTTCTTCGGCGCAATAAGGATGGCGGGCGCTTTGCGCCGATAGAGATAAGTCTGCCTTGCGGGGTAATAGACTGCGGAAGCGGAGGAAGCTTTGAATTTTCCGTGGAGGATTGGAATAAAGAGGAAAAAATATCAAACAGCATCTATACTAAATGCTTTGATTATGATAAAATAAAGTTTGGCTTGTGGCTCAGGACAAGAGAGGACGGAGATTATCTGACCATTGACGCTTTGGGGCACCACAAGAAGCTCAACCAATACTATATTGATGAGAAGATACCCGGCTATATGCGCGACGGCACGCTTCTGCTTGCGGACGGACACAGTATCATGTGGGTAGTGGGAGGCAGGATAAGCGAGGAATACAAGATAAGCGGCCGGACGAAACGGGTGCTTTGGGTAAGGTACGGAGGACTGACCGATGGAGAGAGTTGAGATCCTGCTGACCGAGGAGGAGGTCAACGAGAGGATAGCGGAGATCGGAAGGCAGATAAGCAAAGATTACGAGGGCAGGCCGGTACATCTGATCTGCGTGCTCAAGGGAGGCGCGCCGTTTATGTGCGAGCTGGCCAAAAGAATAACCTGCGTAGTGTCGTTTGATTTTATGTATGTGTCAAGCTACGGAAGCGGTACGGAGTCAAGCGGACAGATAAAGATAATAAAGGATCTTGACGAGCCTCTTGAGGGCAGGGACGTTATTATAGTGGAGGATATAATTGATTCGGGGCGGACGCTGAGCCGTCTTATTGATATTTTTAAGAAAAGGAATCCGGCGAGCATAAGGCTGTGCACGCTTTTGGATAAACCGGACAGGCGCGTGGCAGACGACGTTAATGTGGATTATGTCGGATTCAGGATTCCGGATGAGTTTGTTGTCGGATACGGTCTTGATTACGACCAGAAATACAGAAACCTGCCTTATATAGGCGTGGTAAAATTTGATTAGGAGGAAAGTAATTTGGAAACAAGAAAATCAAGGGGAAGCGGATTTATTTTCTATATAATCCTCATTGCGATAATATTTGTGGTCGTTTTTGCCATAATGCAGAATTCAAAGAAAAAGAGCGATTATTCGTACGGCGATTTCCTTGCGGACCTTGAAAACAATAAGGTGCTGTCGGTAACGATCACTCAGAATGAGGAGATCCCCACAGGTAAAATAACGGTCGGAATCGCGGGCAGCGATTCAAAGCGCTCGACTTATGTTACGGACGTAAAGGCGGTTGAGAACGCGATAATCGAGTACAACGCCGAAAATACCAAGTCACAGGTCGCGTATAATATAGGGGACGTCGAAAGGGAGAGCATTTTCCTCACGACGATACTTCCGTTTATAATCGTGGCGGCGGTAATTATTTTCCTGTTTATTTTTATGAACAGACAGGCAGCGGGCGGCGGAGGAAACGCCAAAATGATGAATTTCGGCAAGAGCCGCGCTAGAATGATGGATCCCAACGCGAAACAGGTGACCTTTAAGCAGGTTGCCGGTCTTATAGAGGAAAAAGAAGAGCTTGAGGAGATCGTTGATTTCCTTAAAGCTCCCAAGAAATATATGAATCTTGGAGCGAGAATACCGAAGGGAGTTATACTTGTCGGACCTCCCGGAACAGGCAAAACGCTGCTTGCGAAGGCGGTTGCCGGAGAAGCCGGCGTGCCGTTTTTCAGCATTTCCGGTTCCGACTTTGTGGAGATGTTTGTCGGCGTGGGGGCCTCCCGTGTGAGAGACCTTTTTGAAGAAGCCAAAAAGAACGCTCCCTGTATCGTTTTTATAGACGAGATAGACGCGGTAGCGAGAAGAAGAGGAGCCGGAATGGGCGGCGGCCACGACGAGAGGGAGCAGACGCTCAACCAGATGCTTGTCGAGATGGACGGCTTCGGCGTTAACGCGGGAATAATCGTTATGGCGGCAACCAACAGGGTGGATATTCTCGATCCCGCCATACTCCGTCCGGGACGCTTTGACCGCAAGGTCGTCGTCGGCAGACCGGACGTCAAGGGCCGTCAGGAGATACTTGAGGTGCATGTCAAGGGCAAACCGATCGCGGACGACGTAAATCTTGAGACGATAGCGCAGACCACGGCGGGATTTACCGGAGCGGACCTTGAGAACCTTATGAACGAGGCGGCCATATATGCGGCGAGAAACAACGCCCCTTATATCAGCCAGGCGGATATTGAGAAGGCGTTTGTAAAGGTGGGCATAGGCGCGGAGAAGAAGAGCAAGGTCATTTCCGAGAAGGAGCGCAGGATAACGGCGTTCCACGAGGCGGGACACGCTATTTTGTTCCATATACTTCCCGATGTCGGTCCGGTTCACACGATTTCGATAATTCCCACCGGAACAGGCGCGGCGGGCTACACTATGCCTCTGCCCGAGAAGGACGAGATGTTCAATACCAAGGGCAAGATGCTTCAGGAAATCATCGTCGGACTTGGCGGGCGCGTTGCCGAGGAGCTTATTTTTGACGATGTGACGACGGGCGCGTCGCAGGATATAAAGCAGTCCACACAGATAGCGCGTTCAATGGTGACCAAGTACGGATTTTCCGATAAGGTAGGTCTTGTGAATTACGGCAACGACGAGGATGAGGTTTTCATCGGCAGGGATCTTGCGCACACCAGAAGCTACGGCGAGAACGTCGCGGCTGTCATAGATTCCGAGGTCAAGCGCATAATAGACGAGTGCTACGCTAAGGCTAAGGAGATCATCACCGAGAACCGTGCTGTGCTTGACAGATGCGCGGAGCTTTTGATGAAAAAGGAAAAAGTCACCAGGGAAGAATTTGAGGCGATGTTTGAGATGGTTCTTTAGGCATTTTTGATATGCAAAAATGGCGGTATCTTATATGATACGTTAAAGTGCATAAAATAAAACAAAAAAATTGTGCAAGTTTGTGCACACTTCTTTGGCGGTTATTGATATACTTACATCGTAACCCCCCAATACATTATATAGTTTTACTACACCCCATAAGAAACAAAATACCTTCTCCAAAAAGGACGGCAGTTCAGCCGTCCTTTTTACTTTCATAAAAAACTTGAAACGAAAACGACTTCGTTATACAATGTACTATAGGTAATTAGGAGAGTGGAACAAAAATGGAATTTAAAAAAGAATTTGACGAATTAGAGTCTTTTGAGAAGACTTGGTTATATCTTTCTAATCTAAGACCTGTGCTTAACGCCAGAGGATTTTTTCACGACGCTACCGAGCAGTTCCGCATACCGTGCGAGCCTGAAAAGAACAGTGATGTCGTGATAAAGTTCAGGGCAGTCAGAAATAACGTGGACCGTGTTTCGCTTGTTGTGGACGGGGTACCATATGTTATGGATAAGACCGGAAACGACGAGCTGTTTGATTATTATACATTTGAAATTCATGTCGGAGAGGACGCGCTTCATTATTATTTTGAGGTCGTTCTCGGAAAGACCGTGGTATATTATACACAGTTAGGCGCTCATACGGATCTGAACCAGAATTATAACTTTACGATTTATCCCGGATTTAAGACACCTGAATGGGTGCGCGGAACGGTCATATATCAGATTTATGTGGACAGATTCTACAACGGCGACAGCAGCAATGATGTCGTGGACCGCGAATATGTATATATCGGCGAGCATGTAAGGCATGTAGACAACTGGAGCAAATACCCCGCGTCCATGGGGGTGCGCGAGTTCTACGGCGGAGACCTTGAGGGCGTAATACAGAAGATGGATTATCTTGAGGAGTTGGGGATACAGTGCATATATTTTAATCCGCTGTTCGTATCTCCCTCCAATCATAAATACGATATTCAGGATTATGATTATATAGATCCTCATTTCGGAGTCATAGTCGATGACGGAGGGGAGCCTCTTTCGGAAGATAATCTTGATAATTCGCAGGCGACCAAATATATAAAGCGCGTTACGGGGCTTGCCAATCTTGAGGCAAGCAACGCTCTTTTCGCGAGACTTGTTGAGGAGGCGCACAGACGCGGAATAAAGGTTATAATAGACGGAGTGTTCAATCACTGCGGCTCGTTCAACAAATGGCTGGACAGGGAGAGGATATACGAAGGCAGCGAGGATTTCGATAAGGGGGCGTATATTTCCAAGGACAGTCCCTACAAGGACTTTTTCCAGTTCAATAACCATGACGGGTGGCCCTACAACGGAAGCTATAACGGCTGGTGGGGGCATGACACGCTTCCTAAGCTTAATTATGAGGGCTCCAGAAATCTTGAGGAATATATACTTGAGATCGGGCGTAAATGGGTATCGCCTCCGTATAATGTTGACGGATGGCGTCTTGACGTTGCGGCGGATCTGGGTTCAAGCGAGGAATACAATCATTCCTTCTGGCGCAAATTCAGGGACACGGTCAAGGCTGCTAACCCGAACGCGGTAATTCTTGCCGAGCATTACGGCGACTGCCACAGCTGGCTGCGCGGCGGGGAATGGGATACTATAATGAATTACGACGCTTTCATGGAGCCTATAACGTGGTTCCTGACTGGAATGGAGAAGCACAGCGATTCGTTCAACTACGATAAGGTCGGCAATCCCGCGTATTTTTTTGATTCGATGCGTCACAATATGTCAAGGATGGGCGGTTCGCCGACTAGAATTTCAATGAACGAGCTTTCCAACCATGATCATTCGCGTTTCCTTACCCGAACGAACAGAACGGTCGGTAGGACGGAGTCAAGGGGACCGCGGGCGGCGGAGGACAATATCGACAAGGCTGTGTTTATGGAGGCCGTGGTTATTCAGATGAGCTGGCCCGGAGCGCCTACGATCTATTACGGCGACGAGGCGGGGCTTTGCGGCTGGACCGACCCGGATAACCGCAGAACATATCCGTGGGGGCACGAAGACGCCGAGCTTATAGATTTCCATAAAAAGATAATTGCTGTTCACCGCGGCAATCCCGCGCTTATCGACGGTTCGTTCAAGAGTATATACGGTGAATACAATGTCATTGCTTTCGGGCGTTTTAAGGGAGATAACAAGGCGGTTACAGTTATCAATAATAACAATACGGAGCGATATCTGGAGCTTGACGTGTGGGAGTGCGGAATAAACAATGACGAGATGCTGCTTCAGGCGATCTGCACGTCGGAGATGGGATTTTCGACTGACTGCAGGGTATACAAAATAAAAAGCGGCAAGCTCAGAATTACGATGCCGCCGCTGTCCGGTACAATATTAGTGGTGTGACAAAGTCACACCACTAATTTTTCCATAATTAAGTTGTGCCTAAAAACATATACCGTGAACTCTGTTCATAATAAACCGTGAAATATTCGGCTATATCCGGTATTGATTTAGGAGATACCACATTCCTTGACGATGCGCTCAACAACTGCGACATGGTCACGGAAGGAGAGCAGTAATTCTGACATTCTGCCGCGACCCTTGTCCGTCAGATGGTAGTAAACTCTTGTAAGTCTTCTTCCCACCTGCTTCTCATAGGCTTCAATGTCACCGCTGTCGGTGAGCCTGTAAAGAATAGGGTACATCGATCCTTCCAAAAGGGTAAGTTTGCCCTCGCTGAGAGCCTTCATTTCCTGAGCCATCTGGTATCCGTATTTGTCTTCCTTTGACAGGAGCGCTAACAGGATCATTTCAACAGATGCTCTTTTGATGTTTGATTTAATACTTTCCATATTTACACCTCGCACTCTTAAACTTATTTTATATGGTATTGAGAAATAAAACAAGTCCTAATTATAAAAATGTATCATATATTATCACAAAAAGTAAAAATTTTTTTCATTTTTCTGAAAAAAGTATCATATATGATACATAAACTCATTTGCAATAGGAAAAAACTGTAATTTTCATTTAATAAATTCCAAAATTCGCCTTTCCGACGGACGCCATGAACGTCGTTTTCATGTCGTTTTTTATATCAAATTCCAGAAATCTCAGTGTTTTGTCCAAAGCGTCAAGAGTATCCGATACGTCGTCTGTATTAGCGTTATGTCCCATATGGCCGATTCTTAATACTTTTCCGGAGAGAATGCCGAAGCTGCCGCCTATAAGAATTTTGTATTCCCGGCGCATGATTTCTATAATATCGTCCGCGCGTATACCGTCCGGTACATTGAAAACGGTCACGGTGGGGGAATAGCCGCTTTCGGCGTAAAGCGTCAGTCCAGCGCCGGTAACGGCTTTGCGGACGGCGGCGGCTATGCGCGCGTGCCTTTTTAGTCTGCCGGAATCCTCCTTTACTATGCGCACCGCTTCTTTAAGTCCGTAAATATCGCTGGCGGGCATGGTGTAAGGAAACCATTTGTCTTTGTAATAGTTGCGAAAGACTGATAAATTGCAGTAAAAGGACGCTATCGGAGCGGTCCGCCGCTCAATAGCGGCAAAAGCATCGGGGCTTACTGATATAAGCGTCAGTCCGCTTGGCGCTGAAAGAGCTTTCTGCGAACCGCCGCACGCTATGTCTATCTTCCAGTCGTCAACGCTGAGCTTTGCTCCGAACATCGCGGATACAGAATCGACAAGCGTAAGTATGCCGTAGCTTTTGAGAAGCGGGCAGACGGCGGAAACGTCGTTGAGCATACCGCTCGGAGTGTCGCAGTGTACGACGGTCGCGTATTTGAAATCATGGTCTTTTTCAAGAAAAGCGCGAAGCTCATCTGCATCTATCGGATTGCGGTAATCCGAGCTGTAAAGCACCGGAACGCCGCCGTATATGCTGACAAAGTCCGCAAAGCCTTTTCCGTAGATGCCGTTGTCAAGCACAAGAACGCGGTCGCCCGGTTCTGTGAGGGCGGCGCAGCCGGCTTCAAGCCCCAGTATACCTTCTCCGTCCATAATATAAACTTCGTTTTCCGTGTGCAGTAAGCCGGCTATCTGCCGGCAAAGCTCATGGTAATCCTCGATAAAATCTTCGTCCGTATCGGAATTGGGGAACCACATGCTGCGCGCCTTAATAACATTTTGGGGTACGCTTGTGGGTCCGGGCGTCATTATTTTGTACATATTCCGTACCTCCTTACATTATCGCGAAGCGCCGTGAGCCGGACGGGAATTGCCGATAAGTCCGGGGACGGCTGATCTTAAAGCCATGATAATAGGAACGGAGATAACCGCGCCTGCCGCGATCTGCGTGATATTGCCGGGAACTGAGGCGAGCGGAGCGATAAGGTTTCCGTAAAGTATCACCTCTCCGATATAGTATCCGGCGATTTTTATAAGCAGAACCGCGAAAGATGCCAAAAGCAGTCTCGGAAGCGTGGGTCTGCGGTCTGCGATAAGTCCGAAAACAAATCCCATGATCCCCACCACTATAAGGCTGACAGGAGCCCATATTGCCCACGGCGTGAGCAGATCGGACAGCGCCATGCCGACGCCTCCTGCTATCGCGCCTGTTTTTTTGCCGAAAAAAGCCGCGGCAATAAAAAGAGGTACGTTGCCGAAGTGTACGATTCCTCCCATCGCCGGAAGGACGGGAATCTGTATGAACATTGTGAATACGCATGTGAGCGCCGTAAATACGGCGCATAGCGCGATCTGGATAACCGCCGTTTTTTTGCTTGTTGCAATGCCGTTGCTTTTCATAGTATAATCTCCTTTGAAAGTTGTAGTCAGCCGTATGTTTTTAATGATGATAATGCCAAAGTGGTATATTGAAAATATCCAGTTTATACCAATATGGCCATACCAGAGCAAGTCTGTGAACGACTTACGCAGAATGAATATTTGAAATAAAGGAGAAATCATGAGGGAGAGAGCGGTTTTAAAAAATAAAATATTTCTTTATCTGACAGAATTTTTTGCGGGAATGAGCGTAATGGCGGTGGAGCTTGGAGCGAGCAGGCTGCTCGCGCCGTATTTCAGCTCGTCGCAGATAGTGTGGACGATAATAATAGGAACTATAATGATAGCTATGGCGCTCGGCAATATCTACGGCGGACGCAGCGCCGACAAGAACCCGAATCCTGACAAGCTGTACGGAAGGATACTTATCGCGGCTGTCTGGATAGCTCTGATACCCGTCGCCGGCAAATACATAATACTGGGAATTTCGGCGCTGCTTATTTTTACGGTCAACAGCAATTTCCTTATATGGGCGGCTTTTGCGGCGTGCATGGTGATATTCGTGTTTCCGCTGTTTCTGCTGGGGACGGTCACCCCGTCTTTAGCGAAGTATTCGGTGAACAGTTTAAACGACAGCGGAAGAACGGTGGGTACGCTCGGAGCGTTCAATACGATAGGAAGCATAATAGGAACCTTTGTGCCGACCTTCGTAACGATTCCCGCAGTAGGGACCTCGATAACTTTCCTTATTTTCGCGGGAATACTTATAGCGCTCGGCGTTGTTTATTTCGTGAGCGGCAGGGATAAAAAGGGCGCTGTCAAAAGCGGCGTATCGGCGGTGATTCTGGCGCTTGCCTGCGTATTCGGACATTCGGACAGCTTTGCCTTCTGGGAAAACGACCTGACCTACGAGGGCGAATCCGTATATAACTATCTTCAGGTCTATGAAAACGACGAGAGAGTGGTGCTTTCGACCAATGTGCTTTTCGGAGTGCAGTCCGTAAAGCTCAAGGAGGACGGGCTGACCGGAATGTACTATGATTACGCGATGGCTGCCCCGTTAATGGCGGATATAGGAAATAAGGAGAAGCTTGATATGCTTATCCTCGGCATGGGCAGCGGGACCTACGCCACTCAGTGCGAACGCTATTTTGGAAACGTAAGTGTTGAGGGAGTTGAGATCGACGATAAAATAACCATGCTTGCAAGGAAATATTTTGATCTGCCGAAAGACGTGGAGGTCACGACCTACGACGGACGCGCCTACCTTAACGCGATCGATAAAAAATACGACGTGATAATGGTGGACGCGTATCAGGACATAACTATTCCGTTTCAGATGTCGTCCGTAGAATTTTTTACGCTCGTAAAGGAGCATCTTGCCGAGGACGGTGTTATGGTCGTCAACATGAACATGAGGGGCAGGTCGGACAATGAAAAGCCTGATATAAACGATTATCTTGCCGATACGATTTCGAGCGTATTTGAGAATGTGCGCGTGGCTGAAGTGGATTATTCGACAAATACGGAGCTGTTTGCCTCCGATAATCCGAAGATGATGGAGCGTATGGAAGCGAATATAGAGCTTCTTGGGGACGCGGAGCTTAAAGGCTGCATGAGACGCGCAAATGCGGCGCTTCGCGAGTATGAGGCGGGAAATCATATTATGACCGACGATAAAGCGCCTGTAGAGCTTCTCGGTATGCAGGTTATAGACGACATTATAAGGGATGAGGTCAGCTATTATAAAAAGATATATGAAGAGCAGGGGATCAAGGGAATAATAGACAGTCTGTAGGGCGGTGAATATGGATAATACAGATAAAAAAATCAGATTGGAAAATATTCTGCGCGGATATAAAAGCGCGGCGATAGCATTTTCCGGAGGCGTGGATTCCTCGTTCCTTCTGAGGACGGCTCACGATGTTTTGGGAGATAAAGCGTTTGCGATCACGGCGCGCACAGGCGCTTTTCCCGAGAGGGAGCTATCGCAGGCGGAGGAATTTTGCAGACGCGAGGGAATAAGGCAGTACAGCTTTGATTTTGACGTGCTGGAGATCGGGGGCTTTACGGCAAATCCGCCGGAGAGGTGCTATATATGCAAGAAAGCTCTTTTCGGCAGAATAAAAGAAATTGCGGCCGAGAACGGCGCGGAATATGTTCTTGAGGGTTCCAATCTTGACGACGAGGGCGATTACAGGCCGGGAATGAGGGCGGTTTCGGAACTGGGGATAAAAAGCCCGTTAAGAGAGGCGGGGCTTGCCAAGACGGATATAAGGGAGTTTTCGCGGTCAATGGGACTGGACACATGGAACAAACCTTCTTTTGCCTGTCTTGCGACGAGGATCCCGTACGGCGAGGAGATCACGTCCGCGAAGCTTGAATTGATAAAAACGGCGGAGCAGTTTCTTTTTGACTGCGGCTTTTTGCAGGTACGGGTGAGGCTTTGCGGCGATACGGCGCGCATTGAGATACTGCCGGAAGAATTTGAGAAAATGCTTGAGGAGAGTACGCGCGGATATGTTTACGATAATTTTAAAGCGCTTGGATTTAATTATGTTACGCTTGACCTCGTAGGCTACAGAAGCGGCAGCATGAATGAGATTTTGGAGGATAAGGAATGAGTGAAGGCAGACAGAGGGATATTTTTGCGGAAACGCTCAGAGAGGTGGCGGATATCGTAAGGACCTCGGCGGAGGGGCTTGACCGTGAGGAGGTCCTCGGTTATTTTAGGGACGTTGAACTGACAGAAGAACAAAAAGAGATGGTATTTGAGTATCTTCTTAACGTTCAGACGGGTAAAGAGGATACCAAAGCGCCGGTACGGGAGGACGGAGAAGACACGTTTGCCGACGGGAACGGCGCGCGTGAAAAGCAGGTTAAGAATGGGGATAAAGACGCTTGGAGGGATTCTAAGGCTCTTGAGCTTTATCTTGAGGATATTGCGAATGTACATGAGTATGATGAAGAAGAGCGGGAAAGACTTTGCGCCGAGCTTTTAAACGGCAGCGGGGAGGCTGCGGCAAAGCTGTCGGAGAGCATGCTTAAAGAGGTCGCATTGATAGCGCGGGAGTATGCGTCCGAAAAGGTCGGTCTTGAAGACCTTATTCAGGAGGGAAATCTCGGAATTTTCGTCAGACTCGGAGAGCTTTGCGGCATGGGCGAGGACTGCGGCTACGACGTTGAAGAAGAAATGGCGGAGGCGGCGGACAACGCGATAAGAGCGTATGCTGCCGAGGCGACGGGGGAGAGCGACGCGGCGAATACCATCGCCGGAAAGCTCAATCTCGTCAATGAGGCGAAAAAATTCCTGCGCGGACAGAATAACAGAGAACCGTCCGTGCAGGAGCTTGCGGATTATACGGGAATGAGCATTGATGAGCTTGACGATATAGAATCTTTTTATAAGGGCGGCTCAGTATGATAATATTTCAGCGCCGTCCTCGGTGACGGCGATCTCGATTTCCCACTGCGCCGAGGGCAGGCCGTCCTCGGTGTAGATCGTCCATCCGTTTTCTTCGTCCTGGTAAATATCGGCTTTTCCCATGTTTATCATAGGCTCTATGGTGAAAACCATTCCGGGAGCCATAATGACCCCGCTTCCGCGTGAAAAAGTGTAACCGACCCACGGCTCCTCGTGAAATTCTATGCCGCAGCCGTGACCGCCTATCTCACGGACTACCGTATAGCCGTTTTCTTTAACATAGTCGTTCACGGCGGCGCTCATGTCTCCGAGGCAGGTCCATGGCTTCACCGCTTTAAGTCCTACATTTAAGCTTTCTTTTGCGACCTCGACAAGGCGCTTCTTTTCCGGGGAGATCTTCCCTATGCAGAACATTCTTGATGAATCCGAAAAATATCCGTTATAAATCGTTGAACAATCCACATTAACAATATCCCCTTCTTTGAGAATTATATCGGGGGAAGGGATTCCGTGGCAGACCTCGTTGTTGAGAGAGGTGCATACGCTTTTCGGAAAACCGTTGTAATTCAAGGTTGCGGGGATCCCCCCCATGCTTCTTGTTTTTTCCTCCACCCATGTATTTATCTCCTCGGTAGATATGCCCGCCCCTATATGTTCGGAAATATAGTCCAGCACCGCTATGTTAATTTTGGCGCTTTCCTTTATCCCTTCAATCTGTTGGGGAGTTTTTATCATTTCATGCGTGGGGATCTTGTGTCCCGCAGCTTTTAAAGCCCAAAGCCTGTCGTCAAAAGCCTCGTGGCATTTCTTGTATTTTTGGCCGCTTTTGCACCAGCACAGATCGTTTCTTCCAAGTTTCATAATCAAATTCCTTACTTCGGTATTATTGAGTTTAGTATACCATATTTTTTGAGTAAAAAAATATTTTTTTGACCGAAAGTGTGACTTCACGCGAAAAAATCTCTCTATTACTGTGGAGGGGACGAATCCAGCAAAACGGAGGAGCCGCAGATGGAGGACGAGGAAATAGTTGAGCTTTATTGGAAAAGGAGGGAGAGCGCGGTTGCGGAGACACAGCTCAAATACGGTAAATTTTTATTCAGGGTCGCGTACCTGATACTGAGCAACGCGCAGGACGCTGAGGAATGCGTCAACGATACCTATCTTTTTGCGTGGAACAGCATTCCGCCGGCAAGACCGCGGCATCTTATGGCGTATCTGTGCAAAATAAGCCGCAACGCGGCGGTCAGCCGTATAAAATACAACAATGCCGGAAAGCGTAAAGGACGCACCGAGCCTTTGAGAGAGGAGATGCTTTGCAGTATAACGTCTGTGGACATTGCGGAGACAAATAACGAGAGCATGGTCATATGCGAGGTTATAAACGCTTTTCTGGACGGTCTGAACGCCGAGAAAAACGCCATTTTCGTGCGCAGGTTCTGGGCTGACGAATCTATAAAAACGATTGCGAGGGAAATGAACGTTACGGAAAGCAAAGTCAAGATGACGCTTATGCGCCTTAAACTGCGCCTGCGTGAGAATCTTGAAAAAGCGGACGTGTATCTTTAAAAAATATGAAAGTTTTGCCAACAACCGCATATACTATATGCGTAGCTGTTTTTACGGGATTAGTGCGGGCGGTGCGCCCGGAATGGTTAAATGAGTTATGTATAATGTGCTTGTCGGTTCTTTCGGAATTGAATATAATGCGGAGCTTGTCAACAGGGAGGCAAGACAGAAGGGGCTTCCGACGAATATAAGCAGCCGGAACGGGAAATACTGCGTCGAGGCAGGAGCTTTTGACGAGGAAACTCAGGCAAAAACAATGCTCGGTACGGTCAAGGGAGTAGGTTATGTCTTTGCGTATATAGCCGAGCGCGCGTCAGAAAAGAATGCCGCTTTGCAGCAGATCAACTAAAAGGGCGTGCGAATCGTTCTTTACCTTTTCTATATCGTAGGTTTCGCTGCGGCTTTCGTTTATGAAGCCGAGAAGCCCGTAGCAGAGAAAGCCTGTTATCTGTCCGGTGCTGTACTTGAGCTGGTGACGGCTGCTTTCCTTGTTGGTATGGTGAGCCACCGTGTCAAGCACATGGTTATAAAAGGAGAACGCGAGATAAGGGTTCTGGTTGGGATCGGTATGCTTGAAAAAGTCATAATGAGTGTAGAACAGATCAAGGATGCTGTCCATCACGTTCGTAAAGCCCTTGACGATATTGCCGTCTTTGTTCAGCTTTGCTTCCCTTTGCAGATAGCCCTCGGTGCCAAGCTCTATCATATCGTGAAAAATATCCTCAAGCAGGTCGTATTTGTCCGCGTAGTGTGAATAGAAGGTGATCCTGCTTATATCCGCGTTTTCGCAAAGCTGCGTCACGGTGATCTGCTCGAAGGTCTCTTCGTCGAGAAGTTTAATGAGCGTGTCCTTGAGATATTTTTTTGTTTTCCTGATACGTTTGTCTTCCATAATTTCTCACTTTTAATTTACAGTTGTATAATTAATTAAACAATTAAGACAAAATTGTAGTTGCCTTTCTCTGATTTTTATTTTAATATTTGTCTAAATAACAGTCAAGATGTAAAGTGCAGAAATGTACATAAAAATCGGGAGGTTAATTATGAGAACAGCCATAATGACGGATGAAAACAGCGGAATTCCGATGGAGGAGGCCGCAGAGCGCGGAATTTTTATGATGAAAATGCCGTTTTTTATTAACGGTGAACTGCGTTTCCACGGAAAAGACATGACATTTGAACAATTTTACCGGTTTCTTGACGAGGGAGCGGAGGTTTCGACTTCGCAGCCTTCGCCGGGTGATGTTATAGATATGTGGAATAAAATACTTGAGGACGGGTACGACGAAATAGTGTATATACCCATGTCAAGCGGACTAAGCGAATCCTGCAACAGCGCGAAGGTCTTTGCCGAGGAGTTTGACGGCAAGGTGCAGGTGGCGGACAATCACAGGATTTCGATAACCATGGAACAGTCCGTTTATGACGCCGCGATATACGCCGCTCAGGGAATGAGCGCGAAGGAGGTAAAAGAGCGGCTTGAGAAGGAGGCATACGACGCAAGCATCTACATAGCCGTCGATACGCTTTCCTATCTTAAAAAGGGCGGGCGTGTGACGGCTGCGGCAGCGGCGATCGGAACGGTGCTTAACCTTAAACCCGTACTCACGATCCAGGGCGAGAAGCTGGACGCTTACGCCAAGGAGCGCGGAATGAAGAAGGCGCGCCATGTAATGATCGACGCGATAAAAAAGGATCTGAAGAAACGTTTTACCGAGCTTGATGAGAAAGGCGAATTCAAGCTTGCCATCGCTTACAGCAGCGTAGACGACGAGACTCTGCAAAGCTGGGTGGACGAGGTAAAGGAAGCGTTTCCCGACAGGGATATAAGGGTAAGACCTTTGTCTTTAAGCATTGCCTGCCATATAGGACCGGGCGCGCTGGCTGTCGCGGGATGCAGAATGGCGAAATAGCTTTCGGGAGGGCGATCAATGAAGATATCGACCAGAGGGCGCTATGCCTTAAGGCTTATGATTGATATCGCAATCAACGGAACTGAACGTCCCGTAAGTATAAAAGATATAGCGAAAAGGCAGGATATTTCGGATAAATATCTTGAACAGATAATTTCTGCGCTTAATTCGGCAGGCTTTGTCAGAAGCGTAAGGGGCGCTCAGGGCGGCTACACTCTCGCCTTGAAACCGGAGGAATACACGGCGGGAATGATACTGCGCCTGACGGAAGGCTCGCTTGCGCCCGTCCCTTGCGTGGACGAGTGTCCGTCGCCGTGCGATAAAATAGACAACTGCGCGACTTCGGAGCTATGGGCGAGACTAGGCAGAGCCATAAACGGGGTGGTGGATAATATAACGCTTGCCGACCTTGTCGGGTGGCAGAAGGCTGCTTCGGGAGAGGGCGGTTCAGAGCATTTGTGACGGACGGGAGTTTTTATTTCCTACCTTGACACTAGGAGAATATGTGATATACTTATCTGGAAAAGATAAACAATATTAAGAAGGAAGTGCTGTATGAAAACGATTTATCTGGATAACGCGGCGACTACTCAGGTCTATCCCGAAGTGCTTGAGGCTATGACGCCGTTTTTTACAGAATATTACGGGAATCCGTCGAGCATATACTCGTTTGCGGGAGAAGCCGGAAAAGCGGTCGATGCGGCGAGGTCGATAATCGCCGACTCGATAGGGGCGGACAAGTCCGAGATATATTTTACCGCCGGCGGAAGCGAATCGGACAACTGGGCTATAAAGGCGGCTGCCGAGGCGTACGCGTCGAAGGGAAGACATATAATCACCAGCAAAATAGAGCATCACGCTGTCCTGCATACCTGTCAGTGGCTTGAAAATCACGGATTTGAGGTGACATATCTGGACGTGGACGAAAACGGTATCGTACAGCCCGAAACGCTTAAGGCGGCGCTGCGGCCGGACACGATACTTGTAACGGTCATGGCTGCCAACAACGAGATAGGAACTATTGAACCGATAGAGGAACTCGGAAGGATAGCGAAGGAAGCCGGAGTTTTGTTCCATACGGACGCTGTTCAGGCATATGGACATATTCCTATTGACGTGGACAGTCAGAATATCGATATGCTGAGCGCCAGCGGTCATAAGGTAAACGGTCCCAAGGGAATCGGCTTTCTTTATATACGCAAGGGCATAAAAATACGCTCTTTTGTACACGGTGGCGCGCAGGAGCGAAGCAGACGCGCGGGAACTCACAATGTTCCGGGAATTGTCGGCTTCGGCAAGGCGGCAGAGCTTGCGGTGTCCGAGATGGATAAAAGAATGGAATACGAGACAAAACTCAGGGACCATCTTATCGACAGGGTGCTTAAGGAAATTCCCTATTCAAGGCTTAACGGCGACCCCGTAAAGCGCCTTCCCAACAACGCTAATTTCTGTTTCAGATTCATAGAGGGAGAGTCGATGCTTATCAAGCTTGACCAGAACGGAATATGCGCTTCAAGCGGTTCGGCGTGTACTTCAGGCTCGCTCGATCCTTCGCATGTGCTTCTTGCGATAGGGCTTCCGCATGAGATCGCGCATGGTTCTCTCAGGATAACTCTTTCCGAGAAAACAACTATGGAGGATATAGATTTTACGGCGGATAAGCTGGTTGAGATAATCGGATATCTGCGGAGCATGTCCCCTCTTTATGAGGATTTTATTGCCGGCAAGCCCGCGGCGGACGAAAGGCTTTTCCCGGGAAATAATTAAGGGACTTTTATTAAGGAAGGCTTATCGGGGAATATTTATGGAGGAATACGGATATGTACAGTGAAAAAGTAATGGATCATTTTAACCACCCAAGGAATGTGGGTGAGATAGAAAACGCGTCGGGTGTGGGCACGGTAGGAAACGCCAAATGCGGAGATATAATGAGAATGTATCTCGATATCGACGAGAATCAGATCATACGCGATGTGAAATTCAAGACCTTTGGCTGCGGAGCGGCTGTTGCGACGAGCAGCATGGCTACGGAGCTTGTAAAGGGCAAGACGGTAAACGAGGCCTTGCAGGTCACGAACAAGGCGGTAATGGAGGCGCTTGACGGACTGCCTCCGGTCAAGGTGCACTGCTCACTGCTTGCGGAGGAAGCGATACACGCGGCGCTTTGGGATTACGCGGAAAAGCACGGCATAGAGATCGAGGGCTTGGAAAAGCCCGTAAACGACATCGGCGAAAAGGAAGAAGCGCCGGAGGAAGAATACTGATGAATAGAGGCAAGGTTGTCATAGGGATGTCCGGAGGAGTTGATTCCTCCGTGGCAGCCCTTATTTTAAAGGAACAGGGGTATGACGTAAC
>ERZ777011.2051-NODE-2051-length-17751-cov-3.078210_pt1 | contig 17751 bp, 12 predicted proteins | sample MGYA00374964_ERZ777011 | MGnify/ENA primary metagenome ERZ777011 (study PRJEB29310, sample SAMD00008975) | mouse gut metagenome | study: EMG produced TPA metagenomics assembly of the Metagenome analysis of fecal microbiota from mouse which was promoted...
CATGATACTCTGATGTACATACCAGGCTCACAAATTCGTTGTCTCTGCTCACACAGATTGTCTTACCGTTTCTGTCTAAAACCTTTAACGCCAGTATTGCCATTTTTTCTCATCCTTTCTTTCGATCCAATACTAATTATTCCATCCATATTTAGGAAAAATAATGTGGACAAGTATTATGGAATGAAGATACGCCACGCTTCCTGCTCCCAAAAGCAATAACGGCCAAAATACGAAAATTCCCACTGCCAGGATGCAAAGCGTAATCACCACCATCAACATTACCCAGGAAAAATTTCTGACCGCTGTCACAAAGGCCATGCAAAGCAGTCTGCCCGCGCCGGCATAAAGCCGCGCCGAAAGCGGAAACACAAGGGTCATCACAAACAGATAAATGACAAAGATAATTGTAAGTCCCCAAAATGACATAACGGTCAGCTCTCCCTGCCTTCCGAATACCCCGGTATAGCCGATTCCCAGTATGCCTCCGGCCATTAGCATAATACACCAAATTCCCGTGGAGGTTTTCAGATTATCCTTAAAAGAATGCCAAAAGGCTTTCAGAAGATAACCTTCCTTATCCTTAACCATCTTAAGCGTCACATAGTAAAGAGCCGTGGTAGACGCTCCCATTGTTACAATTGGCAAACTACATACCGCCCATAGCAGGCTCAGAAAGAAAATATCTGCGATTCTTCCCATAAACCGCCAGACGGGATTCTGGTAATCAAACAATCTGGTCATTTCGCACTCACCTCTGTGATAATCTCATTTTTCCCCGAAAAAATTTCATAATGGATCGCCGGAATTCTTGTCATTGGATGCAGCAGATTGGTGTTTGGATCCGCTAGAATAATTTCGCCTTTTCCGGTCCCCTTTCTCAGTAATACCGTGCATTTGTTAAGGTTATTACATACTTCAGCAAATTTCTCCCCGCTGGTTAATTTTTCTCCCGGCACATCAATTTCCACTGCAAATCCACAATCATATGCCGTACAGTTCCTGTTACTGTTTATCACGTGCTTTCTAATATGCCCCTCCCTGGTGGGCATAATCGTTGTTTCCACTGTGATTCCTTCATAGGGAACCCACTTTGATACCACTTTCTTATCGGAAATATGAAATTCTTCACAGATTCTGCGTACATAGACATACCCGTTGATGTAAAAGGCAAGCATACTGTCCGGAGCCGCCTCATGCACCTCATGAGAAGACTTTGCCACATTAAATGCAAATCTGGTATCGTATACAAATTTTCCATACTTAGCAGGCGTCTGCCCGTGTCCTGCCGGAGAATATTTTCCCGGCACAAACGCCGCTGTGTGTCCGCCATATCTGTGAATCAACATATCTGCATATGGCAGCGCTTTCTGCTCCTCTAAGGCCGGAAGGGGCTCGGCCTTCACAAGCCAGAATTCATGGTCGTCCGGCAGTAAAAGAACTGCAAAGGTTTTTAAAGCCCAGTAAGGGGAGCCCGGCCCATTATATCTCTCTCCCATCACCAGATTAGGATAACCATATCCCACTGTCAAAATATCGCTTCTGTCAAAGATCGGCTTTTTCATCCAATCACATAAATGTCTTACAATCAGCCCTTTCATGACGCCTGTTGAAAAAGGAGCTGCGCCTGCCATCAGACAGGCGGAAAAAAAGCTCACCTGTGAAAACCGATATGTAAGTGATCTGCCAAATGGAAGGGCCCCGCCATCCGCGTCAAACCAATAGATAAACTGTCTGCCAAACTCTTCGGCTCTTTTCAGATATTTATCGCACCGTCCGGGATCTTCCTTCCCCATCACCATAGCATATAACAGGCAGTAAAAATGAATGCCAAAAGATATATAATAGTCCTTCTGCCCTGAATCACCGTCCTGATACCATCCGTCCCCTAAATAAAAATTATCTACTCCCTCCAAATACTTCTCAAGTTTTTCTCTGTCATATTTTCTGCCCAGTTTTTTTAATGCAATATTTACCAGCACGGCAAATAAAATCCAGTTGCAGATTGGAAGCTCATATTGATTGATACCATAAAGCCATTTTGCCAGATGATCTCTCTCCTGCTCCTTAAGCGGTTCCCACAGCTTCTCCGGAGCCAGAATAAGCCCATAGGAAATAGCCGCCATTTCCACAAAACGCTGATCAAATGCATGGAAGCCTCCCCAATACTCCTCGCTGTCCGGATCTGTTCCGGCTGCTAAGCCGCTTTGATAGATCCTCTCAAATTCTTCACTTCTTCCCCCGCCTGCCCAAAAAGGAGCCAGTCCCCACAAAGGCCTTGAAAATGCTTCCAGCATGATTGCCTTCCGGTCATAATTTGTAGCGGTCACACCAAGTATTAGCTCTGCGCCGCCTTTGCTGTAATAGGGAAGAAGGGGCTTTACAATCTCCATAAGCAGCTCTCTGAAATCTTTTTTACTGTTTAATTTGTCATTCCAATCCGTATTCATTGTTATCTCCTCTTCCATTCCTTTACCAGTACAAAACCCAATCCTTGTGCAGTCTGGTCAGCGCTTCCATATAAAAATAATCTCCCCATGAGTTACATTCATCCACCCCGTAATGATTACAGGTATTATACGGAGAATGGTTGGAATAGGTGCTGTGAAGCACAAGTCCGTTTGACTCCTCAGGGCTTTTTACGGCATAGTTATCATACAGGGATTTGATAAGCTGCCTTGCATATTTTTGGTAAACGTTCGCTTCCCTTTCCTCCATATATTTTGCCATTTCCAACATACCGCAGGCGGCTATGGATGCGGAGGAGGAATCTCTTGGCTGTGCGTCCCCGTCCGTAAATTCCAGATCCCAGAAGGGAATCATATCTTTTGGAAGATGTGTAAGGAAGTACTGAGTCACATGTTGGAACAAATCGATATATTCATTTCTCCCCGTATATTTATAAGCAAGGGCGCAGCCGTATACCCCCCATGCCTGTCCTCTTGCCCATGCCGAACCGTCGCGGTATCCCTGACAGGTAGCGCCATGATCCGGCGCTCCTGTTTTCATGTCAAAGAAGAAGGTATGCCATGTGGAATAATCTTCTCTGATTACATTTTTAACGGCCGTATGGATATGTTTCTCCGCAATATTGCGATATTTGTCATCGCCGGTTTCATCGCTGGCCCAATATAGTAGAGGCAGGTTCAGCAGACAGTCAATAATCAGCCGATAATTTTCCGGCGCATCCATAGGCCCCCAGGCCTGTATGAATTCCCCTACCGGATGATACCGGGTAATCAGCTGATCCGCCGCTAAAATCGCCGCTTTCCTTGCTGTTTCATTTCCTGTCAGTTTGTAGGCCGCCACGCAGGAAGGCGAGTACAAAAAGCCCATATCATGATGATCAACCTCAATCTTATTTTCAATTCGATTAAGAAAGCTTAAAACTTGTATCTCCCCCGCGTTCTTTAATGCTTTCACATCACCGTCTTTTTCATTATTTCCTTCGGTTTTCTTTTTAGACTTATCTTCTGCTTCACAGGCATATTCGTACGCCAGCCATATTTCACCTGTCCAGAAACCGGTTGTCCAGTAATTATTCTCGATCGGATGATAAAAATTCTGTTCGCTGTATGCTTTCTGGAATTTATCCGTAAATTCAGGCAGATTTCTTACCACCTGATCCTTACAGAAAGAAAGAGCCTTCTCCACTTCTTTGTTTGTAATCACCGGCATATTTTCATACACAATTTTCATAAAAATAACCATGCCTTTCTCACAGCCTGCAAACTTTGGGCCGCAGGCACAATATTTGCAAAACGAACAAGTTCGTTTATCCTATACCTTTCTACCCTTTCAATCCTGTAGACGCAACGCCCTCCACAAAATATTTCTGCAGACATAAAAATACAACTATCACCGGTATGAGGGAAACCATTGACCCCGCCATAATCAGTCCATATTCCGATGAATACTGTCCTATAAACATTTTCAGGCCGAGCTGTATGGTCTTTTTTGATTCTGTCTTTAAATAAATAAGCGGTCCAAGATAATCATTCCACGTGTTTACAAAGGTAAAAATGGTTAATGTGGACAATGCGGGTTTGGACAGCGGAAGCATGATTTTGGCATAAATCTTATATTCGCTCATACCATCAATCCTCGCCGCCTCGCACAGCTCCGTTGGAATCCCCTCATAAAATTGTTTCATCATAAATACGCCAAAGGCTGAAAATGCCTGCAGGCAGATCATTGCCAGCAATTTATCATTCAGTCCCATGCTCCTCATCATAATGAACTGTGGAACCATGTATACCTGCCATGGCATTGCAATGGTTGCAATATAGGCCAAAAAAAGAATGTTTTTATGTTTAAATTCCAGCTTTGCAAAAGAATATGCCGCAAAACTGGAAGTCAAAAGCTGTAAAAATGTAACCACAATGGTTAGAAAAACCGTATTTGACACAAACTTAAGCAGCGGTATCTTTGTCCATATTTTAACATAATTATCCCACTTTGGCTCTTTGGGAATCCACACAAAGGGATCCATTAAAAATACTTCCCTGTTTGATTTAATGGATGCGGACAACATCCACAAGAAAGGGACGATCATCGCCGCCGTAATCACCAGCAAGATGATATACACCAGCGTCTTTCCGATAACTGCATTTCTGCTCTTTGATCCGGCTTTTTTATCTTTATTTTGTGCACTCATTTCGTCTCCTCCCTTGCTTTATGCATCCAGTTTCTTCTCATACCGGAATTGTATCAGCGTAATAATAAGCACCATGAGGAATAATACCATGGCAATGGCGCTGGAATATCCTAAGTCCCAGTAATTAAATGCGTTCTGATAAATATAATAAACAAGTACCGTAGCCGATGTGCTCAGCTTGCCGTCACCGCCTCCTGCTAACATAACGGCTATATCATACACTTTAAAGCAGTTAATCGTTAACATAACTACCACAAAAAATGTGGTGGAGCGCAGCTGCGGCCATGTAATATACTTAAATTTTTGCCATGTATTTGCCCCGTCAAGTCCGCATGCTTCATACAATTCCGCCGAAATACCCTGCAGGCCGGCAAGGTAAATTACCATATAATAACCCATATACTTCCAGACACTGAACAAAATCAAAGTGAACAGTACCAGACTACCGCTAAACCACTTAGGAAGATTTTCCTGAGCCACTCCAAATACATTGAGTAAAATATAATTAACCGGCCCTTTTGAAGGATGGAAAATCATACTCCACACAGCTGTAATTGCCACTAAAGAAGCCACATAAGGAAAAAATGCCACTGTCCTGAAAAATCCTCTGGCTTTGATTTTCTGATTCAGTACAATTGCCAGTGCCAAAGATGCAATCATGGTAAGTGGCACTGTTCCGATTACATATATGATGGTATTTTTAAACGCCGCGAAAAAAAAGGTATCATCCGCCAGCCTGATAAAATTTTTTAATCCCACAAAAGTAATTTCATTGCTCCCATCCCACTGCATGAAAGCCAGCGCAAAAGCAAAAACAATTGGTATCAGCGTAAATATGGCAAACCCGATAAAATTTGGCGCAATGAACGAGTATGCTACCAAACTTCTGCGCGCCTGCCTGCTAATGATTTTTTTATTTTTGACTGCTCGTTTTTCATCCATTCCCAAATCCGCCTTTCCTACTTTTGGCCTTTATGAATTGGGACTGACTTTCGTCAGTCCCATATCGTGATTATGATTATCTGTTAACCTACTGCGCAAGCAGCTTTCCAACTTCTTCGTTCATAGAAGCAATTCCTTCATCAACCGAAACCTCTCTGTTCATGATAGATTTATGGTAGGTATCCAGGATGTCATTGATTGCCGATACGTTTTCAGCATAGGGCACTTCCAGATACAGATTAGACACATTAAGCGCTTCTTTGCTTTCCGCATCCGCCGGGAAGCCCTCAAGACTTGAAATAATACCTGCAACTTCATCGTTCATAAGGGCAGGGAAATTGCCTGTCTCAGCCATAACCTTTGCGCCTTCAGCGCCCGATACCCACTTTACAAAATCAAAGGCCGCATCTTTCTTATCCGAAACGCTTGTCACGGAAAGACCTGTAATAGTGCCAAGAGTTGAGCCCGGTTCCACACCTTCCGCATGAGGATATTTTACAATTCCCCAGTTCCCACACAGGGATGAGTCATATTCTCCGCTCTGAAGGCTTGCAATCATGGTCGATATAAACCATGAACCCATATTTAACATCGCCACATCGCCGCCTGAAAATGCTGCGGAATAATGAAGACCTTCTGCGCTTAAATCAGCGTAATTTCTGCAGACCTGATCGTCCTCCTCTCCAAGAACCAGTTCGTAATAAGGCTTAAAGAAATCATATTCGCCATCCAAAATGGAGTGCTTTCCGTCCAATACCCCAAAAAGCTGTACTGCGCTTCTCCAGGTATGATAATGTGTTCCGTAAATCTGTGAGCCGAATGTGGTATCTGTCACCTGCCTTGCAAGATCGTCGTACTCTTCAAATGTCATGTCGTTTGTAGGATAAGGAACCCCGGCCGCATCAAAAATATCTTTGTTATAGAAAACGACCCAAAAATCATTTCTAAATGGCAGCTCGTAGAGCTCGCCGTCTACGGTAACCTGTTTATCCACACCGCCGTACTGGCTTAAGTCAATGCCTGCATCCGCTATGTAGCTGCCAAGAGGCTCAAGTGTATTTTTAGATACCAGTGTGGCATATCCGGGAACATCCTTAATCGTAACCACATCAAAGTCCGAACCGCTTCCGGACAACTCCGTAGCCAGAACCGTCATATAATCCGTAGAACCAAGATCTACCATCTCAATGGTAACGCCTTCATGGGACGCTTCATATCCTTCTTTTATTGCATTCCAGTAAGGGGTGATATCCTTATCCCATATTGCCCATTTAAGTGTAACTGCCTCTCCCGCTGCCGAAGCATCCGTATCTTCCGGGGCATTTGCAGATTCATCCGTATCTGCTGCCGGTTCGCTTTCCTCCCCGGCATCCGCCTCGCTTGCGGTGTCCGCTGCCGGTGTATTCTCCGCCGGTTTTGATCCGCAGCCGGCTAACACCGCAGCCAGCATGGATGTTGTTAACAGAATACTTAATAGCTTTCTTTTCATGGATTTTCTCCTCCTATCCTTATTTATGCGCCCGTAAATCTCTCCTGCACTTGCCTTTATGGCTGATTTCCCGTCATAGGCGCATATTTTTTTGTATTTCTAAAAATTTACCTATAGGTTATTACAAAATACAGTATACTTGTTTCCGACTATATTTTACATGGGATTTCTTTTAAAAATATTCAGAATTTCTTCCTGATTATTTTTCTTTTTCAAAATTTTTTTGAAAGATATCTTATTTTTGATAAACATGCACTTTCTTTTTCACTTTATCTTATCAGGTACAATTTTCATTCCAAATGCTTCTTTCCTATGATAAAATAGGTGACAGCACCAAGTTCGCTATGGGGAAATGCCGAAGGCGGCTTTACGAACAACGCATAATAACGCAAAGAAATGTTCCGGCACTGACGCAAACCTGATATGCGCAAAAAGCAACGCAGAAATGAGGGAAATATGAAGCTTGTCTCCCTGAAAAATAAACTTCATAAAACATTTTGCACCATACGCATGCGTATTTTGCTGATTACGATTTCCATCATTTTCCTAATCAGCGGAATTATTACCGCAATCAGCTACTATCTGGTTTCAGGAAGCCTTCGGCAAAATCTTTTGCAGACCTCGGAAATTAATTTATCCTTCGTATGTTCTTCCATTAACACAAATATCGAAGGAGTGACAAACTATATCCATTCCTGTCAGACCAGCGACAGAATTCAGAAATTTGCTATGGAATCAGATACCGCTGACAATCATATAAAGAGGGAAGCCCATGACTTTGTCACGGACACCTATGCGTCCAACTCATCCCTTCCCTCTCATCTGGTACGTTTGGTTATCATTGGGAAGTACCGAAACGATATCATACAGCTTGTAGAAGCCTCCAAATCTACCGGGAAAGTCTCCTCACAGGCTATTTTAGAAACCCCATATTTTGAACTTCTTCATGACAATCCCGGAAAACCATGTACTGAAATACTGCCGGATCCTTTCTACACTGCCCGGCAGATACCTATGATTCCTTTCTTATATATGATATATCACCCCTATAAGGCGGATGAAATCGGATATATTTTTGCAGAAATATCCACAAATGTCTTAACCGATCCTCTCCGCAATTATCCGGCTGTGGCAGGCAGCCAGTTCTATTACAAAATAGGCGGTACTCTTTATCAATACACAGACGGCACACTAATTCCATGCACCGGCAGCTACCATATAGAACCATCTAAAAACATTGCTTACACAGCGCTCCATGATAATACGTCCATATTAACCCTTTTTCACCAGGAAACCAAAGAAACTTCCCTGCTTATTGCGCAGCCTCTTCTCACGGAAAACTGGTCCGTCATGTTATGCGTAGACCAGCATCAGCTGTCTCAAAATATACTGCGCAGCTTTCTGCTTATTTTGTTCTTTATTATCGTTATCGCAAGCATTATTGGCGTGATACTTTTTAACTTTCTCTCAAAAACCATCAATGTACCCGTCAATCAGCTCCAAAAACGCATCAGACGAATTGAGCAAGGCGATTTTTCCCGCGACAGTTCCACCGAATGGGAACACGAATTAGGCGATATCGGCAAAACCATCAACCGCTTATCTGAAAATGTACTTCATCTCATGAACCAACGGATTGAAGATGAAAAGCAGAAAAAAGATTATGAATACCAGATGCTGCAAAGCCAGATTAATCCTCATTTTATGCACAACACCTTAAATTCCATTAAGTGGATGGCTACCATCCAAAATGCCCCTGGCATTGCTGAAATGACTACCTCCTTAGCCCGGCTGTTAAAAAATGTATCCAATGGCACCGCCAGCCTGATTACCATTGAGGAAGAGCTTGCGCTGATACAGGATTACTTTACCATACAGCAGTACCGTTACGGTGGTACAATCACTTTGTCCATTAAGGTTGAGGATGAAAGCTTTTTATCCTGCCAGATCCTGCGCTTTACCTTACAACCTCTGATTGAAAATGCTATTTTTCATGGTATTGAGCCCAAAGGCACCGCAGGAACTATTCAAATTCATGTTTTAAAAGATACCTGCGGTGATATCCATATCGATGTAAGCGACGATGGCGTTGGAATTTCTCCCGAGCTTATAGACACCCTGCTAAAGCAGCACTCAGGCGTCGGTTCCGCTTCTTTCTTTAAAGAAATCGGACTTGACAATGTCCATAAACGGCTCCAATACGAATTTGGTTCTCCCTATGGACTGTCCATAAAAAGCGCACCCGGCCAGGGCACTACCGTAACAATTCTGCTGCCTTTTCGCTTCAAACAAACAAACGCTGCCAAATTTTGCGCGTCAGCTTATTATAATCAAAATGGAGGAAGCAATGATTAAATTACTGATTGTTGATGATGAACCGTTGGTTCAGGCAGGTATAAAATCAATGATAAACTGGGAAGAGCTTAACATAAGCATTGTGGGTATTGCCTCTAACGGTCAAAGCGCTTATGAAATGATTCAGGAATATGATGTGGATATCGTCATCACCGATGTTAAAATGCCTGTTATGAGCGGCTTAGAGCTTGCCCGCAAATGTTACGATGAAGGACTCAAGCTCCCGGTATTTATCATACTCACCGGTTATGAGGATTTCCATTATGTCAAGGATGCCATCACCTATCAGGCAGTCGATTACCTGATTAAGCTGGAGCTTACCCCTGACCTGCTGCGTCAAAGCTTAAACCGTGCAATGAGCAGAATTTCCGAGCTCCGATGCACGAAAGACTTAGAGCTTGCCCCCGGTAATATCTTTAAAGAACAGTTCTTTACCCGCCTGCTCTTTAATCTGTTTGAATCGGAACATCAGTTTTTATCCCAGGCAAAGAATCTCAATATCAACTTTGGCTACGATTCTTTCACTGCAGGGTACATAGAAATAGGCAGCAGTAAACTAAATACAATGACTTTAGAAAAGCAGATCAGCCTTTATGTCAGCAGCATGCAGCTTGTAAGTGAACTTATGGCCAAATATGTTCCCTGCCATACGGTTTCTTTGGATAGCAGGCATTTTTGCATTGTCTTTTTCCTGAGCAATGGAACGTTTACCCACCACAAGCAAACCATCCTGCAGGCATTCGTTCAGGTATCCGCTATGATTTTCAACTATTACAGCGTCACCATACGCGCCAGTATAGGATCCTCTGTGGACAAACCCTTACTGCTCTCCGTTTCCTATCAGGATGCCAAACAGATTTTTCCCCGCATTACAGATGAACAGCCAATTCTGTTTTTTGACGATATCTCAGAAAGCACCACTTTGAAAAATATATTCAATATGTCCCTGTTTAAAGAAGATATCCAAAAAGCCTATGCCGAGTATGATGAAAAAACACTCTACGATATCTTCACCTCCATCATAGGACTGTTTCAGGAACAGCCTACTCACTATACTCAGGCATTAGACGCCGCATGCAATATCCTCTATCTGTCCCTGTCCCTTTTAAGCAACGGAGAGCAGGTGGTCTCCAAAATCTTTGCATCAAGCGCAAACGGCTATCGTTCCATCTATGAGATGACAAACGTGCCGCAGATTATGCTTTATCTGAAAACCTTAAGGGACGGTCTCTGCGCGGAATTTGCCGCCCGCACCAGTGATTATAAAAACAACATCGTCATAAACGCAAAAAAATACATTACGGAACATATCGAAGAAAAGTTATCCTTAAACGATGTGGCCGAGGCCTTCTGCATCAGCCCTAACTACTTAAGTATCCTGTTTTCAAAATATAATGAAACGGGGTTTTCTGATTTTGTAAATCAAAGTAAAGTGGATGCCGCCAAAAAGATGATGGAAAGCGGCGATTATAAAATTTATGAGATATCTGATATTCTTGGCTTTGAAAGCGCGTTTTATTTCAGCCGTGTATTCAAAAAAGTGACGGGACTATCGCCAAGAGATTATATGAAAACGGCTTTATAAAATGCCAAAGGCCGCCTCGCTTTACAAACCGGCTTATTGGCTTAATAACTTACACCGGCAACTTTCATTTAAGGATAATAAAATACAGGGAGGATTCATATGTTTTACAAACTTGCAAAAACCTGGCAATCACCATTTCATAGCTTTTCTCTTTTTCCCCCGGCCTCTGACAAAGAGGCATGGAGCGCTTTAAATAAGGACTGGAAGGCAGGTACGCAAAAAGCGGGAAATTCCCACCTTCACTATGCCTATCCGCCGATACTTGCCTCTGATTTTCTGGATTTTACAAAAACCGGGAACCGGGTTCGCTACGAAGATAAATATTTTGCAAAGCGACGCGCTCTTGACGCGCTTGTTCTGGCGCAGTGCCTTGAAGAACAGGAAAACTATCTAAACGATATCGTTAACGGTATTTTCTGTATCTGTGAAGAAAGCGGCTGGCAGCTTCCCGCCCATAATTCCTATATCCGCGACACCCCCCAGCTTCCCCTTCCCGATTCCGGCGCGCCTGTTCTTGATTTATTTGCCTGTGAAACGGGTAGTATTTTAGCAGCAACGCTCTATCTGCTTGGGGATAAGCTGGACGCCTTTTCCCCTTTTATCCGCAAAAGGATTACCTGCGAGCTGACATGCAGAATCTTTACGCCTTATTTGGATCGTCACTTCTGGTGGATGGGAAATGGTGATGAGCCCATGAATAACTGGACCATCTGGTGCACACAGAATATCCTCATTGCCGTCTTTCTTACCTCCACAGATGAGGATCTTAAAAGGAAGGTTTTCAGGAAAGCGTGTAAAAGCGTGGATTATTTTCTTGCGGATTATGGCGAGGACGGCTGCTGCGACGAAGGCGCACTCTACTACCGCCATGCCGGTCTGTGCCTTTTTAATACCATTGAAATTTTAAATCATGTAACAGGCGGTCACTTTTCCTCTTTATATCAGGCGCCAAAAATAAAAAATATCGCCTCTTATATTATGAATGTTCATATACGGGATAAATATTATCTGAACTTTGCCGACTGCTCCCCTGTCGCCGGCAGATGCAGCGCCAGGGAGTTTCTGTTTGGAAGCCGCACGGAAAATGAAAATCTGATGACTTTTGCTGCAAATGACTTTATTGCCGGTATGCCACAAACTCTTCTTTTACCTGAGGAAAATAATCTCTACTATCGGGTGCAGAATGCTTTCTCGGTAAATGAGATTCTCTCCTATGCCGCCTGCCATAAAATGCCTGTTTCCTATCCCAATATGTATTATCCCAGCACAGGGCTTTTCATTGCAAGAGATGATGTATACTTTCTTGCCGCCAAGGCGGGGGACAATGGGGACAGCCACAATCACAATGATACGGGAAGTTTCATTGTCTATAAGAACGGCCTGCCTGTTTTAATCGATGTGGGAGTGGAAAGCTACACGCAAAAAACATTTTCGCCCCAGCGCTATGAAATCTGGACCATGCAGTCCGCATATCACAATCTTCCTACTGTAAGCGGATATATGCAAAAGGATGGAGAATCTTATAAGGCGCAAGGAATCGACATCTTTTTTTCTGACGAGCTATGTGAGATTCAAATGGATATTGCACCGGCTTACCCGAAGGACGCCGGCTTAAGAGACTATGTCAGAAAAGTTTTCCTGAGCAAAGGCACCGGTATATCTATATCCGATACCTTTTCCTTTCAGGAAACCTCTCTTTCGCATAAAAAAAATGAAGTGATATTAAGCCTTATGACCTATGAAAAGCCAGTATTGAATGGCTCTGCGTTCTCCGATTCGGACAATTTATCAAAAGAAGGTTCCGATGAACTGCTCTTTCAGATTGGCCAAATTGCTGCTTTATACATATCAGGCGCCAAATACCTAAAAACGGAATGTATCCCTATTACGGATCCCCGGCTTAAGATCGCCTGGGAACATGAAATATACCGAATTTTGATCAAAGCGGCAGATAAACGGATTCAAATCCGCATTCGATAAACCACTTCCTCTTGTCCTGGTATTTTGGCACAGCGCTCTCGTAAGCCCGAAAGCGCCGTGTCAAAGCAATGTTCTTTACGATTTTATTGTGACTGTTTATAACTATTCGGCCTGAGAACACATAAAAGCTTAAAAGAATCCGGCCTGTTTGCCGAAGGCAAACTCCAAATAGGCCGGATTTCGTAACGCTAAAGCCTTCGGCTTCATAGTTACGGCTGTTTGCCGATATAGGCTAAAATACCGCCATCTACATAAAGCACATGTCCATTTACGAAATCGGATGCTTCGGATGCCAAAAATACGGCCGGTCCCTGCAAATCCTCCGTTACGCCCCAGCGCGCCGCCGGTGTCTTGGCAATAATAAACTGGTCAAAGGGATGTCTTGAACCGTCAGGCTGAATTTCCCGCAACGGTGCGGTCTGCGGTGTAGCGATATAGCCTGGTCCAATACCGTTACACTGGATGTTAAATTCGCCATATTCGGAGGCAATATTCCTTGTCAGCATCTTAAGTCCGCCCTTGGCAGCCGCATATGCAGATACGGTCTCCCGTCCTAACTCACTCATCATAGAGCAGATATTGATAATTTTTCCATGTCCTTTTTTTATCATACTTGGAATAACCGCTTTCGATACGATAAAAGGAGCGTTTAAGTCAACGTCAATTACCTGGCGGAACTGTTCCGCTGTCATGTCGCACATAGGAATTCGCTTAATGATACCCGCATTGTTCACAAGAATATCTATAACGCCCACTTCCTTTTCAATCTGCGCCACCATAGCCTGTACCTGCGCTTCGTCTGTTACATCGCACACATAACCGTGGGCCTTGATGCCCTTCTCTTCATAAGCCGCAAGCCCCTTGTCAACCAGTTCCTGCTTAATGTCATTAAAGACAATCACAGCCCCCGCCTCGGCATAAGCCGATGCAATTGCAAATCCTATTCCATAGGACGCTCCTGTGATCAACGCTACCTTACCTTCCAGGGAAAACTTCTTCATAAAATCACTCATTGCTTTTCTCCTTTCGATTCTACACGCCTGCATAAACTGCATTTTCACTGCAAATCCTTCATTTCCACATTGTCCATATCACCAAAGGCCTGGTTTTCTCCCACCATTCCCCATATAAAGGTGTAAGCTCCGGTACCACATCCTGCGTGAATCGACCAGCTTGGCGAGATAACCGCTTCCTCATTTCTCATTACAATATGCCTTGTCTCATCAGGCTCTCCCATATAATGCATCACAATTGCATCCTCAGGCATCTCAAAGTAAAGATATACCTCCATTCGCCTGTCGTGGGTGTGGCATGGCATAGTATTCCAAACGCTTCCGGGGGCAAGCTTTGTCATCCCCATCACCAACTGGCAGCTCTCAACCTGGCCCGGAAGAATATACTTGCAGATAACCCTGTGGTTTGCGTCCTCCAAAGACCCAAGCTCCACTTTATTTTCATCCTTCACGATCACAACGCCTTCCTCCGGTGTCCCCTCCGGCTTAATTAAAACGGTGGGATATGTTTTATGGGCAGGAGCGCTGTTGATGTAAAACTTAGCCGGCTCCTGTGCGTCCACGCTTGCAAAAACAATGTCCTTTGCTCCCATTCCAATATACATGCCTTCCTTGTAACCTGTCCGATATTCTTTTCCGTCAACGGTAATTGTTCCTGCACCTCCCACGTTGATAACGCCCATCTCTCTCCTTTGCAGGAAATATTCCGCACGCAGCTCCTCTCCTGCCGTCAGCTTAAGGGGCTTAACCGGAACCGCTCCCCCTGTGATAATCCTGTCTACATGGCTGTATACCATCTTAATCTGTCCGGGTAAAAACAAATCCTGAATCAAAAATTCTTCCCGCAGTCTCTGCGTAGTGTAATGCTTCACATCCTTTGGTGATGCCGCCGTCCTTAATTCCATTTCTTCCTCCATCCTTTCTTTACAATATATCAGGTGATTGAAAGCGCAAATCTGCCTGGACAATTTCATGATTTGCGAGTTTCAATTACTTAGTAATATGTTCTTACAGATTATTATACAGAAACAAATTATCTATGTCTTTTCAAATATTTTTATAAATATTGAAAATATTGAACATTTCATTTACAATAAACTCTAACAGCCAATGTTTTTAAGTTAACGGCTATGGACGCAGGGAGGATTAGTATGAACGAATTGTATTCCTGTCAGCAGGCAATTGATCAATGCGCGGCGGCTCATACCTTTGCCATCGCGCATTTGTATAAAGAAGAAAAGACAATGGATATGCATATCCATAATTGCTATGAACTTTATTATTCCGTATCCGGCGGAAAACAGTTTCTGATTGACAATAAGCTCTATGCCATTGAACCCGGAGATTTGTTTGTCATCAATCAATATGAAAGTCATAAAATCACCCAGGCGGATAAAACAACCCATGAACGTATTGTCCTGTCCATTCACCCCGAATATCCAAAGCGGCTTTCCTCCGGGGAAACAAACTTAGATGCCTGCTTTTCTCAAAGATCCGATTTCTTCTGCCACAGAATTTCTCTGAGCAAAGAGCAGCAAAACCGTTTCCTGTACTATATCAATAAGATTATCGCCGCGGATGGTTATGCCAGCGATATCTATGAGCAGGCAGCGTTCATGGAACTGTTAGTCTTAGTTAACCGTCTTTCTCAGAAAGGCCCTTTACCGGCAACGAACGATAATTCTGTCTGCAATCATCAGGTGGATAATATTTTAAGCTACATCAATCAGAATATTTCTTCTCCCCTGACATTATCAGGGCTGGCCGAAGAATTTTTTTTAAGCGAGTCTTATATCTGCCGTATTTTCAAATCTGCAACCGGTACCACCATCAATAAATATATCACGGCAAGACGAATCAGTATCGCCAAGTCTCTCTTAAGTGATGGCGTTAGTGTCATGACCGCTTATGAAAAAAGCGGCTTTACAGATTACAGCGCTTTTTTCAAGGCGTTTACAAAGGCAGTGGGCATCTCCCCCAAAAAATATAGTCGATACAGCTCGTAGCAGATGGAACACTACTCAAAGGAAACGCATTTGGTTTTATGTATTTTTAATTCTTTGAACCACTTTTTTCTCTACCGCCACATTTCCAAAGCGCCATAGGATGTCGTTTGACTCTATTCAGAAATTCATCATCAGAAAACAGCAGATCAGGCCGGTACTCCCTCCCAATATCGCGCCCGTACACGCTATGGCGAAAGTTCTTAAGCAGTAGAATTTAGCCCTTCCTGTCCTATTGCTTTATGGCGTCTTTGATGATACAATCCACTACTGCTTCCGCATGTACGGGAAGATTTTTTAAATGCCCCCCTGCATCATCCTCCATCCCCTCATAGAAAGCCGTAAGCGCATATCTGGCCAGCAGTCCTGATACCCTTCCCCTCTCCATGGAATCCTCGCTCCCTAATACCACCACAACCAAATCATGCTCCTGCCCTTCATCCTCCACGGTAAGGGAGGTGACCAGACAGGCGCCGGCTTTATTGGTGGTTCCTGTTTTTAAGCCTGTAACCTGGGACATATTATAAAGAAGCGGATTCCCATTTTGCACCTTAAAATCCGAAGATTCCAGGGTGGCTTCCTTCATCGAAGTGATCTCCGTAATCTGAGGGTAAACCTTTAAAAGGTAAGAGGAAAGCCGAAACATATCCTCTGCGCTCATACGGTTCTGCCGCTTTGAAGAAATGGAATCTTCCGTAAAGGAAGGCAGGCCATGACTGTTATAAAAGACTGCCTGGGAAAGTCCCAGCTCCTGCGCCTTCTCATTCATTCTTTGAACAAAATTATCCTCCGAACCGGCAATTGTTTCCGCCAGGCATAGCGCACATTCGTTGCTGGATGGCAGAAGCAGGCCGATTAAAAGCTCCTGAACGGTAATCTGTTCTCCTGCTTTTAAAGGAATCACCCCATCTCCTGAGACTGCCAGTCCTTCCACTGCCTCAGAGATGGTGACAGACTGGGAAGGCGTAATCTGACCGGCCGATATGGCATCCATCGTCAGAAGGCTGGTCATAAGTTTGGAAGTGCTGGCGATAGGAAATGGCTCATCCGACTGATACCTGAAAAATATCTCCCCTGTAGTAGCATCCCCAACCAGCACACCGTTGACGCCATAAAAATAACCGGCCTGTTCCAAATCGGCAGGCGAAGCATAAAAAGGTTCCCCTGTATTAACTTTAAGAATATCTTCTTCGGAAAAAACGATGCTTACATCCAGCAGCATTGCCAGGTCCGTGGTCATCACAAAGCAGTCATACTCTCCTGAGGGAAGCCTTGCAATCAGCGTATGGTAAACCGCCTTTTGTCCGTCCACCTGAAAATCGTTTCGTCGCAGAGGAATATCCGGATTTTCATCACTTTCCCAGGGAGTATTTTCTATTCCCACCGGCGAATATATGGCTCCTGTGGTCAGAGAAACAAAACTTTGGGTAATCTCCAAAGAAAAAGATTTCTCCGTATCTTTGAGAAGCATCGCCATATCTCTCAGCGAAAGATATGTATTGTTGACATAACTGTAATCCAGAGTTTTCACCGTGCCTGCAGCGCCGCTGTCCGTCTGCACCTGACAGGTTCCGGGAATCTCAAAGCTTGCCCATACTCTGACAGGCAGCAGAAAACATATCAAAAACACCGTCAACATAAGAGAACTTATTTTCTGTAAAACTGTTTTCATACTAACCCCCATGTCGCGGCTTTGCCGCGACACAAATATGTGGGAAGAATGCCTG
>ERZ777011.2053-NODE-2053-length-17741-cov-3.303178_pt1 | contig 17741 bp, 18 predicted proteins | sample MGYA00374964_ERZ777011 | MGnify/ENA primary metagenome ERZ777011 (study PRJEB29310, sample SAMD00008975) | mouse gut metagenome | study: EMG produced TPA metagenomics assembly of the Metagenome analysis of fecal microbiota from mouse which was promoted...
TTATTTTTTGGCTATCTTTGTCATTCCGCCCATGTAAGGCTGCAAAGCCGTCGGAATGTTTACCGAGCCGTCCGCATTGAGGTTATTCTCAAGGAAAGCGATAAGCATACGGGGCGGAGCAACGACCGTGTTGTTAAGCGTGTGCGCAAAATATTTGCCGGACTCGCCGTTTACTCGGATCTTGAGTCTTCTGGCCTGCGCGTCTCCGAGGTTTGAGCAGCTTCCGACCTCAAAATATTTCTTTTGTCTGGGGGACCATGCCTCAACGTCAATGGATTTGACCTTGAGGTCAGCCAGATCGCCGGAGCAGCATTCAAGAGTACGCACCGGAATGTCCAGACTTCTGAATAAATCAACGGTGTTTTGCCAGAGTTTATCAAACCATATTTTGCTCTCCTCCGGCCTGCACACAACGATCATTTCCTGCTTCTCAAACTGATGGATGCGGTATACGCCCCTCTCCTCAATGCCATGCGCCCCCTTCTCCTTGCGGAAACAGGGAGAATAGCTCGTAAGAGTGTAGGGCAGCTTATTTTCGTCAAGTACCGAATCAATAAATTTGCCGATCATGGAATGCTCGCTGGTCCCGATAAGGTACAGATCTTCGCCCTCGATCTTATACATCATGGCGTCCATCTCGGCAAAGCTCATAACGCCCGTAACCACGTCGCTTCTTATCATGAACGGAGGCACGCAGTAAGTAAATCCCCTGTCGATCATAAAATCTCTTGCATACGCGATGACTGCCGAATGAAGTCTGGCAATGTCGCCCATAAGATAATAGAAACCGTTGCCCGCAACCCTTCTTGCGCTGTCAAGGTCGATTCCGTCAAAAGATTCCATAATATCGGAATGATATGGTATCTCATAATCGGGAACAAAAGGCTCTCCGTATCTTGTTATTTCTACATTCTCACTGTCGTCCTTACCAATGGGAACGCTTGGATCAATTATATTAGGTATGGTCATCATAATTTTTCTGACCTTCTCTTCAAGCACCGGCTCCTTCTCCTCAAGCTCGGCAAGCCTTTGGGAATTGGCGGCGACAAGCTTTTTGACCTCCTCGGCCTCCTCCTTTTTGCCCTGTCCCATCAACGCGCCGATCTGCTTGGAAAGCTTGTTTCTCTCAGCCCTGAGCCTGTCCGCCTCCTGCTTTGTCGCTCTTGATTCCTCGTCTAAAGCAATGACCTCGTCAACCAAAGGCAGTTTGGAATCCTGAAACTTTTTCTTGATGTTTTCTTTAACTATGTCCGGATTTTCCCTGACAAATTTCATATCGAGCATTTATTTTATCCTCCTGAATCAATCTATCGTATCTATAATAAACACCGTAAGGTGTTCAGTAAGGTCCTTTATCACCTCGCCGCCGCACTCCTCGCCGTCAGCAGTCCTCAGAATCCTGATTATAGGGCGGTCCGGAAGACTGTGATTCTGCCCGATGATAAGGGCAAGTTCTCCCTCATTCGTCAGGACCTTGCTTCCGTTAGGAAACCACGCAATGTCATTCATTATTGCAGTGGTCATTCTGTAATCAAAAAGCTTCGCTCCGGTGGTTCTGAAATATTCCACCACCTCATAGACTTTATGTCTCTCATAACCTATTCCGTTTACAAGCTCATCAAAATGATCGCATATAGACACAAGTCTTATTTCATCCGAAAGCCTGTCTTCTGTTTTATGAAAAGGATAACCGCTGCCGTTGATTCTTTCGTGATGCGACAAAACTATAAGCTTTGTCATTTCTTCCATCCATTTAAAATTCTGAAGCATCTGATAGCCTGTTATAACATGCTTTCTGTAATTAAGCTTATCTGCCGCAGGCATCGTATCCATTTCCACATTCTCATACGGAATCGTTACTTTTGTCAGCCCTATATCATGCAGCAGAGCGCCCTCGGTAACGCATCTTAACTGATGCTCCGAAAATCCCTCCTTTATGCCCATTATAGCCGACAAAGACGCAACATTGAGCATATGAGAATAAAGCTCTCCGCTGTCTCTTTTTATGTCAACCATGCAGCTTGCGACATCGACATTATTTACAACATTTTTAATTATATTGACCGCAGTTTCCTCTATAACTTTTAGATCGGACTCCTCACCGATATGCAGACGTCTGCATACTGCGTCCCTGATTTTATCTATGCTGTCCCTTTCTATCGTTTCGATAGTATATAAGATACTTTCCTTGACAACTTCGTCCCTGATACATATCTCTTCTATATTATTGTCAATAAGCTTTGATATATGCTCAGAACTGAGAATTGCTCCTTCGTACAAAAGAACACAGCCGCTTTCCCCCATTATTACACTGGCAAGTGTTTCTCCTCCTACGGCATCCTTTACTTTTATTCTTTTCAAAGTATCACCTCGCTCAATTATAATCAGTCGGTCATTGCATTATCACTGTTAATGGCTTTATCCAAAGCCTTTTTCTCTTCCTCTCCCAAAGTTATGTATGATTCACCTTTTATAATTTCTTTCGCATATGTATAACAGCCTTCTCTGCTGTGTATCGCGTTTATTACATATCCGTTATTGCTCTTGTCAAGCATAGCAAGCGCAAAACTCAATTTGCCGCCCATTTCGTTAAAGGCGTCGTACTTGACAATTCCAACCTTTTTGTAAACCGAAACCATCTCTTCTTCTATGCCGGAAATTCTTTTATTATGTCTTTTGGTCGTCAGCTTAAGTTCGTCAATATCCGCAAACCGCTTGGTTATAACTTCCTCAAGGGATTTAGTATCCTCGCCGACCATGAACTTATCCATGCGTTCGCTCAGTTTATTTATTTTTATATGCAAAACAATAATTACTATCAACAGAATTACCGCAACCGCGACAAGACCAAGAATTGCATACAGGGCATCAAATTGAAATAATCCGAAAAAATCCAACACTGTTCTTCCCTCCCTTTATCTTGCGGACAGCATTTCTACTATGCGCTCGAAATCCTCTTTTGAATAATATTCTATTTCTATTTTGCCCTTGTTATTATCCTTGTTCTTAATTACCACCTTGGTGCCAACCGATGCTTTGAGTTTTTCCTCCGCGTCCCTGTATATAAAGTCATGTTCAGGTACTTTGACCTTTTTAACCGTCTGCGGTTTGTCAAAAATCTTTACAAGTCTTTCGGTTTCTCTTACGCTTAGCTTTTCATCAAATATTTTCATGGCAAGGGTAAACTGCTTCTCCCCGTCTTCCACTGATAAAAGCGCCCTTGCGTGACCGCTGGAAAGCATACCGTCAATCACCATTTTCTGCACACGCTCGTCAAGTTTAAGAAGCCTCATTGAGTTGGTAATCGTTACCCTGCTTTTCGATACGCGCTCCGCAACCTCGTCCTGCCTGAGATCATATTCCTTTATTAAACGCTGATACGCAAGCGCCTCTTCTATCGGATTCAAATCTTCACGCTGAATGTTCTCAATAAGCGCAACTTCCATTATCTCTCTGTCACTGAAATCCTTTATAACAACCGGAACTTCTTTTATTCCTGCCATTTTTGCGGCACGCCAGCGTCTTTCTCCCGCAACGATTTCATAATAGTCCTCACGCCTTTTTACTATTATAGGCTGAATTATTCCATACTGTCTTATGGATTCTGACAACTCAAGCAAAGAATCTTCATCGAAATTACGCCGGGGCTGTTCTCTGTTAGGCTCAACCTCGTTGATCTTCAGTACTATCTCTGCCGGTTCTTTAACTATAACTTCTTTTTCTACAATTTTTTCCACTACCTTTGTGGAAGCTGTGTTTTTCTCTCCCTCAGGAATAAGATTTCCAAGTCCCTTACCTAGTCCCTTTTTTACTGCCATTCATCTTCTCCTCTATGCATCACTTCGTCCGCTAACAATCTGTAACTTTCTGCTCCCGCTGATTTGGAGTCATATAAATTAATGGGCATTCCATGGCTGGGTGCTTCCGCAAGTCTGACATTTCTGGGAATTATTGTTTTATATATGGTCTGATTAAGATTATCCTTAACATTTTCCACGACCTGAAGTGATAAATTGGTACGGCTGTCATACATGGTAAATACAACGCCCTCCATTTCCAAATCAGGATTCAAACGCTCATGCACCAAATCAATCGTATGTAAAAGCTGTGACAACCCCTCAAGCGCATAAAACTCGCACTGAATCGGTACAAGGACCGTATCAGCGGTCGTCATTGCGTTTACGGTAAGCATCGTCAAGGAAGGAGGACAATCTATTATAACAAAATCATACTTTTCTGAAACTCCAACAAGCTTATCTCTTAATATGTACTCCCTGTTCTCTACACCTATAAGGTCTATCTCTGCTCCGGCAAGATTGACATTAGAAGGAAGAATGTCCAACTTATCTATAACGTCATTAATAATGCAGTCGTCTATTTCGCATTCACCCAAAATCAATTCATATATTGTATTTTCTAAATCATCCTTATTGATTCCAAAACCGCTTGTTGTGTTTCCCTGAGGATCAATATCAACAACCAGCACCTTTTGCTCTTTCTCTGCAAGACACGCCGACAGATTAATTGCTGTGGTAGTTTTACCGACTCCCCCTTTTTGATTGGCGACTGCTATGATTCTGCCCATTTTATCCTCCGCACCCTTATATCTGTATTTATTAATTATAGCACTTTTTATCAATAAATGCTACTATATTTTATGAAATGTTTCACATGAAACATCTCACTCTGTGCTATTCAAACAATGTTTCATGTGAAACATTGTTAAACTTGTTTTCCCTCCAGCACAGTCTTGAGCAATTCTATTTCTTCTATTGCGCGAACCGAATCCACCTTAACAAGCCTGGAAATAAAATCAAGCTTGACAATTATATCATCACTTGTCATCCCCCCGTACGCCTTTATCTGATTCTTATATAAATCAATTAGCTCACGAATCTCAGCAATATCTTTTTCAAGACGCACTTTCTCTTCGATCTGCTTTGCCAGCTCACTCTCATGTTCTTTTAAAAGATCACGAAGTGTTACAAGCTCTGCCGTCTTTACTTCGTCAGCACTCCCCGACGCAGAAAGTACCGCATATGAATTATCAATAGAAGCCTCAATATCAGAAATAGACTTATTAAAATCAACAATCTGTAAATTAAGTCTTTCTATATTCTGTTCAACTGCCAATAGTTCATACTTACAATTTTCTTGTACCTTACTCAAAAAATCACTTATTCTATCCATATTATTCTCCTACCTGAGCGGCTCCTTTGATGGAATCCCTGCCTTGCGTGGATATTTAGATGGCGTAGGTTTAATCTTATCAATAATAACAAATATTCTCACAAGCTCTGATTCCAAAGTATATTCTGTCGCGTTTGTAAGACTGCCTCCGAGAAGTCTTATCGCGTTTTCCGCATCACAAATTTCCTGGTGACAGCCTGACGCTTTATAAGAAACAAACGCGCCTCCCGTTCTGACAAACGGAAGACAATATTCTGAAAGCACAGGCAATCCGGCAACGGCTCGCGACACACATAAATCATATTTCTCTCTGTATAAATTATTATGAGCTATATCTTCTGCTCTTCCGTGTACCGCATGAATATTTTTTAATCCAAGCGCGTCAATTACGCTGTTCAAAAAATTTACTCTTTTATTAAGAGAATCCAACAAAAGGATTTCTATCCAAGGATAAATTATTTTAAGGACTATTCCCGGAAAACCGGCTCCTGTTCCTACGTCAATAACGGTTCTGACCTTTGTCATATCATAGACATTATGTATCGCCGCGCTGTCCGCGAAATGCTTGACCGCCACCCCGTCATAATCCGTTATCGCCGTCAAATTCATAACTTTATTAGTTTCGATAAGCATCTCATAAAAAATATTAAACTGTTTAATCTGAACATCGGACAAGTCAATATCAACCGATTTCATCACCGTATACAAATCGAACATTTATGACCTCCTCTGCTGCTCCATATAAACTAATAAAACCGTAATGTCCGCAGGAGAAACTCCCGAGATACGCGATGCCTGACCTATTGAAGCGGGCGCATAGCTTTTAAGCTTCTGCCTTGCTTCAATACGCAGTCCGCTTATTTTATCATAATCAATATCTTCCGGAATTTTTTTTGACTCCATCTTTTTAAAATGTGCAACTTGCGTAAGCTCTCTTGAAATATAACCCTCATATTTAATATTTATATTAACCTGTTCGACGACATCGGGCGGAAGCTCCGGTCTGTCAGAATCAAGCTCCTCAACCGCGCTATACGAAAGCTCCGGTCTTTTTATCAGATCGGCAAGACTTATTCCGTTATTGAGAGGCGTGCTGCCAAACTTTCCCATAACCGAATTAACTTTATCCGTACCTCCAACAACTACGCTTTTAAGACGCTTTACCTCTTCTTCTATCATTTCTTTCTTACGCTCTACATATTCATAGCGTTCTTTTGAAACAAGTCCGACCTTATAACCGTATCCGCTCAATCTTATATCGGCGTTATCCTGCCTGAGCAAAAGACGGTATTCCGCGCGGCTCGTCATCATTCTGTACGGCTCGCGATTTTCTTTTGTCACAAGGTCGTCAATCAAAACGCCTATATATGCTTCTGACCTATCAAGAATGATAGGCTCTTTGTTCAAAATATACATAGACGCATTAATGCCAGCAATCAATCCCTGTGCCGCCGCCTCCTCATATCCTGAGCTTCCGTTAAACTGGCCTCCCGCGAAAAGACCTTTAACTGACTTAAATTCAAGAGAAGCCTTTAGCTGAACCGGATCAATACAATCATATTCGATCGCGTAGGCATTTCTCACTATTTTGGCATTCTCAAGCCCCGGAACAGTTCTGTACATGGCGTACTGCACATCCTCCGGGAGCGAGCTGGACATTCCTCCGAGATACCATTCATACGTATAATTTCCCTCCGGCTCGATAAATACCTGATGTCTTTCCTTGTCAGCAAACCGCATGACCTTATCTTCAATCGATGGACAGTATCTCGGTCCCGTACCGTGGATAACGCCTGAATAAAGCGGCGAGCGGTCAATATTTTCCCTGATTATCCTGTGAGTATCCTCATTAGTGTATGTAAGCCAGCAGGAAACCTGCTCCTTCTGGATCTCATCGGGATCCGTTGAAAAAGAAAACGGAACGATAGGTGTATCTCCAAACTGTTCCTCCATTTTCTCAAAGTCGATCGTTCTGCCGTCCACACGGGCGGGCGTTCCCGTTTTAAAGCGCACAAGCCTGATCCCAAGCTTTTCAAGTGAATCCGAAAGATGATTGGCCGCGGTAAGTCCGTTCGGTCCGGTGTAATAACTGACGTCGCCATATATGCAGCGCGCCTTGAGATAAGTTCCGGTACAAAGGATCACCGCTTTTGTGCGATATTCCGCTCCCGAAACGGTTCTGACGCCCTTTGTCACACCGTCGTCCGCTATCAGCTCTGAAACCTCCGCCTGTCTTATCGTAAGATTGTCGGTATTCTCAAGCGTTCTGCGCATCTCGCGGGTATACTCCTGCTTGTCAGCCTGCGCGCGCAGAGAATGGACCGCCGGACCCTTTGATCTGTTGAGCATCTTGGACTGTATGAACGTTTTGTCTATATTTTTGCCCATCTCTCCGCCCAGCGCGTCTATCTCTCGGACAAGGTGACCTTTGGAGGTTCCGCCTATATTGGGATTGCAAGGCATCAGCGCGATGCTTTCAACGCTGACCGTAAAAATTATAGTATCAAGCCCCAGCCTGGCGCAGGCAAGCGCGGCCTCGCATCCCGCATGACCGGCTCCCACCACTGCGACATCATATTCTTCAATCAAATTCATTTTTTCCTCCAGTTATTTTCCCATACAGAATTTGGAAAAAATCTCATTTACCAGATCATCCTCCACGGACTCTCCTATTATTCTGCCAAGCTCTTCATAAGCACTCATCAAATCAATGGTATAAAAATCTTCGGGCATGTTTTCTTCAATGCTCTTTTTCACCTGCAAAAGACTGTTCAAAGCATTTTCAAGCGCCTCTTTATTGCGCTCTCCCGTTATATATATTTCATCGTTATAATCAAGATCTCCATTTGTGAATAATTTCACAATATAATCGGAGAGTTCCTCCAGACCTGTGTTGTCCTTTGCCGATACTGATATTACTTTCGCGTCCGTTATCTCATTAAGCGTCTGCGCGGTCGTAACCGGCTCAAGGTCGGATTTATTAAGCAGTACGACTGTTCTGCGTTCTTTTATTATATCAAGTATATCATAATCATTGCTGTCAAGGGAAGTTGAGGAATCGACAACGTACAAAATCAGATCAGCCTCGCCCGCAAGACTTCTCGCCCGCTCGACCCCTATTCCCTCAATCACGTCATCCGTATCCCTGATTCCTGCCGTATCAGTCAGATTGAGCGTTATCCCCTCAAGATTTATCTGCTCCTCTATCGTGTCCCTTGTCGTTCCGGCGATGTCGGTAACTATTGCTCTGTCGTAGCCCGCAAGAATATTAAGGATACTTGATTTTCCCGCATTGGGCTTTCCGATTATCACCGTTTTGACGCCTTGTGTGAATAACTTTCCGTTTTCTACCGTTTTCAACAACTTTTCCACGTTATTAACAGAGTTATCCACAATGTTTTTCAATTTATCCCCATAATTATCCAGAGAAATATGTTCAGGATCATCAAGAGCAGCCTCAATATAAGCAATATTCTCAAGAAGTTCAGAACGGATTCTTGCTATTTTCTCCGACAGTTTTCCGTTAAGCTTCTTAAGAGAGCTGTTAAGGGCGTGTTGGTTTTTGGAATTGATAACGTCTATGACTGCCTCCGCCTGAGCAAGGTCTATCCTTCCGTTCAGAAACGCTCTTTTGGTAAATTCACCCGGTTCCGCGGGACGCGCGCCGCTTTTTATGAGGGCGTTAAGAATTTTTCTCATAACATAAACGCCGCCGTGACAGTTCACCTCCACGACATCCTCGCGTGTATACGAATGAGGCGCCTTCATAACAATGACAAGAACCTCGTCGATCGTTTTTCCTTCAAAAACCATGTTTCCGTAATGAACGGTATGGCTTTTAGCAGCGGCAAGCGTCCCGCCGTTACCGCGCGGCACAAACACTTTGTCGGCAACGGCAATAGCCTCTGCTCCGCTCATTCTTACGATTCCTATTCCCGAATTTGACATTCCCGTTGATATGGCTGCTATCGTTTCCTTCAAAATTGCCTCCCTAGTCCCTATTCACGCGGCGCATTACTGCGCTCTCACAGGCTTTCCGCTTTATCAAAAAGGAGCGCGAAAAAATTCCCTTCACGCCCCTTAAAATTATTTCTTCATAAAAACTACTACATGTCTGAAAGGTTCTTCTCCCTCGCTTCTCGTAGAGACGTATTTATCTCCCTGAAGCACCGAATGGATTATCCGCCTTTCATAAGGATTCATAGGTTCAAGATAAACCGGTTTTCTGGTTCTTTTGACCTTGTACGCGATGTTCTTGGCAAGAGATTCGAGAGTTGCTTTTCTTCTCTCCCTGTAATTCTCGGTATCAAGCTTGACCCTGTAGTATTTTTCTCTCTCCTTGTTTGCGACAAGGCTTACAAGATACTGAAGGGAATCAAGAGTTTGTCCTCTTTTTCCGATAAGAACTCCCATATCGTCTCCGATAAGGTTTATCTCGATAGTGTCATCCTCTTCGTTGACAGACATTTCTATCTCAACTTTCAGCTCCATTGCGTTGAATACATCGTTGAGGAAATCTCTGACATTATCTTCCATTGTGGCTTTTTTCCATACGAGTATTTTAGCAGGCTTGCTGTTAAAAATACCGAGTATTCCGGAAGAACCCTTTTCAACAACTTCGTACTCAACTTTATCGCTGGTTGTTTCAAGCCTGACTAACGCGTTAGTCAGCGCTTCTTCCACGGTTTTGCCCGTAGCTTCGATTTTTTCCATAAGATATCCCTCTAATCATTCTTTTTATTATTCTTCTCGTTAAACATTCTTACCATGTTTGCCTTTGACGCAAGGCTTCCCGGCTTTGCCGAAGAATTATAATAATCGGTAGATTTCTTTATCTGCTCCTCACGCTCGCCTTTTCTGGCATCCCTCTCCTCCTGCTTCTTGACCTGCTCAGCATATGCAGAAGCGGTATTGGTTATCTTTTTGGGAGGAAGTCCTTTTTTGGCGCGCTTTGCGTTTATTTTTTCTATATTCTGCGAAACCATCTGCTCAACGTCGATCTTATCCATCTTAGCGTTGATTATAAGCTGCTGCACGATCTGAACGACCGAGCTGGTTATCCAGTAAAGACCGATACAAGCGGGAAAGGTAATGCAGAAAAACGCCGACATTATGGGCATTACCGTATTCATGACCTTCATGGAATTTCCCATTCCCTGCTGCTGCGCGTTCATCTGGTTCTTATTTTTGTTTTCCATCAGCTTCGCGCTGAGCCACTGGGTAACTCCGGCAAGCAATGGTATCAGAAGCGCCCAGCTCCATCTCCAGCCGGGAGCCTGCGTGAGACTTATGCCAAAGAATCCCGTCATATCGGAAAGCTTGTCTATGTCGGCTGAAAAATTATTGGCTATAACGCTGAAATTTTCCTTAAGCGTGTCCCACTGAGCGTTTGAAAACGTATACATTCTGTCTATAAGCTCATTCGCCGTATCGACGCTTTCAACCTTAGACGCAAGCTTTAAGTCCACCAGCTTCTGAGCATATCCGTCAACGCCCATAAGCTTATCCGCTATACCTCTGTACATATTTCCGATATATTTTATATATCCGGGAATCTTGTATATAACACGGTACAGCGCAAACATTATCGGCAGCTGGATAAGCATCGTAAGACATCCGCCGGTAGGCGACGTGCCGTACTTCTCGTATACAGCCTTCGTCTCGGCGTTCATCTTCATTACCGATTCGTTGTCCTTTTTGTCCTTATATTTTGCCTGAATCGCCTGAATCTCGGGATTCATCATATTGGACAGCTTTGAAAACCTCTGCTGCTTTATTGTAAGCGGAAGAAGTATCAGTTTGACAACAATGGTAAAAAGAATAACACAAAAACCTATAATATAGGGTAAATTTTCAAGACTGAACCAACCCATAATCATCTCGAGAAGGTGGAAGAGACCTTCCATGATCTTGCCAAGCACCCAAGCAATAGGTTTAAGAAAACCTGTTTCCTGTGTCAAAAAAATCATTATATTACTCCTAACTTTCCGCCCCGACTGCGCGGGGAGGAGTTTCCTTTACTTCTCTGTAATTACTACGGAACCGGATCGTACCCTCCTTTTGCAAAAGGGTTACACCTCAAAATTCTCCATAGTGCCATAAATCCGCCCTTAAACGCGCCGTATTTCTGAATAGCTTCAACAGCATACTGCGAACAGGTGGGCGTATATATACAGGTAGAGTGTTTTTTCAACGGCGATAAAACTCTTTGGTAAAATCTGATCATGGCTATCATCACTTTTTTCATAGGCAATTACCTCAGAATACCGTGGAGCCTGCACAAATGCATAAACGCACTTGCGGCTTCGGCATATTTCTTATCCTTTAAAGCAGCCCTTGCGATGATCGCGATATCATATCCTCTTTTAAGAGCTTCGCTGTTTAACCGGACACTCTCGCGGATGATCCGCGTAAGTCGGTGTCGGACGATACTGTTCCCGACCTTTTTACTCACAGATATTCCCACTCGGTTAATATCCGTTCGGTTCTCATAAACATACATAACCAGATATTTATCGGCGTAAGATTTTCCGCATCCGTACACCCTCTGAAAATCGGCGTATTTCTTCAATGATTCATATCCGCTCATGTACTCTCTGCCTCTCCGTCAATAAGAGATAATAAAAGGCCACATAATTTGCGGCCTATGCTGATAAAACCTTTCTGCCTTTAGCTCTTCTCGCTGCAAGAACCTTTCTTCCGCCGGCAGTGCTCATTCTCTTTCTGAAACCGTGAACCTTCGCTCTTGATCTCTTCTTGGGCTGAAACGTCATCTTCATATTCTTTCACCTCCTGACCTGTTATTACTGTGTCCTTACAGAACATCATTTTTATTCTATTCAAAAACATACGCAAAGTCAAGCAAAACATTTATTTTACGGACTTTTTTATAAAAAACAATAATTATTATATCGTAATTTATCAACAATTTGTGGATAACCTGTGGATAACTTGTTTAAAAGCTGTTAATAGTAGTGTTTTTTGCCCTATATAAGCGCGTCAGGCTTATCAACAACGCCTTAAAAATATATTTTGGATTAATTTCATAAATCATTGAAAAATCATTTGAAAAATGGTAAAATAAAGTGGAGATTGCGCAATGCTTATCTGAGGTGATTTTTGATGTTGGATGAAATATTAACTAAATGGGACGAAATTCTTAAATTGATGAAGGAAGATTTTGACATAGCGGACGTATCGTTCAAAACATGGATCCTTCCCTTGAAAGCTTATTCAGTAGAAAATGACGTTGTAAACATAATCGTACCCGAGGAACAGACAGGGCTTAAATATATCGAAAAAAAATACACGACTCCTTTCAAGGTTACGATATCCGAAGTTATGAATCATGAATTTGACATTAAATTCATCTCTACCAACGATATCAAAAAAATTTCCAGACAGCATCAGAATCAGATGGACAAGGCTGAAACCGATTATTCTTCCTTGGGAATAAATCCCAAGCTTACTTTTGATACCTTTGTCGTGGGAGAAAACAACAACTTCGCTCACGCTGCTTCTCTTGCAGTCGCGGAATCTCCGGGAGAGGTTTATAATCCTCTTTTTATTTACGGAGGCGTAGGTCTTGGCAAGACTCATCTTATGCAGGCGATTGCCAATTTTATAATGCAGAATAATCCTTCCCTCAAGGTACAGTACGTTACCTCCGAGGTTTTTACAAACGAGCTTATAGAATCTATAAGAACCGAAAAAAACACTAGCAATAAAAGTTTCCGTGAAAAATACAGAAGCGTGGACGTGCTTCTTATAGACGATATTCAGTTTATTATAGGAAAAGAAAGTACGCAGGACGAGTTTTTCCACACTTTCAACACTTTAAGGGAAGCCAAAAAACAGATAATCATATCTTCGGACAGACCTCCGAAGAACTTTGAAACACTTGAGGAAAGACTTCGCTCCCGTTTTGAATGGGGAGTCCTTGCAGATATTTCTCCTCCTAATTATGAGACAAGAATGGCGATTCTCCACAAAAAAGAAGAACTTGAATCCTACAATGTGGATAACGAGATACTTGACTATATCGCAACCAATGTAAAATCCAATATCCGGGAGCTTGAAGGATCTCTCAATAAGCTTGTAGCCTACTCAAAACTTACTCACCGTGAGATCAATCTTAAATTCGCGGAAGAGGTTTTAAAGGACATTATATCTCCGAACGCTCACAGAGAAGTTACTCCCGACCTTATTATTCAGGTCGTAGCGGATCATTTCGGCATTACTACCGCCGATATTTCTTCTCAGAGACGCAGCAATGAAATCGCTTATCCGAGACAGATAGCAATGTATCTCTGCCGCTTTATGACTGATGTTCCTTACGAGACCATAGGCAGCTACATGGGAAAAAGAGATCATTCTACCGTCAAATACGGCGTGGACAAGATTTCAAAAGAACTTAAATCCGACACAAGTCTTGCCAATACTATCGACGTTATTATGAAGAAAATAAATCCTTCCTGATTAATTAACTATTATAATAGGAAGAAACTGATTTTCCACCGACTAATGTGGATTAGCCTGTTAAAACCTTCGGGTTATGTGTGGATTATTTTTCTTAAATTTTGTCGCTTGCCTGTTATGTTGATAAATCATAACTTATTAATAACAATTTTAAACGTTATCAACACGGTTATTAATAGGTTAAATCCTTTATTTATACTGTCTTTTGACGCTTATCAACTTATTAACAGCCCCTACTGCTATTACTACTGATATATTTAATATATATTTTTATTATTTCACGCGAAAGGAGTTTTCAACATAATGAAAATCATCTGCAATAAAAACGATTTGCTTAAAGGAGTGAATATCTCTCTTAAAGCAGTACCCGTAAGAACGACAATGTCCATACTTGAATGTATACTTATAGACGCTTCCGAAGGGGAAATAAAACTTATAGCCAACGATATGGAGCTTGGAATCGAGACAAAAATCGAAGGTGAAATAACAGAGCCCGGAAGAATAGCTATCAACGCTAAATTTTTTGCCGAGTATGTGAGAAAGCTTCCTGACAATGAAGTTACGATTGAAACGGACAGTAACTATAACGTTACAATAACCTGCGAATCAACCGTTTTGAAAAAGCCCGGAAGAAGCGGAGAGGATTTCTCTTATCTTCCGTATATCGAGAAAGAATCGAGCATAACTGTTTCACAGTTTACATTAAAGGAAATAATAAGACAGACGATTTTTTCCATCGGTGATAACGAAAGCAATAAAATTATGACCGGAGAATTATTTGAAGTAAAGGATAATATTCTTAAAGTCGTATCTCTTGACAGATATAGAGTGTCTATCCGCAATGTTGAACTTTCAAGTAATTATGATCCTATAAGTGTTATTGTTCCCGGAAAAACACTGGGAGAGATCAGTAAAATACTTTCCGGAGAAACAGATAAGGAAGTCGAGGTGTTTTTCTCGACTAATCATATTGTATTTGAATTTGAGAATACAGTAGTTGTGTCGCGTCTTATTGATGGAGAATATTTCAAAATCAATCAGATGCTTTCAAAAGAACATAATACTAAAATATCTGTAAATACAAGAGAATTAGTAAACTGTCTTGACAGAGCTATGCTTCTTATAAGGGACGGTAATAAAAAACCTGTTATACTAGATATTAAAGACGGTAGAATGAATATAAGCATAGTCTGCATGGAAGATTTCAATCAGGATATAGAGATTGAAAAAGAAGGTCAGGATATAAAAATAGGATTTGATCCTAAATTCCTTATAGACGCGCTCAGAGTAATAGATGACGAGAATGTATCCCTTTATTTTATGAATTCAAAAGCGCCGTGTACTATCAAAGACGAAGAAGGCAGTTATATCTATCTGATTCTTCCTGTCAATTATTAAACGGAGATTTTTCATGGAAACAATAAAATTAAGAGAAGAATATATAAAGCTCGGACAGGCGCTTAAAGCGGTAAATTTTGTCGAATCCGGCGTCGAGGCGAAGCAGGTCATATCGGAAGGACTTGTGAAGGTAAACGGGAATGTAGAGATTCAGCGGGGAAAAAAACTTTACGCAGGAGACACTGTGCTCTATAACGGCGAAGAGATAAAGATAACGGAATGATAATTAAATCCATAGATTTGCAGAATTTCAGGAATTACGGGTTACAGAGCATAGAGTTTGACGGTAAGACCAATATTTTGTACGGAGATAACGCTCAGGGAAAAACAAATGTGCTTGAATCTATTTTTGTGGCTGGAACTACCAAAAGTCATAAGGGCTGCAAAGATTATGAAATGATTTCTTTTGATAAGGATGAAGCTCATATTAAAGCGATCATGTGCAGAAACAATATAGATTATAGAATTGATATGCACATTAAAAAAAATAAAAACAAGGGAATTGCGGTAAACGGAGTTCCTATCAAAAAAGCAGTAGAACTTTACGGAATCGTCAACATAATCTTTTTTTCACCGGAGGATTTGAATATCATAAAAAGCGGTCCCTCCTCAAGAAGAAAATACATGGATATGGAGTTGTGCCAGCTTGACAAGATCTATGTCAGCAATCTGATGAATTATAACAGGACAGTCGAGCAGCGGAATAAACTTCTCAAAGATATAGGTTTTCATCCGGAATTGAAAGATACTCTCGATATATGGGATTCTCAGCTTGTAAAATACGGCAGCGAGATAATAGACAAGAGATTTGATTTTGTCAAAAAGCTTAATTTAATTGTTGAAGATATACATTCGAGATTGACAGGCGGTAAAGAAAAGCTTGTTATTTCATATGAACCGTCTGTAAGTCCCGAGGAGTTTGAAAATGTCCTAAAAGATTCAAGAGAAAAGGACATTAAAATGAGGATGACCTGCACCGGTCCCCACAGGGACGATATTTGTTTTCTGGCGGAGGGAATAGATATACGCAGGTACGGTTCGCAGGGACAGCAAAGGACGACGGCGCTTTCTCTTAAGCTTGCGGAGATAGAATTAGTAAAAAAATCTGTCGGAGATACGCCGATACTTCTGCTCGACGATGTTTTGTCGGAGCTTGACGGCAGCAGGCAGAATTATCTTCTGAACAGCATAAGCAATGTTCAGACTATAATAACATGCACAGGTCTTGATGAATTTATAAGCAACAGATTTGATATAAACAGGATTTTTAAAGTAAAAGACGGATATGTGTTCAGGGAAAATTGATGTCAGGAGGCAGTAAAATGAGTGAAACAAATAACTATACGGCGGATCAGATACAGATTCTTGAAGGCTTGGAGGCGGTAAGAAAAAGACCGGGTATGTATATAGGCTCTACATCCTCGAAAGGTCTTCATCATCTAGTATACGAGATAGTTGACAATTCCGTTGACGAGGCCCTTGCCGGATACTGTACTGACATTAACGTAAAAATAAATGCCGATAATTCAATAACCGTTACCGATAACGGGCGTGGAATTCCAACCGGAATAAACGCCAAATCAGGTCTTACCGGAGTGGAGGTCGTGTTTACCATACTTCACGCCGGAGGTAAATTCGGAGGCGGAGGATACAAAGTATCAGGAGGCCTTCACGGAGTTGGAGCGTCGGTTGTAAACGCGCTTTCCGAATGGCTTGAGGTTAAAGTGTGTCGGGAAGGCAAAATATATGAGCAGAGATACGAAAGGGGCAAGGTGGTTTATCCTTTGAAAATCGTAGGAGAATGTCCCGAAGAACAAAGCGGTACGGAGGTTCATTTTCTGCCGGATAAAGAAATCTTTGAAGAAACGGTATTCGATTACAATATTCTGAAGCAGCGTTTAAGAGAGATGGCTTTCCTTACCAAAAACATAAGGATAACTCTTGTTGACGACCGCGACGACAAAAAAGAAAAAACCTTCCATTATGAAGGCGGAATCAAGGAATATGTGACTTATCTCAACAAAGGAAATACCGCGCTTTACGACAATATAATCTACTGTGAGGGAATGAGGGATAAAGTTTATGTTGAGGTTGCTTTTCAGCATAACGACGGATATTCAGACAATGTTTACGGTTTCGTGAATAATATCACAACTCCGGAGGGCGGCACGCATGTTACGGGATTCAGAAACGCGGTGACTAAGACATTTAACGATTATGCCAGAGCGAATAAGATACTTAAAGAAAAGGATCAGAATCTTTCCGGAGAGGACATAAGGGAAGGTCTGACCGCCATAATCAGCATAAAGCTTGAGAATCCTCAGTTTGAGGGACAGACCAAGCAAAAGCTCGGCAACAGCGAGGCGAGAGGAGCGGTCGAGGGAATAGTGTCCGAACAGCTGACATATTTTCTTGAACAGAATCCCGCTGTAGCCAAAACCATATGTGAGAAATCGGTGCTTGCGCAGAGAGCGAGAGAAGCGGCAAGGCACGCGCGCGATCTCACAAGGAGAAAATCAGCTCTTGAGGGCTTTAATCTGCCCGGAAAGCTTGCAGACTGCTCCGATAAAGACCCTTCACACTGCGAGATATTTATAGTTGAGGGAGATTCGGCCGGCGGCTCGGCAAAAAGCGCCAGGCGTCGCGAAACTCAGGCTATACTCCCTCTCCGCGGA
>ERZ777011.2057-NODE-2057-length-17715-cov-4.298245_pt1 | contig 17715 bp, 27 predicted proteins | sample MGYA00374964_ERZ777011 | MGnify/ENA primary metagenome ERZ777011 (study PRJEB29310, sample SAMD00008975) | mouse gut metagenome | study: EMG produced TPA metagenomics assembly of the Metagenome analysis of fecal microbiota from mouse which was promoted...
GGATAATTCCTTACTGGCTGTAAGGGGTATTAACCATAAATACATTGTAGTAGAGGAGATTATAATGAACAGGGAATATTATAAAGACATAGATTATAAGCCATTTTTGTTCTATGTGATTTTTGGCGTTTCCGCTGAGGAACTTCAAGTGTCACGAAAAAAACATCATATTGATGAATTCCCAGCTGGATTAGATATGCGCATGTTTAATAGAAAAGAAAATGCTGATTATATAGATGGATTTTTCTCCGGCGTAATGGGAAATGTTTTGGATGAAAAAAATCATGAAGTCTTTGAACAATGTAAAAATGCAGATATGTGCGTAGTTATTAGTGGCAAAGTCAAAGATGATGCAACATTTGATTATATGAGAAACGTTATTGGATTTATTCAGGCATTTGTAGAAAATGGAGCTTATGGAATTCTTGATTGTTTAATGTTTTCTTTGTTTGCGCCGGAAGAGTGGTCCATCCATTATTTTGAAAAGGAAGTAAATGCTCAGGATCATGTGGTAATTCTGTATTCAAAAGAAGAGAATGGATATTGGCTGCATACACGGGGTATGGCTAAATTCGGCAGACCAGATATCAGTATTGAAAATGTTGAAGAATCAGATTTTCATGATTATGAGCAGATAATCAATCAGATGATATTCTATGGTGGCCATGGTGTGTTTTTTGATGGGAAATTCAGATTGCATACCAAGGATAAAAAGACATTTTTAGTACAGTCAGAATTTGTTAATGATTTTGAAAATAATGATTTCAATAATGCATATTGCAAAGTGGTTGTAATACAGGAAGTGCTTGAATAGTGTGGACAAAAGGAGAAGATCTTAAATGGACAATTATAATGTAAAAGATAATTTTGAAGCCGGATTTGAAGAGCAGATAGAGGATATGCTGATACTCATCGGGAATAAGCCGACAAACGGATATTCATCAAAGGGGTATAGGGAAGTGCGGTGTGAATATATCGCCGTTTGGAATATGCAGGCAGACAAGCCGGAGCATAGCTTTGGAAAACTCATGTGGATAGAGAGAGAGATTCCGGTCATGCACAAATTTCATTTAAGGAAAATGCAGGCCTACCATGTCAGAGTAAGAAAAAATAAAAATAACCAAAAATGTTATATGGTTTGCGATATTAAAAAAGTTACCGGTGAACGATTTGAGATGTTAAAGAAAGAAGCGCAAAAACCGATTACGATCAACAGCCCCTTTTGTAAATTTGAATGGAACAAAGAGTTTTTACTTTTTGAAGGAGAAATGGATTATTTAGGGGAAATGTGTAATATCGAGTTAAAGACAGATAACGGAGAGCTTGTAGCGGATTCCCAACTTGAAAGACTATGCGGTATATGCAGGCAGCTTGAAAAATGGGATTCTGAGGTAAAAGAATTTGCCGCAGATGATTTGCTTGAACTTGCAAATGAATGGCGTGAGGATAGAGACGAGATTACAAAAGAAGAATTTATCCAGAGGATAGGAACGCCGGGTATTATAATCAATGCAGATGGGTCGATTGTATTTACGTTTGACAGCGATGAGATGTTTACTGACCACGGTATAGAAATTTATATTGATGAAAACGACAATATTACCGGCTCAGATATTGTGGGATAACGGATCAGGAAGTGGATTTGATGAAAGAAAATAAGTTTTCAGAAAGTAGGGAGGCTGGTGAAGCATATGACGATGAACGACCTTAAAGATGAGGAGTTTAATATTGAAAAAACAGATACCATTGATAGCCTGGCATACGAACAGGAGACTTCAAGCTTAACACTTCTTTTGGCAGATGGAATGGACTGGACAGATATGAATCGACATTTACTGCTGTTGAAGGAGAAGCTCAATACTTATATTTGGTACATCGATTCAAGACAATATGCAGAAAAATATCCCAATGTTAAAAAAATAGAGTTGCGTGTGAGCTTTCTCTTTGAAGAACCGGAGACATGCCATTTGCTCTTTGAAAGAGCAAAGCAGGTGCTTATGAATGTATTTGAAAATGTTGAGATGATTGTGGAGCATGGAGTTAAATAGGAGGAGTGTACCATGTCAGTACTAGATAGAAATGTAATAGATTTTGGACATGAAGATGATGATAAGGTGACCTTGTGTATTAGTGACCACATTCCTTGGGATGATGAGGTTATAGATGCACATTTGGTGATATTACAGGAAAAGATTAATGATTATTTGGATTTTATATCTTCTGGACAAATATATGAGGAATTTGGCGGGCATGGAAAGATTCCCAATATTAAAGTGATATTCTGCTATGAGCCGGTAGAAAAGACAGTTAAATTTTTAGAGGAAGTTAAAGAGCAAATTAACAGTAAAGGTTATGAATTGGAGTGGCTGTATCGCCCGATTGAAGAGTAGATAGTGTTGGAGGAATTGAACGTTGGGCGAAGGGGAGGACATGCAATGTCAATATATATGATTCGAAGCAAATCCAGAGGACAGCAGAGAAAATTTAAAAGACTATTAAGCTGGATGGATAAAATGGAGCCTTTTAAAAATACAAATGATTTACCCTTCAAAGATGTAGAGGATAAATTTGAGCATTTTCATGTACCATGTGGACCATGGCTTTCAAAACCTAAAACCTCCGGTAAGATTAAGACTGCATTTTGTCAGAAATGGATTAAAAAGACTGAGAAATTTATTGATAACAAACCGAGGGATTTACCATTTTGTAAGGTGGTAGCAGCTATAACCTATCCGAATGTACGGGAGTCCCAGATTATTATTTTCTATGACGAGGAGTATTATAATTCCTTTTGGAACAGGAAAGGACCTTATCAGATATGGACACCAGTGGATGATAAGCGTTCCTTTGCGAAAGAAAGAAGAATCGTGACAGGATTACCGGAGATAGGTTATATAGAAGAACTTAATGATGAAGACTATTATGTGAAGTCGTATATCTGGTTTTATGGTGAATGGATGTAATATGTAGATTTAAAAAATTGTTGTGAGGTATGTCAGATGACGGAAAATGAATGTCGAATCATTAAAAACGATAAGGATAAGATTGTAAAGTTGCCAAAATTTAAATATTCTCCGAATATTTATGATAAAGAAAAAGTTTTGGACGGAGTTCGGTTTGATAACAATGTATGTCAGTGTTGCGGAAATGAGACTGAAGTATATGTATCAACTATGTATTGTAACGCAGATGTAAATTGTATCTGTATGCATTGTGTAGCAAGCGGTAAAGCAGCAGAAAAATATGATGGGAACTTTATTCAGGATGCGGAAAAAATATCAGATAAAAAGAAAGTAGACGAATTGTTTTTACATACACCAGGATATTGTTCGTGGCAAGGGGAATATTGGTTGGCCTGTTGCGATGATTATTGTGAATATCTGGGTGATGTTGGATATGCTGAATTAAAAGAAATGAATTTGTTATGTTTAATTGATGAATATAAAGAAAATGAAGGAATGGATTTTGATAATAAATGGTTGGAGAAGGGTGGTTCCCTTGCAGGTTACTTGTTTAGGTGTATTCATTGTGGCAGATATAGATTAAATGTTGATTGTGACTAGTATTGTAAAGAATTGGGAGTCAGGATAAAAATGTGGAAATATAATTGTGTTACAAGACAGGAATTTGAAGCTATAAAAGATAAAATAGAGAAATATATAGTAATGCTTGGTGGTAATATGGCGGCTGTCAATTTGCCTTATGAACAACGAACCGTTTCTTGCTCTGGAAATGATGCTGTGGAAAACATTTCTATCAGACCGGCTTTTGAGTATAATGGATATTATTATAGAGTGGATGAAGTTTGTTTTTCGGATAAACCATTTATTGTGATAGAGTACGGAACATATAATGAGCTTATGAATAATGCTATGGAGGATGCAGAGCCTTTTCCGTATGATTTACCAGAGGAAGAATTGTTGAATGAGGTAAAATATTCGTTGGGTATGGAATTATTTCACAGCGATTTGAATTGGAGATAGAGAAAGTGGATGATTGGATAAAAACAGCACAATTTTCTGTGGGTGGTTTCCTGTGGACTGGTTTTTCGAAAAATCGAACCAACAAATTAATATGTATTTCATCTGAATATATTTCAGTGATAGATTGCGATACAGGAAAGGTAGAAGTGTGTGACGGTGATTATGATGAAGATGGGCATATTGCGATGTGCGACTATTTTCCTGACGAAGTAATTGATATATATGGTCAGTATGGCGGAAATCCTATACATATGACACAAAAAGAGGAAAGGATTGCTGTACATACGAAAGAGGAATCATTCGGAAATAGGATGGTTATAAGATACAAAATATGTTATTCAACATCAGATTCGGATATAGAAATATTTGACAATTACGGATATTATATATGCTCTTTTAGTCCTTGTGGAAATTATTTTGTATTAGCACAAGATGCAGGAGTTACAGTTTGGAAAAGAAAATAAATTCATATGAAAATTATGGTGGAGGAACGACTATGGATATACATGGAGTTTATCAGAAGGATAATACATTTGTGAGCGGGGAAGGATTATATTATGTTCTTGCAGGAGACGGTGGTTCGGCTAGAATGAGCAAAAACCGTAAGTATTATATTATTACACATTCTGCTGTTGTGGTATACGATATAAGCGCTGCTTGTATGTTAAAGAAGAGCAGGGTTATGACATGGCCGATATCTAACGAAGAATATGAAGCGTGGGAGAAAAGCGACGGATATTTTAATAGATTTAAAGATGGTGTGATTTATAAGGTGGCAGGAAGATTACAGCATAATAGCTTCGAAGAACTTGCATCGTTATATGTTAAAGAGGTTTTAGAAGAAAATGTATCAGGAACGAAGCTTGATAAAAAGCGGGAAAAATATCTGGCGCCTATTGTCTTAGAGGATGATGTGCTGGGTAAATTAGTATTAGATAAATCGGGAGGGTTGTTTGAAGGTAAGCACAATTTTGCGGAGAATAGTATTACCATTTATATTGAAGTGGAATGGAGGAGCAAAGCAACATGGAAAAAGCCTTTGGCTGTTGCAAGAGATTTTGCGGAGCATATTGCGTTAGAGGATAAGGAAGCCAGAGAATATGTTGCTGAAGACAAGGAATTATTTGATAATGCATTAGAGTGTTTGGAAGGATATGATGATGAGTGCGAAATACATTTTTCTACACCGGAGGAATTTGCCAATGCATTAAGCGGTAAAATGAAATATATATTTGTGAATCAAAATGGTTCATACACTATCGGTTATCATGATGGATATGTTTTTGGCGGTCATGAGATTGCTGTTGATGTAAATGTCAAGGGTGAAATAGTCTGCGCAGAGGTGCGATAAAAGCATAAAATGACAATATTGCAGACTTGTATATTGCGGGATAACAGAATGGATTAGGAAGCGGATTTATGATAGGAGAAATCTATAATGACTTATAGAAACGGTACATATGTGACTTTTGATGGTCAAGGAACGACAAATCCGACACAGAGTGATTTGAAATATTTGGGTTTGCTGCGCAGGTGGAATAATATTAAAAAATATGCTATTGATTTTGTCAAATGATACAAATTATAACAGAGGGATGTTAAATTTTGAGATTGAGAAAGCGGTAGATGTATACGAACTTCCTATTATTGTAGCGTATACGGGGTGTGACTATTTACTTGATGCCAAAACGTATAGTAATCGATGGCCAAGAGTACTTAAGAAAAGAATTAAAAATAGGTCATTGCGGGCTATTCATATTGCATTTAAGGAGAAGCCGGTAAAGAGTGCAATTAATCAATTTTCTGTACATAGTACCAGGGACAATATTTTGACAGGCCCATTGAAACTTACCTGAATCGGTGAAATTCACGGATTCAGGTATGAATGAACATCATTTGAAAGATGAATAGATGTGTTGTAGAAAAGGGGATATATCATGGAACAGTGGAAATATGTAAGCGAAAATACAACAGATTTAGTATCCTTGCATGATTGCGATTGCGAACATATCTATTATGCAGATAATCGAGTTATTATGGAAATGGAGTGGATGGAAATATTAGAATCTCATCCGAATAATGTGTTTGCAGAGGCGCATCAATCTGGACAAGGGATTATTGAATTGGTTGAACCTCAAATTATTGAGTGTATGTACGAAAAATCAGGTATGCAGGAAGAGATAAGTGATGTGTCAAGATTGGATTTTAGGAATCTTGAGATAATCGAATTTGAAGAAATCCAAAAAGAACATGGATATGAAAATAGAATGTATATGATAAAGGCATCCAGAGATGGCGTTTACGATAATGTTGCTTTGACAATTAGGTACAAAGCATCAGCTGTTAAGTTTAATGAATTAAAGGGTGTTTCATGGTTTGTTAATTTTGGCAAGAAATAAAGTATAAAGATGATGATAAATATTGGAAGTTATCATGGAAGAATTATTAGCATATGCGTATCTGTTGGGAATGGATTTGATTTATGAAGAGAAATATGAGCCTTGATTTTGGCTGTATACAGGGTGTCAGCGATGGCATGCTTCTGTATGAAGATAATGGGGAAATCGTCAAAATTGATATCAGGAAAAGCGCTGGGCATTGGTGGGATTACCATAACAGGAACACGATAATGAACCTATTGCTAAAGAAGCGTGCAAAGAACAGATTTGCCGGGGATAAATGCTTTGCCTATACAGAGGCATATATCAGATTGTATGCGGACGAAAATGAAATACTCTTTAAAAAGAAATTCCCGGATGAATGGGATACAAATGATGCGTGTGAATTCAGAATGTGGTGGGAGCGGATTAACAGCGATTTCCATAAGCTTGGATATTGGCTGTTTGACGAAGGATAGTACGACTGATGCTCTGTAGGGAAGTGTACAAACCTGAAACAGGAGAACAGGATTGAATGGAGGATATATGTACACAACGACAATAAAAACGAGAAAAATATTAGATGGTAAGACAAGTCTGAAAATAGCTGCTCCGATATTTATATGGCTTATGGCAGAGCTGGTCGTTTTTTTAATAGCAGTTAAAGTGGAGATTTTTGTAATTTCGTTTTCAGCAATGTTGCTTTTTGTGATTATATTTTTTGCAGTTATCCCTATTGGCTGCCATATGCGTAAAAGAGCGGATGAATTTCGTGGCAAAGAATCATTCCAATATGAAGAGATTACCTTTCATACTACCGATGGAGAACTTTATGTTGACGATATAAAGCTGGATGTTACCTATAACGAATCCCAAACAGAAATTTTCGTAGATCATATTATGGAGTGGGAGACAAAATTCGGACAGAAAGCCATGTGCACCGACTTTATAGGAATTGTTGAGGAACCGTATTTAAAAGACTTCGTCCGTTTTTTGGAGGAAGAAGGGGTAAAGATACATCAGGAGTAAAGAGACTGAGAATGGGAACATTAAAGCAGCATATACAGGAGGGAATGAACGGTGAAGCATTTTAAAAATCTTATAAAAAGTAAAAAACGGACAAAGCCGGATTTATTCAGCATTCCATGTGAATATGATGGTTATGACATGGTCTTCGAGGAAGGAACTACGGATGCAAAGCTTTATGAAGCGTTCAATGAGGTGATTACGGGCAGGCGATATGATATAAAAACCCTGCCGGAGTATCATATGCTGCTTGACCGTAAAGATGAGGAACATTTCGATACCTTCTATGACTGCTGGATAAGGGAATTAGAGAAAAATGATTTTGTTTTTTTATTGGACAATAGCATTGGAATAGATAGCTTTGTAAAAGGAATTAACAGAATTCTGCTGAGTATTGGTTCAGGAAAACAATTGAACGAGGAGATGGTAACTTCTGAATATCGACATGAACTTATGAATTATTCTCTGTCAGGAAAAGAGATTACATCTGAAATAAACTACGATATACTGGAAGCCAATATTGTTGCCAAAGAACTTGGAAAAATTGGATATGAATTGATTTGCCTGTTCAATGGCTTCGATAATAACATAAAGGCAATTATCAGCATAGACAGAATAGCTGAGCTGAAAGAGATTGAAGCCAAGATAAGAATGAAATTGTAAAAGGTGCGGATGGAGCATATGAGCAGGTTGAAACTTATAATTACAGGAAGATATATGCATACCAATAGCTGAAGATGAGACCGGCTTTCTTAAATTTACTTTTGCTGTCATACGGTTATATCGTGGTTTTTGATGAGGATGCCTGTGTTGAGATATTAGTTAGAAACAACATGAGTATAATTTCGCATAAATAGAAAAGGGGTACAGATACATCATGAGTAGAAACAAACGAGAACTTACGAAACAAGAATTACTTCGTAAGGAGCGATTTGAAGAACTGCAAGCGGAAATGAAGCAAAACGGATACCGGGAAAAGAGCCTGACAGCCGGCGTCTGGAAAGGGAATATAGCAGCCTTCATTGTTATGCTGCCGTTTATGATAGGTAACGGCTGGCTTTATGTTACGGTTAACAGCCTTACGAAACTTTTGCTTCCGAGTTGGGTGTTGTTTTTTATCGTGTTTTTGTGTCTGGTAGTTGTACATGAGCTGATTCATGGCATCGTATGGGGCTTTTTTGCACCGGATCACTTTCGTTCTATTGAGTTTGGAATTATCTGGAAGGCTCTGACACCATATTGTGCATGCTCCCAGCCGCTTAAGAAGTGGCAATACCTTCTTGGGGGAATGATGCCTACTCTGGTACTGGGATTTGGCACTGTTGTGGCAGCGATTATTTTTCAGTCGGATTTTTGGTCCTATATGTCTGAATTTATGCTTTTTCCGGAGGCGCTGATATTTATATCGCATTGAAAATATTGATGTGCCGTACAAAAAGCAGGGATGTCGTATATTTTGATCATCCGTATGAATTAGGTGTGGTGCTGTTTGAAAAGTAAGTATGGTAGAAAAGTTGGGTCATAATATGGAATATGAAAAAAATGTAATATATAAGGATGATATGAAGCTTAATGTGGCATACAGTGTACTGGACAATGAAGTATATTTTGACGATGAACGTGATCTGGGTAAATATAATCACTGTCATATGACCTTCTGTGGCATTATTGGCGGAGATGATGTAAAAGGCTTCGTTGCATTTTGCCGGGAAAACGGTGTTGAGATAGAGGTGTTCAATGTAATGTAATCTGATTGAAAAATAATATGAATTGAAAGGATACCTCCAATCTACATTTTTTTCTGCCATGGTCTGACCCTGCCAAGCCATCCCTGTTTTGCCCAGTAGCTGCCATCGAGATATTCCGGATCCGCTTTATGTAAGGAGGTTTGCATGGCACGGCAAATGAAAAACTTTATCCTTGTGATCGGATTCGCGGATGCCGGCTTTGCATAGTTTATGCGGGAAAATTTCCGGGAAAGCCGTTTCACCTTTCTGGTAAGACGGGTCTGCTTCTGCCCGGAAAGCTTTTCCCAGACAATGTCCTCCATCAGTGCACCGGTAAATACTCCGATCTTAGAGATTCCCCACCAGGACAGGCTGTGCGCTATATCCTTCGCAGCCGATTTCGCTCCTGCCCCCGCACATTGTGTTATTATCACCGCACGCTTCGTGAACATTTCAGGCGCAGGCCGATGTGACATCCACCGGTAGGCAAGATGATCAAGGAACACTTTCATTGCACCGGTAACGTGAAAGACATAAGCGGGGGAGGTCATTACGATCAGATCGGCATCTAATAATGATTTCTCAATCGTCCTTATTTTATCAGCATCCTTACAGTTGCATTCCCCTTTGAATATACAGCTGGTGCAGCCGGTGCAGAAATGCGGACCATCCTTTGGCAGATAGTATTCCGTGATGTCTGCTTTGCCTTGAAACTCAGATAAAAATATTTCCTTCAGGCGATATGTTACGCCATGCTTTTCTGTTCCGTTTATCACTGTAATTTTCATAGCCTACACCTCCAGAATATCATGCAGAATCTGTGTATGAAAGCTTCGACGGACTTCTTCTGTGGTCAGGTCTTTGCCTAACATCTGCGATACCGTTTCGTGTCTTAGAAATGTCTGCTGCATGACTGTGATCAGGCAGAAGGTTTTTCGTGTTACCGTTTCTTCATCCCAGTCAGGTCGGCAGGCTGAAACAAGAGGGAGATAGGCCGCATAGGTTCTGTGGGTGTTGTCATTAACTTTCGGCGTCTGCATATCGGTAAGAATGGAGATTCTCGATACGGCGTAATGCTTGAATAGGAAATCAAGCGTCATATATCCGAGCTGATCCAGCTTTTCAAACGGGGTAAGACCCTCCGTTTGCTCCCGTATATGCTGAAACTGTTCTACAATTTGATTTATAATACGCTCTACGCATAACGCAATAAGTGCATCCTTATTTCCAAAATGATAATTTACAAGCCCCAGTCCGACGTCAGCCCGTTTGCAGATTTCCCGAACTGTGATCTCATCTAAATGTTCCCCTTTTTCTTCAATCAGTGCGATCGTTGCCTGTATTATTGCTTCTCTGTTATCCATATCTGTGCCTCCTGCTGAACAATGTTCAATTCATTATACTGAACATTGTTCAAAATGTCAAGGCCTGTTTTATGAAAGGGCTAATCGCTTTTCTTGTTTGTCGGATAACCATTCCCCTGTAAATCAGTTGTAACAGAACAGGCGCCTTTTTTCTTAGGCTTGTCTTTTGCGGGATTTGTACTTTCCCATATGCCCTCCGGCATTGTATTAATCGGCTTTTTTTTGTCTGTCATTTTCATTTCCTTTTCATAACCTCCGTTTTTTTGTTAGTATGAGGTGATTTATTTGAAATATTCATACGGCATCCGCTTCTCTCGCGTAACAAAGGTGATAGCGTGAAACTCTGTGCCATGCACAAAATGAAAAACGCATAATATAGTATCATAGAATAATAGATTGTGAGATGATATCAGCATGGAAGAAAACAGCTTGTCCAATACCTGCGATTTTGCCAGCCTCAGACCGGTCATGGTAGATCTGCCTTATCCGCCGATCCAGGTTGAAGGTCAGAACCTGGCATATGCGAATCTGATCAGCATGGACTATTGTGGTTCCGTATCGGAGATGACAGCCCTTACCCAGTATATCAATAATGAAAACCGGCTGTCCTGTAATAATTGTTCCGTAGCAAAGACGCTTCTGGGAATTGCAATGTCGGAAATGATCCATTTACAGAAGCTTGGAGAATTAATTCTTTTGTTAGGCGGTACGGTTGACTTTGTTGCCAGACCTCATAATGGAAGACCGGTCATGTGGACGCCGGAATGCCTTAAGCTGCCGGATCAGCTGAAAGCAATGCTTCTGACAGATGTGGAGGGAGAGTATGCGGCGATCAATCAGTATCGGATGCATATCAGGATGATAAAGGATGCATATGTCAATGCGGTACTGGAGCGTATCATAAAGGATGAGGAATATCATATCATGATACTCCAGACTTTGGTTAAGAATCTGTGATGCATTTATATATTTAATAAAAAATAAATAATAATCATATTTAAACTTGACTTGAGGTACACTTTTGGTTGTAAAATGAAATTACTGACACAAATAGAAAATGAAAGGCCAAAGGAGGACGTTGAATGCAGTCAAAAGTGTATTTTTCAAGACAGGTTACGCCGGAACAGGTATTAGAGCTTTACCGTCTGGCGGGAAAACAGCTTTCCGGCAAAATAGCAATTAAAGTACATTCCGGCGAAACGGGAAATCAGAACTTTCTGCATCCTGAATTCTGGAAGCCCGTTGTTGATGCTGTAGGCGGAACGGTTGTAGAGTGTAACACTGCGTATGAGGGTACAAGGGATACAACAGAAAAACACTTAAAGACCCTGGAGGAGCATGGATGGAACCGGAACTTTGCAGTAGATCTTCTGGATGCGGAAGGACCGGATCTGGAACTGTCAATTCCAAAGGGAAAACGGATACAGGTAAATTATGTGGGTAAGAATCTGGCGAACTATGATTCCCTTCTGGTACTGTCACATTTTAAAGGACATCCTATGGGCGGCTATGGCGGTGCATTGAAACAGTTATCAATCGGTATTGCATCCTCATATGGAAAGGCAAATATCCATGGAGCAGGAAATCTGGAAGAAATCTGGACTGCGGATCAGGATTCCTTCTTAGAGTCCATGGCAGATGCCGCTTCTTCTGTCGTTGATTATTTCCATGGAGAAATCGTTTATATCAACGTAATGAAGAATATGTCCGTAGATTGTGACTGCTGTGCAGTCGCAGAGGATCCGTGCATGGCGGATATTGGTATTCTTGCATCCCTGGATCCGGTTGCCATAGATCAGGCATGTATTGATTTAGTCTATGTAGCAACAGAGGATCCCGGGCAGGGGCATCTGCTGGAACGGATCGAGAGCCGTAACGGAATTCATACCATAGAGGCAGCGGCAGAGCTGGGCATTGGTTCCAGAGAATATGAACGGATTGAAATATAGGATTTCCAGGTTGCGCAGGAGGAAATGATATGGCAAAGACAAAGCATGAGAATATTCAGAAAATAGCATTGTCCGCAATGTTTCTGGCGATTGGTCTGCTTCTGCCGTTTTTGACCGGACAGATCAGGCAGATTGGAAATATGATGCTGCCGATGCATCTTCCGGTTCTGCTGTGCGGACTGATCTGCGGCTGGCAGTATGGTCTGGAGATCGGGCTGATCCTTCCCATCCTTCGACATTTTCTATTTGGCATGCCGCAATTATACCCTACCGGCATTGCCATGTCCGTGGAGCTTGCAACCTATGGCCTTATCGTGGGACTGGTCTATTCCCGTTCCCGCTGGCAGTGCGTCATATCCCTGTACCGGGCGATGCTGATCGCCATGCTGTCCGGAAGAGTGATATGGGGGATTGCCATGGTCCTGATGCTGGGCGTAGGAGAGAACGGATTTACATGGGTGGCATTTACGGCAGGTGCGTTCTTTAATGCAATTCCGGGTATTATCATCCAGCTGATATTGATCCCGGCAGTCATGGTGGCATTAAACCGGACCGGTCTGGTTCCATTCCGGCAGAGAGAGAAGGAACCGAAGGCCGCGGCAGATGGATAAAGGATACTCAAATGTTATATAGAATCGAACCGATCATAAATAAAATAATGCAATTACAAAGGAACAATGTCCCGGTTATGGTCGGGATAGATGGCAGATGTGCCGCAGGCAAGACAACGCTTGCGGCAGATCTGCAAAAAGGATTGGATTGCAGTGTAATTCATATGGATGATTTTTTTCTCCGGCCGGAGCAGAGAACGGAGGAACGATACCGGGAACCGGGAGGCAATATTGATTATGAGCGGTTGTTGCAGGAGGTTCTTCCGCCATTAAGACGGGGGCAGAGCTTTCAGTATCGCCCGTATGATTGTAAGCGGCAGGAACTAGGAAGGCCGGTTTTCGTGGAAGCAAGACCGGTCATGATCCTGGAGGGGACCTACGCCTGCCATCCGTTATTGCGGGAACAGTATCAGTTACGCGTATTTTTAACCCTGGAACCGGAGGAGCAGCTTCGCCGGATCCGGGAACGGAATGGAGCAGAAGCACTGGAACTATTCCGGAATAAGTGGATCCCGTTGGAGGAGCACTATTTTTCCTGCTGTCAGGTGATAGAGCAAAGCGATATATGCATGCAGACCATGTAAAACTCCTGATATGCAGGTGATTGAAGCTGCCTTCTTTCTTCTGCAGGAAGTCCTGCATGGTTCATTATGACAGGTGGCAGGATCACTTCTTTTTATTGCGAAGCGCCAGATGGCGGCCGAGAAGGAAAACGCCACTCAGCATTTCCACTATAGACAGTCCCGGCATAAAACCCGAAAGGAACTCCTGTATATCTGTTCCTGTGAACATTCTTGATAGCGCCAGCATAATGCTGCCCATAATGATTAAAATGTATCCGATAATTAACAGCTTGGTATTTTTCAGGTGTTCTATCTCCTTCATCATTTCGATCATCTGCGCATTATCATAAGTCTGTATGCTTTTTTCATCTTCTTCGCCGCGGATCAGCTCGGCAAGTGTAGTATTTAATTCTTCACATAACAATTCGATTATGGAATAATCAGGCATGCATTTTCCTGTTTCCCATTTGGAAATGGTCTTATTTGAGACTCCGATTTTTTCTGCAAGCTGCTCCTGGGTTAGATTTTTTTCTTTTCGCTTTTGTGTAATGAACCTGCCTGTTGTAACTGGATTCATATTTCAATACCTCCTGATTGTTTTTACTTATAGTTTAACGAATCTTAGAAAAAAACACATCCCCTGATCGGAGAATATGCGTGGAATCATATGATTTTATGGTGTGAAATATATGGAAAAGCATTTGAAAAGCGAAGCGGATGTAGTACAATAAGTATACAAAACCGATAGGAAGAGGAGTAATCAGATGAGCAATGGAATTGTAACCCTGAAAAAAGGTGCAGGCCGCTCCCTGAAGGCAGGGGGGCCCTGGATCTATGATAACGAAGTCGCAAGTATTTTGGGTGAGATACAGGATGGAGATATCGTTCTGGTACATGATTTTGACGGATATCCGTTAGGACGGGGATTTATTAACCGGAAGTCCAGGCTGATCATCCGTATGATGACCAGAGATAAGGATACGGAGGTAGACGAAGCATTCATCCGTATGCGGGTTGCAAATGCCTGGGCGTATCGGAAGCAGGTAATTGATACGGAGAGCTGCCGGGTCATATTTGGAGAGGCAGACTTTCTTCCCGGGATCGTAGTAGATAAGTTCTCTGATATTCTGGTGGTGCAGTCCCTGGCACTCGGAATTGACCGTTTTAAATTGCTTATCATTGATGCACTCCGGGAGGAAATGGCAAAGGATGGTATAAGCATCCGTGGCGTATATGAGCGCAGTGATGCAAAGGTCCGGGAGCAGGAGGGGATGGAGCGTACCAAGGGCTTTCTCGGAGATGCCTTTGATACGAAGGTAGAGATCATGGAAAACCAGATTCGCTATCTGGTTGATGTAAAGGAGGGACAAAAGACCGGTTTTTTCCTGGATCAGAAGGAAAACCGGAAGGCAATCTGGAGGCTGTGCCGGGGAGCGAGGGTACTGGACTGCTTTACTCATACCGGTTCCTTTGCTCTGAATGCAGGTATGGCCGGGGCTGCCAGTGTACTCGGTGTGGATGCATCTGAGCTAGGGATAGCACAGGCAAGAGAGAATGCCAGACTGAATCATCTGGAGGAACGGGTACAATTCCAGTGCAGAGATGTATTTGAATTGCTGCCGGAGCTGGAGCGACAGGGTGAGCGGTTCGATGTGATCATCCTGGATCCGCCGGCGTTTACCAAGTCCAGGAATTCCATTAAGAATGCAGTAAAGGGGTATCGGGAAATCAACCTTCGCGCCATGAAGCTGCTTCGGGATGGCGGGTATCTTGCAACCTGCTCCTGTTCCCGTTTCATGGATTACGCCTTATTTACCCGGACGATCGGACAGGCCGCAGGCAATGTACATAAGCGGCTCCGTCAGGTGGAATACCGGACCCAGGCACCGGATCATCCGATCCTGTGGGCAGCAGAGGATTCATACTACCTGAAGTTCTATATATTTCAGGTGTGTGATGAAAAGTAGGAAGTCACGTTGACAAATAGTTTTTATCCGTATACACTGAGGATATCAGAACGACGATCGGCAGGAACCGGTGAATAAGAAGAAAGTAAAGAGGGAAGAAATGGAAAAACGAATTGCTCTGCTGATCGATGCAGAGAATACCAGTGCGAAGTATCTGGACAGTATATTTATGGAGTTAAAGAATTATGGAACCGTAACCTATAAGCGGATGTATGGGGATTTTACCTTAAAGACGCTGGCAGACTGGAACCATCGTGCATTGGCCTATGCAGTAGTACCGATTCAGCAGCCAAGATATTCTACGGCAAAGAATGCGGCTGATATCATGCTGGTCATTGATGCCATGGACATCATGTATACCAAGAATGTAGATATTTTCTGCATTGTGTCTTCTGACAGTGATTTTACCCGTCTGGTCACCCGGCTGTGTGATGAAGGCATGGAGGTGATCGGTATGGGGAAGAGTGATGCGTCCCGGACGCTGAAAGCAGCCTGTACCATTTATAAGAATCTGGAGATCATCTATGGTGATTCCGATGAGATCGGAACCACCGGACAGAAGAATGCCGGTGTGGGACATAAGACGGAAGATATTGAAAAGAATATTGTTCCGCTGTCAGAGATTAAGAAGAGTATGGTGGAGATTGTGCGGGAGAACGAGAATCTTGGCAACCGTACAGGACTTGGCGGCTTAAAGAGCAGCATCCAGCGGCTGTATAAGGACTTTGACGAACGAAATTACGGATACAGCTCCATGACGAAGCTGGTTAAGGAGCTGAAGGATTTCGTAGTAACCCAGGAGCGCAGTACCGTCTATGTATCCTTAAGCGGTGTGGAGGTTAACGAGAAGACCGTTGAAGGCTTCATTGTAGAGATGGTGAAGCGGGGGCCCATTGACCTTGGGCGTCTGGGGCAGACCATTCATACGGAATTCCCGGATTTTGATGTGAAAAGCTATGGCTATTCCCAACTGGGAACCTTTGTGCAGAGCATAGAGGGAATCATTGTGGAGCCTAATAAGGGTGGAAAATACGCAAGATTTGCGGAAGGATAGAAGGAAGGGGACTGACAATGAAGGTTTCGACTAAGGGCAGGTATGCACTGCGGCTTATGATTGATATCGCTATGAATGATGTGGGGGAGCCGGTAAGGATTAAGGATATATCACGAAGACAGGAGATATCGGAAAAGTACCTGGAGCAGATCATTTCTGTCTTAAATAAGGCCGGATATGTCAGAAGCATCCGTGGTTCCAAAGGCGGCTATACGTTGACGAAACCGGCAAAGGATTATACTGCGGGCATGATCCTGCGTCTGACGGAGGGAAGTCTGGCACCGGTCAGTTGTCTGGAACTGGAGGAAAACGATTGTGCAAGGCAGGGGGAGTGTGCCACCCTGGAGCTGTGGAAACGTATGGATGAAGCTGTCAGGAATGTTGTGGATTCGGTTACCCTGGAGGATCTGGTGGAATGGCAGAAAAGTAAAACCAATGATTATTCGATTTAGGGTAATGTAATTGACAGTTCTCTTTGTGTTATTGTTAAGCCTGCTTTTGTTGGTGTCATTGATATGAATGAGTAACTTCTTATGTTTATCACAGAAAAATTTAATACATATGAAAAGCATACCCGGATGCCTCTTATGGCTTCGGGTTTTTTTATGCTCATTAGATGCTGTTAAGGGATGGCAGCGAGTAGATTGGATGCTTTCGATAATGACTGGAAAAAGTAATGGATTGATATGAGAGCGGCGCTGGAGGAATTTTGTCAGAAGAAAGAGTATGGAGTGGTTAAATACGAGATGGGACAATACTACTAGAAACTAGGACAATGAAATTGATGATTTTGAGAAAAAAGTAGAGTATAATAAAAATATAGTATATTTTGATAGATAAAGTCAATTTAAGTAGGTATTAACACGATTTGCTATTCTATATTAATGCTGTTAATATAAATATGTGTAAGATATATGGATAATTCAAAGTTATCTGTTGGATTGATAAACTACATAAAGGTAAATTTTTGTTGATTCTATAAATAGGATTATTTGTTCAATTGCTTTTTATATGAAATGGAGGATTAACATGTACAATTTAAAAAATTTTCTTGGAAATAAACATGCTAGAATTGCATCCATTATTGAAAATG
>ERZ777011.2058-NODE-2058-length-17709-cov-3.422341_pt1 | contig 17709 bp, 16 predicted proteins | sample MGYA00374964_ERZ777011 | MGnify/ENA primary metagenome ERZ777011 (study PRJEB29310, sample SAMD00008975) | mouse gut metagenome | study: EMG produced TPA metagenomics assembly of the Metagenome analysis of fecal microbiota from mouse which was promoted...
CATTTCTGCGAGGTGAACAAAGTTCACCTTTGCTTTATTGCGCATATCAAGTTTGAAGTGAACTTTCAAATTTCTTTTACTCCAAATATCTCTGCTATTTCATCATTACATCCATCTATATCATCCGGAAACATATATTTCCCATTGCCAATTCCCAGAGTTCTTTTTACCTCCGGTGGTTCTAAATGCATTGTAAAAGGCATGGCCTTTTCTCTGACACTTTGTTTTGCAAATATTCTTACGGCTTCTGCGAAAGACGTCCCCATCTGTTCATATAATGATTCTACTTGCTCTTTCAAATCAGAGTCCATTCTTACCTCTAAAGTTGATTCTTTAATCATAACTTTCACCACCTTACCCCAACGATATTTCCATCGCATTCTATTGTTATAATACTAAAATTGTCTCCAAATAAATTTTTTACCCTGGGTGGTCTCTTATTTCCACGAGGATCTTTAACTTATCTGCGTTTTATACCCAATGTAAAGATTAATAATTCTATCACTGATTACTAAAATATTATATGCAATTCTACCATTTTCTTCAATGTATTTTTTACGGGATATTTTTCAAATAATTATTTTTGCAATTATTTTTTCCGGAAATTAGAATGTTTGAGTTGTGCCAAAAGTTGTGCCAAAAGAAATTTTTGATTGACAAATGAAATGATCTACTTTATCATAACAAAGTAAATGGCGAAGACGGAGATAAGTAGTATGGATTATCGCTCCCAGAGAGCCGGGATGGTGGAAAGCCGGCAGAATGAATCCATGTGAAAAACAACTCCATCAGCCCAATGAGACCATATATGATGCAGAGAGACTGCTTGCAGTAAATCAGGTGGCACCGCGGATTGATTTCGAAATTGACCTGTATGGGAAAAAGAGAGTGATTCGTCCTGAATTGATACTTTATCAATTCGGGGCGTTTTTTTACAATAAGCCGACTTGTGAAGCATGGCGGCGTTTGTTATGCACAGGCCCATGCAGAGGAAGTATGCCGCTAAAGCGGCGCACGGGCCGCGCGGCGAGCAGAGGGGAAATCTTCCCTACTCGATTTCAAAATATTTATGGGCGAAAGCGCCCTGGAAACGGAGGAGATTATGGAATTATCAACATTGTACCGTGAATGCACTTTGAACCGGATTTCCGAAAAGGAAATCGGCAGGGAGATGAAGGTTGCCGGATGGGTGGAGAATATTCGCGACCATGGCGGCGTTTCCTTTCTTGACCTGCGGGATATGTATGGCGTACTGCAGATTGTTATGAGGGATACTTCTTTGTTAAATGGAATCAGCAAGGAGGACTGCGTCAGCATCAAAGGAGTGATTGAAAAGCGCGACGCGGAGACCTATAATCCCAAAATTCCCACGGGAACCATAGAGTTAGAGGCACACAGCATTGAAATACTCGGAAAGGTATACCGCCAGCTCCCTTTTGAAATTATCACCTCGAAGGAAACCAGAGAGGATTTGCGTTTGAAATATCGTTTCTTAGACCTTCGGAACAGAAAAGTGATAGATAACATGATTTTCCGTTCCAATGTGATTCAGTTTTTGAGAGAAAAAATGATACAGATGGGCTTTTTGGAAGTGCAGACGCCGATTTTGTGCGCGTCCTCGCCGGAGGGGGCAAGGGATTATATTGTGCCTTCCAGACATTATAAAGGAAAGTTTTATGCGCTGCCCCAGGCGCCCCAGCAGTATAAGCAGCTGCTGATGGTTTCCGGCGTGGATAAATATTTTCAGATTGCGCCCTGCTTTCGGGATGAGGATGCAAGGGCGGACCGGTCTCCGGGGGAATTTTATCAGTTAGACTTTGAAATGAGCTTTGCAACCCAGGAGGATGTATTCAGAGCCGGGGAGGAAGTGCTGACGGCGACTTTTGAAAAATTTGCCCCAGAGGGCTTTCAGGTGACAAAGGCGCCTTATCCTGTAATCAGCTACAAAGAGGCGATACTTTCCTTTGGCACAGATAAGCCCGATTTGCGCAACCCGCTGCGGATCATAGACTTATCGGAATTTTTCAGCCGCTGCAGCTTTAAGCCTTTTCAGAATAAAACGGTGCGGGCAATCAAGATTCATGGACACCAGTCCAAAGGCTTCCACGAAAAGCTGCTGAAATTTGCCATGGACATCGGCATGGCGGGGCTTGGCTATCTGGAAGTATTAGAGGATTTGTCATACAAGGGGCCCATTGATAAGTTTATACCGGATGAATTAAAGGCGGAAATGAGAGAGCTGGCAGGTCTTGAAAAAGAGGATACCATTTTCTTTATTGCGGATAAAAAGGAGCGGGCGGCGAGCCTGGCAGGACAGATTCGAAACGAGCTCGGGGAGCGGCTTGGTATTTGTGAAAAAAATGCATTCCGTTTCTGCTTTGTGAATGATTTCCCCATGTTTGAAAAGGATCCCCAGACCAGACAGATTGGTTTTACCCACAATCCCTTTTCCATGCCCCAGGGCGGTTTGGAGGCGTTAAACACAAAGGATCCTCTGGAAATTCTGGCGTACCAGTATGATATTGTGTGCAATGGCGTGGAATTATCCTCGGGGGCGGTCCGCAACCACAATCTTGATATTATGGTAAAGGCTTTTGAGATTGCAGGCTACGACGAGGAAGCGCTGAAGCAGAAGTTTGGGGCCCTTTACAATGCGTTTCAGTTTGGCGCGCCTCCTCATGCGGGGATGGCGCCGGGCGTGGACCGTATGATTATGCTGCTTCGAAACGAGGAAAATATCAGAGAGATTATTCCCTTCCCTATGAGTGGAACAGCACAGGATTTGATGTGCGGCGCGCCAGGCGCGGTGACGGAGCAGCAGCTTCGGGAAGTGCATATTAAGGTGAGACAGTAAAAAATTAAGGCTTTTGCCGGCGCTTGCCGGTAAGAGCCTTATTGCGTCTATTCTTAACGCTTTTTTAACAAAAGTAAATTCGCAAATAGAGGGTTGTATTCCTGTCTGAAAATGGGTACAATGTAATTGTTTTGAAGAATAAGCGGGAGGTGACGGCCTCTCATTTTTACTTGAAATACTTCTTACCAGGGCCCGGATTTGCGGGGAGCCGGCAGCATGAGGAATTGATGATTGATTGACAGAGTATTGCAAGCGTGGGGTTGCGACAGACATGAGGAGCGGTATCGCAAGCGCGGGTTTGCGACAGGCATGAGGAACAGTATCGCAAGCACAGCTTGCGATACATGACAATAGGTAAAGCCTATTGTATGCAGGGGGTATAAGGATGAATCGCAGCAAAATGGAAATTTTTATAGTAGGCGGAGGGGAAATAGGAAAAGCCCTTACGATGCATTTGGCCCGGGACGGGTATAAGCTTACCGTGATTGACAGGGAAGAAAGCGTGGTTGACAGCATGAGCAACACGGTGGACGTCATAAGCTTTCAGGGAAACGGGGCGTCCTTTGGAACCTTAAAGGAGCTCAATGCGGACAAGGCGGATATTTTTATTGCGGTGACAAATTCGGACGAACTTAATATACTCAGCTGCATGACGGCGCATATGATGGGGGCCAAGCACACCATTGCCCGCATCAGGGATGTGGACTATGCAAAACAAAATCGCTTTTATAAGGATAAACTTGGCATTTCAATGATTATTAACCCGGAGCTGGCAACGGCAATGGAAATTTATCGGCTTTTACGCTTTCCGCTGGCTACCAGGGTGGAAGTTTTTGCAGGGGGCAGGGCGGAGTTAGTGGAGATGTCAGTAAGCGAGAACTCCCCGCTGGCCGAAAAAACGCTGATAGAAATTAATAAAAATATGGGAATTAACCTGTTAATCTGCGCGGTGGTCAGAAACGGGGAGGCATTTGTTCCAAAGGGCGATACCATTTTGAAGGCAGGGGACGTCATGTATCTGACAGGCGCTGCGGAGGAATTTCGTAAGTCCTTTAAAAAACTCAAGCTTCCGGTTAAGCCGTTACAGTCGGTTATGATTGCAGGCGGGGGCCGCATTTCCAGGTATCTTGCGGAGGTTTTACTAAGGCAGGGAGCTAAGGTTACCGTGGTGGAAAAAAGCCGTGCCCTTGCCGAGGAAATTTCAGGGGCAATAAAGGGCGTGGCCGCGATATGTGACGACACGCTTACTTATTTTGACGCCATGTCAAATTCCGATATTGCCAATACGGATGCATTCATTGCGATGACGGAAAATGACGAATACAATCTGATTGCCGCTATGTACGCGGAGGCGCAGGGCATTAACAAAGTGGTTTCCCGTATTAATGCAAAATCAAGACTGAGAGTGTTCCAGGCAGGCAGCAGGATTTGTACCATTTCCAGGGAGGATGTGGCGGCGGACCGCATATTGGGCTACAGCCGTTCTCTTTTAAATGCGGAGGATAATGATGCTGTGGAATCCCTTTACCGTCTGATGGATGGTAAAATTGAGTTTATTGAGTTTAAGATAGATGAAAAGGATAGAAATTTAAACATTTCCCTCAAGGATTTAAGGCTAAAGAGAAATATTTTGCTAGGCTGTATTATCAGAGATGGAAAAACCATCATCCCAAGGGGCGACGATATGCTTATGCCCGGGGATTCTGCTCTGGTGGCAACCATTGACAGACAGATAGCGCGTCTGGAAGATATCTTTGCAGAATAACGTGAAGAGTATTTCCAAGTCTATAAAAGCATTACGATGAAATTCTGAAGCTTGTAAGGCAGGCTGCTTTTACGCTTAGAAGAACGCCCTGAAAACGGTTTAAAAGGCGGGCATTCTTTCCATTATATTTATTGCCGCATAAAGAAGCGGGTGGGAAAGGCGCAAAGTTCCATGAATAAAAGAATCATAGTAAAAACCATAGGAAAAATTATTTTAACGGAGGCTATGCTGATGCTGCCGGCTTTGCTGGTTTCTCTGATTTACAGGGATGGCGATGCAATTGGATTTTTGCTTACCATAATTGGGGCAGGGATTGTGGGCACAATTCTTATGCGGGTGAAGCAGTCTGAGGGAAGGATGAGCAGCAGGGACGGCTACTTTATTGTGGCGTCGGCGTGGATTTTTATAAGTTTAATCGGCGCAATCCCCCTTTACATAAGCGGGGGCTTTGAAAGTTTCCCTGGCGCGTTGTTTGAGATTGTGTCAGGTTTTACGACTACCGGGGCTTCCATTTTGGCAAGGCCGGAGGATCTGGGACATGGGGTTTTGTTTTGGAGAAGCTTTACTCACTGGATTGGCGGCATGGGCGTGCTGGTTTTTGTTATGATGGTTATGCCTATGGAAAACGACAATTCCATGCATCTTGTAAGGGCGGAGGTACCGGGGCCTACGGCGGGTAAGCTTGTGCCCAGGATGCGCACCACCTCTATGATACTTTATGGAATTTATGGAATTATGACGCTGACCCTTGTAGTTCTTTTGTTGATTTTTGGATTAAAGCCCTTTGACAGCTTTTGTATTGCCTTTGGCACGGCGGGAACCGGAGGGTTTGCAGTATCCAGCGCGGGGATCGCGGGATATAACAGTCTGGCCGTTGAAATGATTCTCAGCATATTTATGCTGCTTTTTGGCGTGAATTTCAGCGTATATCATTTGATTTTGCTGAAAAAGTTTAAGGAGGCCATTTTTGACGAGGAAGTGAGAGTTTATTTTGGAATTGTGGCCTTTTCTACTCTGGCCATTGCGTGGAATATTTTTCACTATGTGGGAGGGCTTGGAAACGCCTTAAGACAGTCTCTTTTCCAGGTGGCAAGTATCATCACAACATCAGGATTTGCAACGGTGGATTTTGAATACTGGCCGGAATTTTCCAAGCATCTGCTGGTGCTTTTGATGGTGGTAGGCGCCTGCGCCGGATCCACAGGAGGCGGCATGAAGGTGTCAAGGGTTTTGATTCTGGTAAAATCCTTTTTTGCGGAAATCAGACAGATTATCAATCCCAGGGAGATTATTACGGTTCGAATTAACGGCAAGCCGGTAGATAAAAAAACCTTAAGATCCACAAGGGTTTATGCGGCGGCATATATGATATTGGTGTGCGTATTTACACTGGTTATTTCTCTGGACGGGCTGGATTTGACTACCAACTTTACGGCGGTATTGTCCTGTTTTAACAACATTGGGCCAGGTTTAAACCGTGTGGGGCCGATGGCCAACTTCAGCGTTTATTCGGACTGGGTAAAGGTGGTTTTGTCTGTTGTAATGCTGACGGGCAGGCTGGAAATTTTCCCCATGTTTCTCTTATTTGCGCGGTCGGCGCATGACAGGTAAGAACAGGCATCCTTTATCCGAATTTGTGATTTCGCCGGGCGGAATCACTGGGATCAGGACAATAACGGAAGTAAATTTCTGAAAAATTTTACGCGCAAATTTGTGCCTGAGGGCCCAAATTCGCAAGTCGGGAAGGGGGCATGGTGATTCATATGAGGGAATCAACAGGAAGACTGGCAAAATTGAAAAGGTATGTGCATATCATATGCGGAATATTGGATATCATTGCGGCGGCATTGGTGCTGGTGGGGATTTTGCTCAATATCGGCAGCATTATCGGGAATATCGGTACCTTTGAAAAGCTGCTTATGGATACCTCCGAATTTAAGCATTATCTGGAACAAATCTTTATGCTGGTCATCGGCATAGAGTTTTTGGAGATGCTTTGCAGGCCGAGCTCCGAAAATGTCATAGAGGTATTGATTTTCCTGGTGGCGCGGCATATGATTGTGGGCGACACCACCCCTTATCAGGACTTTGTTTCCGTGATTAGCGTGGCGCTTTTGTGCGTCATCAGAAGGTATTTAAGAATCACGGAAGAAGACAGAAAAGAGAAAAAGATTTTGGGACTCCACGAAAAGGACGACTCCGGGAAAAAACATTTTCTTTAATCCTCATTGTCTTTAAGATAACGGCTGGTTTAGGCGCTAAACTTAATGACATTGCTTTAATCCTATGGTGTTATCCCCTGGGCGGGGAGCAGGGAAAAAGTAAATATAAACGGAATGGTATTCTTTCATCCGCTGCCTCATAAATTAGTAGGGAGAAATAGTAATTTGCAGGTGCGTGTATGAAAAACTACAGGAATCATCACAAGAGAAGTTGTCAGAAAGGTCCCAGGAAAAACCATATAAGCAGCCAAATAAAAATAAGTCTTTTAAAGCTGTCAGGTATCAGATGCGGCGCATATGCCTTGTGCATGGCGGCTATACTATGCTTTTTGGCAGGATGCGCGAAGGAAAAAGACCCCCTGGAAAGGATAAAGGATTTGGAATTTACCGTGCTGGCAGAGGAAAATATACCGGAGGAGCTTAAAAGCGTCATAGAGGAAAAGAAGGGGAACGCCTTTAAGGTTACCTATCAGGACAACGGCTTTTTATATATCTGCATTGGGTATGGGGAGCAGGTGAGCGGCGGTTACAGTATTACGGTTAATGACCTTTATCTGACGGAAAACGCCATGTACGTGGATACCACGCTGATTGGGCCTGACCCGGCGGATACGGCGGCGGTGAAAAAGAATACGCCTTCTTACCCTTACGTGGTCATTAAGACGGAATTTATCGATAAGCCGGTAGTGTTTGATTAGCGTACCGGGCGCTTTGCATATACAGGGCGGGCGTTGCAGCTGCGGGGTATTTGCCCCTCGCGGCATCCGCCAAATGTCAGGCAGCCGCATGGCTCATTGCGCGCAGAAATAAATTCTCAGATGGAGGGCCCATGGAAGAAGTTACACTTTTTATCAAAAATGGCACAATAATAGACCCAATCGGAAACTGTCTGTACAAGGCGGACTTGCAGATTGAGAAGGGAAGGATTAGCAGGATTATCCGCAAGGAAGAAAATCCGTCTTTAGAAAACGCCCCGGAAGATGCCGGGGAGAAAGAATGGTGTACCGCAGAGGGGCAAAATATGGGCGTAAACTCAGACGCAAGGGTGATAGATGGGGACGGACTTATGATTGCGCCGGGACTTGCGGACACCCATGTGCATTTCAGAGACCCGGGCTTTACCTATAAAGAAGACATTTATACCGGAGCGAGGGCGGCGGCAAAGGGCGGCTTTACCCAGATTGTGCTTATGGCAAACACAAAACCCTGTGTGGACAATGAGGACACCCTGTCCTATGTGCTTGCCAAAGGAAAAGAGACAGGCATCCATATCGCGTCCTGCGTGAACGTGACAAAGGGGATGGCGGGGAAAGAGCTTACGGATATGGAAAGACTGTCGGAGCGCGGCGCGGCGGGATTTACGGACGACGGCATCCCGCTGATGAATGAAGGGCTGGTAAGGGAAGCTATGGAGAGGGCAAAAAAGCTGCATAAACCCATCAGCTTTCATGAGGAAAATCCCGCCCTTATTGTGAACAATGGCATTCATAAAGGAAAGGCTTCGGAATTTTATCATATTGGCGGATCCCCCAGGGAGGCGGAAATCGATTTGGTGAAAAGAGATTTGGAGCTTGCCTTATTGACGGGAGCGGATGTGGTGATCCAGCACATCAGCACAAAAGAGGCTGTGGAGCTGGTGCGCCGGGCAAAGGAAAAGGGAGCGCGGGTGCACGCGGAGGCCACGCCCCACCATTTTACCCTGACAGAGGATGCGGCCATCAAAAAGGGCGCATTGGCCAAAATGAACCCGCCCCTCCGTGAGGAAGAGGACAGGCTTGCCATTATAGAAGGATTAAAGGACGGAACCATTGATTTGATTGCCACAGACCATGCGCCCCACAGTAAGGAGGAAAAAGACAGGCCCATTACCGAAGCCCCAAGCGGGATTATCGGACTGGAAACGGCGCTTTCCTTAGGAATCAGGGAGCTGGTGGAAAAAGGATATCTGACTTGGCCGGAACTGATAAACAGAATGAGCACGTCGCCCTGTGGGCTTTACGGTTTGGAGGGAGGCAGGATAGAAGAAGGAGCAGCGGCGGATTTGGTTTTGTTTCATCCGCAGGAATTGTGGACAGTGTCGGAGTTTGCTTCCAAATCTTCTAATTCCCCGTTTATCGGTGAAAACCTTCCGGGGGTGGTTTACTATACCATTTGTGGTGGAAGGATTGTATATAAGAAAGAGGAAAGGGTTTAAGTAAGAGCTTTGTATATACGGTATCAGGGAGCGCTTGATATGACAGCGTCCGGTGCGAATATTTGTGCCAATATAGCCTATAATAGGAAAAAACGTTTTATTGTAATTTAACGGTTGAGGTGGTACAATGAAAAAAAAGGAAGAATGTAACGAAAAGGAGGTCTATTCTATGGAGGCTATGCCTATGGAACGCGCGGGATACAAAAGGCTTAATTTTGGAACATTAAATTTCGCCGACAGAAGCGAAAACAATGAAAAGTGCACGGAAGATGTGACTCCTATTCAGTGGAAAAAGGAAGTTTTATCAGGGGAAAAAACAGTTATTATAAAAAAACGGTAGGAGAAATATAATTTATGTGTCAAATAGGAGATATTATATTAGTATATAATCCGAATCGGTTTAAAAAACCGATTGGTATGCATTCATTTGTTGTTTTGGATGATACAAAAGGCACAATACGAGGATTTGATTTTGATTTTATCGGATTGTTAATGTCTTCTATGGATACGGAAGATAAGCATAAAAAGTTGATGAAATATGATGGGAATTTTCCAATCACACCGGACGAGCAGGATATAGAAAATGGCGGAAATGGAAAATCAGCTTGTATTAAGGCAGAACAATTTTATTATTTCCATAAAGATAAGATAAAGTATAAAGTGATTGGGAAATTGGATGAAGAAATTTTCAATTTATTGGTAGAATTTATTGAAGAACTGAATAAAAGTGGAATGCAGTTTCAACAAATTATGGGAAATGTATAAAATTATGTTAATGGGGCATATCGGATGTGAAGGTCTGGTGTGTCTTATTTTATGCTTAAAAGTTTATTGTGGAAAGGCAGGGAGCATGGTAAAATAAAAACAGTTGTTTGCGATAAGGACTTTCATTTTTTTAACGTCAAAAATGTAGAGAGTAAGATATATCAGTAACGGCCAGAATATGGAATGCTCAGGGAGGGTCAGGTTGGAACAGTTATATATAACGAACTTAATAATTGAAAACGTCAGGCATTTAAAGGACATTTCTATTCCCTTATCGGAAAATCAGATAAAGCATTTGATTTTAACAGGGAAGAATGGGAGTGGAAAGACAAGCGTTATAGAGGCGTTGGCAGTCCATTTGAATAATGTGTTTACAGATAATTATTTTACAGATAAAGAGGCTTGGCTAAATAGGGCTAAAAGGGAGAAAGCTACAGCTATTAAAAATAAAGCGGATGAAACGGAAACTTTAAAATTGGAAAAAGAAGTCCGCGAAAAAGAAAGAGCATTTCATAACAGTAGAAAAGGCTTGGATATAAAGTTTAATCAAGAAACAAAGGATATTGTGGTGCTAAAGGATGAGTATCATTATCTGCTGGCATACTACAGGGCGGACAGAATATTTGAAGCAATTAAACCGCTTCATGTTGAGAAGGTGCGGTTTAAAGATCGTTATGGACTGGAAGAATTTCCGAGAAATGAATTTGTAAAATATTTATTGGATCTGAAAATGACGGAGGCACTGGCGAGAAATAATAATAAAATCAATAAAGCAGACGAAATCCGGGTATGGTTTGATAAATTAGAGCAACTGTTAAGGCAAATCTTTGACGATGAAACCGTGCGGCTGGAATTTGATGAGGAAACCTTTGGATTTCACATTTTGCAGCAGGGGAAAGAGCCCTTTGATTTCAATACCTTATCTGGCGGCTATGAGGCAGTGCTCGACATCATATTGGACATTATGATGCGGATGCAGAATCAGACACAGCGTTCTTTTGATTTCAATCTGCCGGGGATTGTATTGATTGATGAAATCGAAACGCATTTGCATTTGGAACTGCAGAAAAATATTATGCCGCTTTTGACCACTGTTTTCCCCAACATTCAGTTTATCGTGACATCCCATTCTCCTTTTATTTTAAATAGTATAGAAAATGCTGCTATTTATGATTTGGAGAACGGTATTTTAGTGGAAAACGGGTTGGAGGATATACCTTATGACGGTATTGTGGAAGGATATTTTCGGGCGGATAAGCTGTCCAATACATTAAAAGAGAAGTTTGCGCAATACAAAAATCTGGTAAAAAAGGAAAGGCTATCGGATGATGAGATAAGCCAAATTGCGGAGCTGGAATTGTATTTAGATGAAATTCCGGATTATCTTGCTCTTAATCTTACCACAGAATATCAAAGGTTGAAGCTGGAATTTTTGGAGAGGGAGGATATAGGCTGAAAAGTCATCAATTTTTGTTTACGATTCAAAGTCTGCAGGTTATGGGGAGGCATGGGGATAAAATGGTTAAAGTGAAGCGTTCTTTTCCGGCTCCGGAATCGCTGGCGGAGGAGGCGAAAAAGGCCGGTGGAAGATACGATAAGCCGGATGTAATTGAGCGGCTGGAAAAGGATTTTCATAATAAGTGCTATATCTGTGAAATGAAAGAATTGCAGGATCCAAATGTAGAACATTTATTACCGCATAAAAATGGAAAGTATCCGGAAAGAAAATTTGATTGGGAGAATCTTTTCTGGTCATGTGGACATTGTAACGGGATTAAGAAAAACAGCAGGTATGACGAGGGAATCATAGACTGCTGTAAACAGGATCCTGAGAAATATTTATTTTTCCGACTAAAGGGAAGCGAAGTTGTTATTGAAACGGCAGATGGGGAGAATGAGCTTCAAAAAAGGACGGCCTTACTTGTAACGGAAACTTTTTCGATGAAAAATACCGGTATGAGGACTTATACAAGCGATGAGCGGTTAAAATTGTTACAACGAGAAATGAACGTTTTATATAAGCAGCTTGAAAAAATACATAAGAAACCTGCTTCTAAAATAACGATGATAACAATCCGCAGCTTGTTGAGACGTGAGTCGGCTTTTGCGGCATTTAAAAGGCGATATGTGCGCGACCATGTTATGGAATATCCGGAATTGCAGAAATATGTAGAATTGGACGAGTAAAAGCTCACAAATTTGTGCTTACGTCCAAATTTGTGGGCTTATGAAAATATGGAGGTTACTGTGAAAGAAAGTAGAGGACAGCCGATAAATGGCGCACCTTAACAACTTTCATTACTATTTGTGCCGCCGAGCTGGCGGCGGAATGGAGATTACTTATGAAACAAAAGGTAAAAGCAAAAGTCTTATCTCAAAAAAAGCTTGCGGAGGGCATTTATGATATGTGGCTGTTCACGGAGCTTGCCGGCGAGGCAAGGGCAGGACAGTTTATCGGCATTTATACGGGCCATGAGGCGTTTTTACTGCCGCGGCCTATCAGCATCTGCGAGGCGGATAAAGAAAGGAAGGCGCTCCGGGTGGTATACAGGATAGCAGGCCGGGGAACGGAGATTTTTTCCGCCTGGCAGCCGGGAGACGAGGCGGAGATTTTAGGCGTTCTCGGAAACGGTTATCCCATGGAGGCAGGATATGGAAAGCAGGTAATACTCATGGGAGGGGGAATTGGAATCCCGCCCATGCTGCAGCTTGCAAAGGAGCTTTCTATGGCGGGCACGAAACCGGCTATTGTTTTGGGCTATCGGGATAATCAGCTTTTTTTAAAAGAAGAATTTGAAAAATACGGAAGGGTATATGTTGCCACGGAGGACGGAAGCGTGGGAACAAAGGGAAATGTGCTTACAGCTTTGGTGGCGGAGCGTCTGACAGGGGATGTGATGATGGCCTGCGGCCCCATGCCCATGCTTCGGGCAATCAAGAGATATGCTGAGGAAAAAAAGATGGAGGCGTATATTTCTTTGGAGGAGCGGATGGCCTGCGGAGTGGGGGCGTGCCTTGGCTGTGTCTGCAAGACCACCCATAAGGACGCGCATTCCCACGTGAATAATGCCCGGATTTGTACGGACGGGCCGGTCTTTGACGCCAGGGAGGTGGATATCTGATGAATACGAAAGTGACGATTGCAGGTGTGGAATTAAAAAATCCGGTTATGACGGCTTCCGGGACCTTTGGCTCCGGCATGGAATACGGTGATTTTGTGGATTTAAACAGGTTAGGGGCGGTGGTAACCAAAGGTGTTGCCAATGTGCCCTGGCCGGGAAACCCTGTGCCCCGTGTGGCGGAAACTTACGGGGGGATGTTAAACGCTATCGGCCTGCAGAATCCCGGGGTTGAGGTGCTGATTGAAAGGGATTTGCCATTTTTGCAGCAGTTTGACACAAAGGTGATTGTGAATGTGTGCGGAAAAAGTGTGGAGGATTATCTTGCGGTGGTGGAGCGGCTTGGGGATACGTCTGTGGACATGCTGGAAATCAATGTGTCCTGCCCTAACGTGAAGGAAGGGGCCATTGCCTTCGGACAGAAGGCGGAGAGCCTTTACGACATCACCTCTCAGATTAAGGCAAAGGCAAAGCAGCCGGTGATTATGAAATTAAGTCCGAATGTGACGGATATTACGGAGATGGCAAGGGCCGCGGAGGCGGCAGGCGCGGACGCCATATCTTTGATAAATACGTTGACCGGCATGAAAATCGACGTTCACAAAAGGAGTTTTGTGCTGGCAAATAAGACGGGCGGTTTATCCGGCCCTGCCATCAAGCCTGTGGCAGTGCGGATGGTATATCAGGCTTCCCATGCGGTGAAAATCCCGGTGATAGGCATGGGGGGGATTGCTTCCGGTGAGGACGCCATTGAATTTCTGCTAGCAGGAGCCAGCGCCGTGGCGGTGGGGGCAATGAATTTCGTAAATCCTTACGCGACAGTGGAAGTGGCAGAGGAAATCGAAGCTTACATGGAAAAATACGGAGTGGAGGACATAAGGGAACTGATTGGCGCGGTGAGGGAGTAAATATTTGCCAAAGATAAGCTTTTGAAGATTGAATTCCGCGAGTAATGGGCCAAGAGGCTATTTGCAACGTGGTTGTTAATTTGGACAGAGCGAGCAATTTCAGCCTGTTTCTTTATAAAAGGTATACTTTACCTCCCCGGGTCATACATTAAAATTAAGTAGACTTCAGGGAGGTTTTTTGTGGAACTAATCAAACGCAATATACATATGGACTGTGTGAAATACAAGGCCCAGACACAAATGACCCTTGAGGATGATGTGATTATATCAGATTCAAGGCCCGATGCCACAAAGCTGATCATGGATAGAGGAAATGTGATAATTGATGAAGTGAAGGTGACCGATGATCACGTAAATGTGAAAGGAAAACTGGAATTTCATGTGCTTTATCTGGCGGATAGGGGCGCTTCCTCGGCGGGAAGAAGCGACGTAGCGGAAATGGAGGGAGCCATCCCCTTTGACGAGACGGTTTTTGTGGAGGGCATCAAGGGGGGAGAGAGCGTAAACGTAGACTGGGAGCTGGAGGATTTGAGCGTAAGCCTGATTAATTCCAGGAAATTAAGCGTCCAGTCGGTGATGACGCTTATGCTCACCTGTGAGGAGATCTGCGACGAGGAGACGGCTGTGGATCTCTACAGCGAGGAGCCTGTGGAGTTTCGGAAAAAGACCCTGGATGTGGCCACAATGGCCATCAAAAAGAAGGACATTTTCAGAGTCAAAGAGGAAGTGGAAATTCCGGGAAGCTTTCCCAATATTTTTGCTATGATTTGGTCGGAAATTGTGCCGGAGTCAGTGGAATTTAAAGTACTGGAGGATAAAATCGGAATACAGGGCGAGCTAAGAGCTTTCTTCCTTTATAAAGGGGAAGGAGACGAGGAGGAAATCTGCCATTATGAGACAACGCTGCCCTTTGCCGGAAGTCTGGATTGCCCCGGCGCAAGGGAGGGGATGATACCGGAAATTCGTTTCCGTGCGGAAAATCGCGATGTGGAAATTCGGCCGGATTTTGACGGGGAGGAAAGGGTCATCACCTTTGAGCAGTGTTTTGACCTGGATATCTGTATTTACGAAGAAGAACAGATTGATATTCTTTCAGACGTATATGGAGTGGTAAATGAAGTGTCCGTTATGGAGAAAAATGCGGATTTCAGAAATCTCCTTGCAAGGAGCAGCGGTAAGACAAAGCTGTCAGGACATTTTAAATGTCCGGATGAAAAAATAAACCTTCACAAGATATTACACACCACAAGCAGTCTGCAGTTAACAGGCCAGAGCGCAAACGACAGCGGGATAGAGCTTACCGGCGTGGTGAATCTGCAGATTTTTTATGAGTGCAGCAATGATGAAGATAAGTACGGCGTAATCAAGGGGACGATTCCATTCCGGTACGTGTTAGACGCCGAGGGAATCAACCGGAATTGTATCTATTCCGTGCAGTCGTTTGTGGACCAGATTACGGTATCCATTATTGACACAGGGGAAGTGGATGTCAAGTGCGTGCTTTATTTCAGGGCAAATGTTTATGGCAAGTGGCAGGAAAAGATTGTGGAGCAGATTGTGGTGACGGAACCCGATATGGAGAAAATGGCGGCCATTCCGGGGATAGCGGTGTATATGGTGAAGGAGGGAGACAGCCTGTGGGATATCGGAAAACGTTATTATGTGCCGGTTTCCGTTATTAAACAGACCAATGACCTTACTTCTGATGAAGTGAAGGCGGGAGATAAGATTTTGATTGTAAAGAACGCATGATTGGGTGACTGTCCCTGGGTTTTACTTCCCAAAAGTTTTTAAAAGATAGGTTTTACAGCATAAAAATTTCCGGAGCTTTCTCGAAACTCCGGAAATTTTATGTTTTTTCATCGTTTTGTGAAACAGGATCCTGCCATAATTGTTACAGGGCCTTTCAGGGAATCTCTTCCGAAATTAAATTGCGAAAAAGTGATTAATTTTCGTCAATTTTAAGGCCTGCTTCTTTTGCCATGTCGTCAAATCCCTTTTGAACGGCTTCATAGGTCTTTTGAGAAATGTCAGGGAGATTGCCGCCCCATTTCTTTTCAGCCATTTTAAAGCCCTTTTCAAATGCGGAACGCATTTTTTCAATCTGGCTGGGATCGCCGCCTGTCAGAGCTTTTGCAAAATCCAAAATACGCTGGGATGTCTGTGATACGCCCCAATAGCCGTCCTCTGCGATGTCAGCCTGCGCCTGAAGCTTCGTAGCAGGATCTACGGTAAATTTGCCGCTGGCTAAAATGCTCCACATGTCGTTTGCTTTTCCGTAGCTCTCTCCCTGCTTGGTAAGCATCTTCTCCACAAGGCTCTGAAGCTGGGAAGTCCGGGCGTCCGCATCTGCTTTCATTTTTGCAATCAAGTTCGTGTCAGGTTTATACTTCTTAGTGACAGCCCTGGTGGTCTCTTTAGAAGGCTCGTACACTGCGCCGGCAGATGTATTTCCGGTTCCTTTGGAAGTGTCTGTTTTGGATTCTGATTTGGTTTCAGCGCTCTTAGCCTGGGCAGAATATGTTGTGCCGTAAACATCAGAAGCGCCTGTAACTCCATTTACGCTCATAGTATCACCCTCCTTGGTTATTTTATCAATTTTATTATCGGCATATCCTCTGTAAAAATCAAGAGGATTTGGAAATTTCATTCAAAAATGTCATGAAATACATTTAAAATGTAATTTGGCCGTATTCGGTAACAGTGAAGCCGAAGGCTGAACTGTTACCAATTTTCAAACACGCTCCGGGGTAGATACTTGACAAGACAGGGGTTATTGTATAAAATTAGATACAATTCATGTATTATGTATACAAAAAAATATTGCAATATAAAATAACAGATGTAATTATGGGGAGCCGGAGCCGTGAGCCGCATGTGTGACAGGGCAGCGCCGTGGGCTGCAGGTACTCTTCAGGAAAGAAGCGGGATAATGGATCAGGTTACAAGAAAAGCATATGCGAAAATAAATTTAGGATTGGACGTGCTCAGAAGGCGTCCCGACGGCTATCATGAGGTAAAGATGGTGATGCAGACGGTGGGGATTTTTGACACCCTGACTTTCCGGAAAAAGGGAGAGGAGGAATCGCCCGGCATTTCCCTTTCCGTGGATCATGAGGAGTTTTCCTGCGATAAGGATAATTTGATTTACAGGGCGGCTGAGCTGATTAGGGAAACTTACGGCGTAAAAGAGGGAGTCCGCATCACTTTAAATAAGAAGATTCCCATAGCGGCCGGCATGGCGGGAGGGAGCAGCGATGCGGCGGCGGTATTTCACGGACTCAATGAGCTTTTTGGTCTTTCCATGAGCCTTGAGGATATGCAGAGGCTGGGGGTAAAGATTGGGGCGGATGTGCCCTATTGTATCATGGGAGGCACGGCTCTCTCGGAAGGGATTGGAGAAATCCTTACTCCCATCCCGGCGCCCCCTGAGGCTTACTTACTGATAGCCAAACCGGATATCAATGTGTCCACTAAATTTGTATATGAAAACCTTCATGCGGATACGCTGAAAGAACATCCTGACATTGACGGAATGGTAAAGGCGCTGAAAGAGGGAAGTCTTGAAGGGATTACGGGGCGTATGGGGAATGTGCTGGAGACGGTGACCATAAAAAAATATCCGGTGATCCGTCAGATAAAGGACGCTATGATAGAAAACGGCGCGGAAAATGCCCTTATGAGCGGAAGCGGCCCCACCGTTTTTGGAATTTATCAGGAAAAGGAAAGGGCCAAGGCGGCATATAAGGCAATGGAAAAGCTGGGGCTTGCGAAGCAGTTATTTGTGACAGAATTTATTACAGCGTAAAACGCTTTGGGATGGAGGAAAGTTTGGAAGTAAACTTCCAAACTCTTTATCGGTGGCAGTACCGCAAGCACGGC
>ERZ777011.2060-NODE-2060-length-17701-cov-2.723733_pt1 | contig 17701 bp, 19 predicted proteins | sample MGYA00374964_ERZ777011 | MGnify/ENA primary metagenome ERZ777011 (study PRJEB29310, sample SAMD00008975) | mouse gut metagenome | study: EMG produced TPA metagenomics assembly of the Metagenome analysis of fecal microbiota from mouse which was promoted...
CAACTTTACCAATAACCTCGCACTGATCTACGATGATCGGATCCATCTCATCATTTTCCGGCTGAAGCCTGTAATGACCATCTTCTTTATAAAAGCGCTTAACGGTTGCGGAATCTTCAACCAAGGCAACGACTACTTCTCCGTTGGACGCCGTATTCTGTCTTGCAACAATAAGATTATCGCCTTCAAAAATACCCATATTTACCATACTGTCGCCCTTTACGCGAAGCATGAAAAGCTCTTTGTTGGGCATCATGTCAACAGGAACCGGGAAATAATCCATAATATTCTCAGTGGCAAGTATCGGCTGTCCTGCGGCAACTGTACCGACAATGGGAATATTGACCATGTCGCGTCTTGTGATGCCGAACTCGTCGTCGGTTATCTCGATCGCTCGGGGCTTGGTCGGATCTCTTCTTATATAACCGTTTTTCTCAAGCGTTTCAAGATGCGCGTGAACACTTGAAGTCGAGCGCAGTCTGACCGCCTCACAGATCTCCCTTACCGACGGGGGATAGCCCTTCTCCAGAATCTGTGACTTCATAAATTCCAGAATTTCCCTCTGTTTGGCAGTAATTCTTCCGTTACTCATATAAAAATCCTCCTCTTAATGATCAACCTTGAAAGCGGACAAATCGTCCCCTGTAAAGAATCAAATTAAATCTGTATTCATAATAACACATCCTGTAAAAAAAAGCAAACAAAAGTTCCGAAAAAATGTTCGATTTTTCTATTGACAAACAGTTGTTCGGGTGATACTATAATTTTACCGAACAAACATTCGTTGTCTGAATCCCGACAAACGTACAGTTTAGTATTTATTATAGAGAAAGATAAATGACATACTTGTCTTATATTGATCAACCAAAGAACAGGAGGAATTATTATGACAACAGCAATCAGAAGAAAATTTTTAACCGCTTTCTGCAGGCTCCCTTTCTGTCGTAAAGCGGAATTTTCATTCAGAACCGCGCTTACGGCAGTAATTTTATCAGTAATGCTCGCTGTTTTCCTGTCCGCAAGCGTGATAGTTAAGGCGAAAAGCTCGGATAAAGCGCAGGAGCAGAAGCTGTATTACACCAATATCACCGTGGAGAAGGGCGATACTTTATGGAAAATCGCGGGAGAGTATATGGATTACGAACATTACGACAATATATACGAATATATGGAACATCTGACTGCTCTCAATCATCTTACTTCAGATAATTTGTACGCAGGAGAGCACCTTATCGTAACATATTATGCCTCAGACGGGAATTAGAACATTATCACGCCCACCCTTAAGCCGCCGGCGCAAGCCGGCATTTCCGGACCGGATATCATGTCCGGTCCTATATCTTTTTTGCTTGTAAAAGGAAGCCAAAAGCGTTATAGTTATTTTATCGGGAGGATAATATGGAACTTGATAAAAGATTAACGGCAGGGCTTAATAAGATAGGAATACGGGAACTTTCCTCAATACAAAAGGAATGTTTTGAGCCCGCTGTAAACGGTAAAAATATTATAGCCTGCGCCGCCACGGGTACAGGCAAGACTTTTGCGTACCTGCTGCCTGTAATAACATGCAACGCAGATAATCACTCGCTTTACTCGGTAATACTGGCTCCTACAAAGGAACTGTGCATACAGATATGCAGTCAGATAAATTTACTGTCCAATAATTCTGGAATTCCGGTGACAGCGGCAGCCTTGTTCGGGGGAGTCAACAAACAAAGGCAGCTTCAAATTCTTAAAAGCAAACCTAATATTGTTGTAGGGACATATCAGAGAATATACGAACTTATAAAAGAACATAAAATATCCGTACATAACGTTAAAAGTTTTGTAATCGACGAAGCGGACAGACTTGTAAACAGTGAAAATATCGACGGCATAATCATGCTTCGCAAGTGTTTCATGAGGGATATACAGATCATGTTGTTTTCTGCATCCATAACAAGCGCAACTCAAAAAACGGCCGCGTTGCTTGGCGTTGATTTCGTTAATATTTTCACAAACGAAAAGCTTCAGATACCGTCAAATATCGAACATATATATTTTACTGTGGAGCGTCGTGACAAGATAGAGACGGTAAGAAAAGTCATAAAGGCGCTAAACTCACGTCACTGTCTGATTTTTTCAAATTCAAGATATGACGCTGACGAAATAACCCAGAAACTGGAATATCATCATTATAACGCCAAGTGCGTACATGCCGGCTGCGATAAAAACCTCCGCAGACAGATCGTTGATTCATTCAGGAACGGCAAAACTGATTATCTTATATGTTCTGATATAGCCGCACGCGGACTTGATTTTAAAGACGTGGACGCAGTTATATGCATCGGACTCCCTTCAAAACCTGCCGATTATCTTCACAGAGCAGGACGATGCGGAAGAAACGGCGCAAAAGCCGTATGCGCCTCGATTATAACCGAAAACGAACTCCAAAACGTTAAAGCATGTCAGAAAGCTTTCGGTATCAATATGATGCCCAAGAAGCTTTATCAAGGTAAAATCGTGCGCAAATAAACCGCGAAATCTTTGGGAAAGGCGATCCTTGCCACATAAAGAATATTGTGCTAAAATTTATTAAATAAACCTTTGGGAGGTATTTATTATGTGTAAACACTTGGTCGTATATGTAAAAGCTTCCGAGCTTCAGGAGTTTGTAGATCTGCTCGACTCAAAAGGCTGGGCTGTTATAGACGTTGAACCGCGCACGAAATTCTGGTTTTTCTTTAGCTTTGTATTATCATATACCATTATCTGCGAATATGTGGGTGACGCCGAGTCTTTTGAAGATTTCGATTCGGAAGAATATGTTGACGGACTTGAGGAAGAACTTGACAGAAAGGAAGAATAACTTGAGCAAATAAAAACGGAGAAATGTTGCTTATATTTGTATTTACAGGTGCATAATTTCGCTAAACCTGAGTTTAGCGAAATTATGCATTACTCTCCGAACCTTATAATTTACCCTTGAATTTATATCGGTAAGCAAATTATTTTCAGGTTATTTTACGGTATAATTTGACAATGGCGGAATTAACTTACCACGAACAGGAAAAACAACAGACGACACTTAAACTTCGCGCGCTTATGAAAGAACTTCCGGCGTTTCTGATTGATTATTTCAGAGGAATCGAATATATGAACGCGCCGCGTACGAGAATCGCGTACGCCACGGATCTTAAGACTTTTTTTGAATATCTGCATGAAAATAATTCGTTCTGCGGCAAATTCAGTATTCACGAACTGCCTTTTTCGGTGCTTACACAGATAAAATCCTTTGATATAGAAGAATATCTTGAATATCTCAAATTATATGAAAAAGACGGCAGACAGTATACAAATAACGAACGCGCGGTCAAACGCAAGCTTTCCGCGCTGCGTTCAATGTACAATTATTATCATAAAAACAAACTCATAGACGAAAATCCCGTTCTTCAGGTCAATATGCCTAAACTGCACGACAAGGCAATCGTAAGGCTTGAAGCAAATGAGGTCGCACAGCTTCTTGACACGGTGGAAACAGGGGAAGGCATGACAAATAAACAGCTTGAGCAGCATGAGCGCCTTAAATGCCGTGATTTGGCAATACTTACTCTCCTGCTCGGTACGGGGATCCGTATATCGGAATGCGTTGGACTTGATGTTAATGACGTGGATTTCAACAATTCCCGTATAAAAATTGTCCGCAAAGGCGGTTATGAAGCTTATGTATACTTTGGAGATGAAGTTGCCGAGGCTCTTGCGGAATATATGCTTGAGCGCAAAACAAAGACTGCCGTCACAGGACATGAAAACGCGCTGTTTCTTTCAAACCGCAGCAGCCGCATCACAGTGAGGAATGTGGAGATAATGGTCAAAAAATATGCCCGAATCGTCACACCCATGAAAAAAATAACGCCGCACAAGCTCCGAAGCACTTACGGAACCAGTCTGTACCAGGAAACCGGAGACATCTATCTCGTCGCCGACGTACTCGGACATCACGACGTAAATACCACCAAAAAGCATTACGCGGCAATCGAGGAAAACCGGAGAATGTCGGCTCGCAATATCGTCAGGCTTAGGGAAAAATAAATATAACCTTTAAAGCGGCGGAGGGTTTTCCTCTGCCGCTTCTTCTTGCGTAGACGTTATTTGTTCCGATGATGTTTCAGAAGGCGCCGTTTCCGTGGACGGTCCTGTTTCTTCCTCGGTCTGGGGATCCGATGTATGCGTCTCGGCGGTTTCCGGTTCGGAAACATTCTCTGAGGTGGATTCGCCGGATACCGAAGTATTCTCCGTAGTTTCCTCAGGCGTAGTCTGCGGCTCCGCTGTGGTCTCCTCCGGAGTTGTCTCAGGTTCTTTTATGGTAAGCTTCAACGGCTTTTGCAAATGATTTCCAAAAATATCTATCAGATTATATGTCAGACTGTATATTCCGGCTTTGTCAATGTCGTACTCTCCGGAAATATACACATATTCCGATACGTCCCCTCCTGATTTGTCAAGAGCCCTTGCGCTCCCTAGCACAACAGATACAGGCGCACCCAATGAAAGCTCAAAAACAGGGGGCGCTGTAAGCTCTTCTATTTCCGTCTGACACCACGGCGTGCCGTGTGAAGAGTCAGTAGGCTCCCATTTTATTTCCTCAGGAATCGGAATAATACGGTTGGCAGGAGTCCCCGCCTGCTCGTTTTTATCCGTGTATATTTTTATCTCGGATTCAAAAGAACAATTTTCATATATCCATCTGGCGTCAGCCACCGTCAAGGTAATGCCGTCGCTGATATCCTCTGCGCCGCGCTCTCCTATTGCTTCGTAGCTTTCGGCAATAAGAGAATTTCTGTCCCCCTGCGTGTCATAATCCGGAGAGTGGAACACGATTTTTCCCCCGAAAGAAGTCGCGTATCTGTAAAAGCGGTCTTTTCTTTCCGATGATGCCCAAGCGCTTTTGGAGGTTTTGTCATACGGAGCGGCAAAATCACCCGTCTTGATATTGCGCGCCGCAAAAAGCATATGCCTTGCCGCGTTTTCCGAAAACTTTTCCGACTGAGCATCCCATTCGTAAGCCGTCATACATCCTGTTTCAAGATTCAGGCAAAGCCTGTAAATGCCGCGCACATTTTCAGGTTCGGTATCCGTTTCAGGCTCCGTCAGCGTATCTGCTGTCTTTGAGGTATCATCAACGGTTCCGGGCTGCTTGCCCGGTCTGTTGTTTCTGGTTATAACGATGACAGCCGCGACAATGGCGAGAACCATCGCCAGAAACGCAAAATAATATTTCAGATTATGCGTCTTTATAAAGCGGCGAAAATTTCTTTTACGGGAAGTATAAACCATCTCTAAATTTCCTTTGTTCCCGTCTCAAGCCTCTGCTTAACGTAAGCCTTGAGCATTGCGACAGTCCCGTCGATTCCAAGCTTGCTGCTGTCGATGCACAGATCGTAGCTGCGGGAATCTCCCCATTTTTTATTTGAATAGAAATTATAATAATTCGCGCGCTTTTTATCGGTCTTTACTATCAGATCGCGCGCTTTATTCTCATTGTAGCCGTACAGACGCATGATACGCTTTATTTTTGCATCCATTTCAGCCTTTATGAACACGGTTATGCAGGCCGGATGATTTTTCAGGGCATAATCCGCGCATCTGCCCACGATTATACAGGATTCGCTTTCCGCGAGTTTTTTGATAGAATCGTGCTGTGCCATAAAAACACGCTGATTAAGCGGCATATCAATAAACGACGGCGTAGAATATCCCATGGAATAAGTATCCATTACCAAAGAATACAGAAAGCTGTTTGTAGGCTTCTCGTCGTGCGTGTGAAAAAGCTCCTCGGTAAGCCCGCTGTCCTTTGCGGCAAGCGCAAGAAGCTCCTTGTCATAGCATTTTATCCCAAGCTCGGCGGCAAGCGCCATGCCTATCTGTCTGCCCGCGCTGCCATATTCCCTGCCGATAGTAATAACGTAATTATTATCCATAAATATACCTCCTGTCCTGAAACGATTCTCCTTCTTGTATATTAAGTATACTTTATTTTCACGTTTATTTCAAGCGTTCTAACAGCCCTTCAAAATAATCGGGCAACGGAGCCTTAAACTCCATATACTCTCCCGTTCTGGGGTGAACGAAGCCAAGAGTTGAAGCGTGAAGAGTCTGCCCCTGAAGATTGAACAAAGGCTTGGCCCCACAATAAAGATTATCGCCCAGAATCGGATGAGATATGCTTGCCATATGAACGCGTATCTGGTGCGTCCTGCCTGTTTCCAGACGGCATTTTATATGGGCGAAGCCTTTAAGATTGGAAAGCACCTCATAATGCGTCACGGCTTCTCTCCCGTTCTGTCTGTTTATCGCCATTTTCTTGCGGTCATTCGGATTCCTGCCTATCGGCGCGTTTACGGTCCCAGACATATCGCTGAAATTATTGTAGCATATAGCTTCATAAAAACGCGTAATACTGTGGTTTTTGAGCTGTTCGCCCAGCGAAATATGCGCAGCGTTATTTTTGCAGGCGATAATGATCCCCGTAGTGTCCATATCTATTCTGTGTACGATACCAGGACGGAGAACTCCGTTGATTCCGGAAAGCGCGCCCCTGCAATGATACATAAGCGCGTTTACGAGAGTCCCGCTGTAATGCCCCGCGGCCGGGTGTACCACCATTCCCTTAGGCTTGTTGACCAGAATTACGTCGTCATCCTCATATACGATGTCAAGCGGAATATCTTCAGGAAGGATCTCAAGTTCCTCAGGAAACGGCACGTTCACGGTGATACTCTCTCCCTCCGAAAGCTTGTAGTTTGACTTAATATTTTTATTGTCAACCAAAACAAGCCCGTCGCCGACAAGCTTCTGTATATATGAGCGTGAAAAGCTTACAGCGCTTTCGTCCTCCTGTTCCGTCCCTCTGTAATTTGAAAGCGTATCGGACAAAAATTTATCGATACGCTCACCTGCTCTGTCTTTCTCCACCTGTAATTCTATTGTGTCGAGATATTTCGTCATTCTCCGCCGTCCTCTTCAATACTGCTCTTATTCTTCTTCCCTCTGCGGAATTTTTCTTTGATAAAATTAAAATCCTCGTCCTTGTACACGAAAAAAATAAGCACGACCAGCGCGATCATCGACAGCACAACGCATATATCGGCAAAATTGAACACCGGAAAATCTATGAGCTGAAAGTAAATAAAATCATGCACATAGCCGTTGGCTATCCTGTCTATCAGATTGCCGGCGGCTCCCGCGGCAAGAGTTACAAGCACCGCGCAAAGCGGTCTGTATTTACGCTCGTGCGGCATGATAACGAACACAAAGGTCATCACCGCAAGCATAACGAACGTAATTATTATAAAAAAAGTCTGCTTTCCTTCAAGCATACCCCATGCCGAGCCGGTATTTTGCAGATAAGTCAGCTGAAGAACACCTTTGATTATCGTAAACGGCTCCTTATCCTTAAGATAGATCAAAGAAAGGTATTTTGTGACCCTGTCTATACCTATCAGTACAGCCAGTATAAATATGCTTGAAATGTATCTCAGCGATTTTTTCATTTTAGTCTCCAATTATATATATTTGCGTAAAATAACCATAATCCTGCCTTTTTTCGTTTCGGTAACCGTGCGCGCGTATTGGATCTTTCCAAGCCCTCTTACGGACACGATATCGTTTTCTTTAAGTCCGTACGCGTTGGTGGTTATTATCCTGCCGTTCACCGACACCTTTCCCGCCTCGATATACTGTATAATATGGTTCCGAGAATGTCCGAAGCCCAGAGAAATAACAGAATCAAGACGAAGTGAGGCGACAGTTCCCTGTATCTCCTCAAAACACGGCTTATAGTCAAACTCCATCTTTGGCATAATTTCAGCCTTGACAAATGTATTTCTTATTTTTGAGAGGTTGGAAACAATATATCCGCTTACCGAATTTACGCAGAATACATACGCCGCGCTCTCGTCCGTTATAATATCGCCGAGCTTTTCACGGACTATTCCAAGATTCATCAGCGCTCCAAGATAATCCCTGTGACCCAGCTTCTCCGCAAAACGCGGTCCTGACGGCGTTATCCTGATTATTTCATACGGCGGCTGATACGGATAATCCTCATACGGGAGAAAAAGTATGAGCTTTCTCTCGGCTAAATCGTAGCCGCCCATCTCCTTTCGGACGACAGGCGGCATATCCTTTACTGCCGTATGATAAATACTCTGACTGTTAAGATCAAGAAAATCCGTTGCCACCGGAACGTCCCTGTTATAGCATGTCTGTGCCTGCTCAAGAAGCCGGTTATATATGTATCCGGTATCCTTATCCTTCATCAGAACTTAAAATCCGGACTGAAAGAAAACTCGCTTCCGGACAGCAATTCCTGAAAATCTCCCGAAATATCTATAAATCTCGGAGTAACTATGAAAATATAATTGGATATCTTCTGTAAATTACCGTGTATCGAAAAACATGCGCCGGAAGTAAAGTCTATGATCCTCTGGGCAAGCTCCACGTCAAGTCCCTCAAGGTTAAGCACCACCGCTCTTCCGGACAGTAACGTTTCCGCAATTTCCCTTCCGTCCTCAACATTGTTGGGTTTGATAACACAAACCTCCATGCCGCTGTTCTTTTCCTGCATATTTACCACTCTGCCTCCTGACGTTTTTGAGGAGCCTCGTCCCGACTGACGCGCCGGCTTTGCGGGCTTCGCGGGCGCCTCCTCCCTGATATCCGGCATATAATCTTCCTCCGGCTCGGTCTTCCTGGCAGATGAAACGCTTCCTCCGGATTTGGAGCGTCCGATGGTTCTTACCGAAGAAACCTCATCGTCGCTATCGTCGTCATATTCGTCATATTCTTCATCATCGTCATAATTGCCGCCCAGCTTCATTTTGTCAAGAAATCCGTCTATAAAACCCATTTCATTCTCCTTTCGATATTTATGCGCCGGCTTTCCGCGCATAACGGGGTATGCGGGACATTTATAAATTGTATTCCCGCTCGCCGAATATAGCTGTGCCAACCCTTACATGAGTTGCCCCCTCTTCAACGGCGACCTCAAAATCATTGGTCATTCCCATAGAAAGATAATCCATATTTGTATTATCAATGTTTTGAGCCTTTAAGTCAACACATAATTGCTTCATACGCCGAAAATATTCTCTGTTTTCTTCGGGATCGTCCACAAAAGGGGCGCTTGTCATAAGCCCTCTGACCGTAATTCCGCCAAGCGAGGCTATATCCGGCAGGAAATGCGCCGTCTCCTCCGCTGTAAAGCCGTATTTGCTCTCTTCACCCGCGATATTGACCTCAAGGAGCACCGGAACCGTGATTTCCTTTTTCTTAGCCTCCTCGCTTATCTGAACCGCCAGCCTCATGGAATCCACCGAATGTATCAGACAGGCCCTGTCTATCACCTGCTTTACCTTATTGCGCTGAAGATGCCCTATCATATGCCATCTTATGTCCTCCGGCAGTACGGGACTTTTAGCCGTTATCTCCTGCACCTTGTTTTCGCCGAAATCCCTTACTCCCGCCTCATATATTTCGCTTATCATTGAAACAGGCTTTGTCTTGCTGACCGCGATCAGCGTTATGTCCTCCGGCAGACGTCCGGCGCGCAGAGCCGCCTGCGCTATTCTTTTCTTCACGTCTTCCAAATTACTGTTCAGACTCATTCTATCAATTCGCTCTCCTTAACCGTCCTGTAATCGAGCACGATGTGATCGTAGGTCGCAAGACCGTAATCCGTGCCCTTCTCTATAATACAGTATTCGCTGTTTTTGTCAATGACCGTGACCGCCTTGAACACCGCGTAGCCCCTGTTTACACAGTAAACGCCGTCAAGCTCCTGAATGATCCCGACGGTAAAGACCTCCTGCGAATCTGCTATCGTTATTATCTGCCCCGACTGAAAATCCTTCATCGACACATAGTAGTTATCTTTATCCGAGTAATATATAGTGGGGATCACTGACTCAAGATATTCTTTGCCGTTGCTGTCATATTTTTTAATAACAAACGCTCCGCTTTTCGACATGCATCTTCTCGGTATCGCGTATGAGTTTTTCCTGAATATCGAGGAGGACGGTATTTTAAGTCCCGTTATCGTCTGCTGCTCAAGCTCTACGGTCACATAACGTTTAGTCGAAAATCCGGGAAGATATTTTGTCATTTTGATCTTGCCGTAGGACGCTCCGCCTGCATTGATTATCTCAAAACCCGCGCGGCAGTTTATATCGTCGTCCGCAAAGCTAATATTGACAGATTTTGAATCCGCGAGCCTTGCCGCCTGCGTCTCGTCAAGCTGTATGTATATGTACCATGTATCGCTCGTTATCAGCTTATAGGCCGGATCGTTCACATTGATTATCGAATCCGTCTGAAGGTTCTTGCTGCTGTTTCCGGCTTTCTCAAAAAGCTCCGGATCAAGCTCATTCTCAGTGAAACGCTCGTATCCGTCCGTATAATATACGACAAGTCCGCTCTCCGGCGCCTTTATTTTGTGAAAAAAATCCACATTGTCGGTTTCTTTTGCAAAGCTGTCAAGGTTCTCCACAATGCTGTCGGAACGCAGTTCAAAAATACTTCCGTTCAGGCTGTCCGCCGCGGCGTATACGTCCGAGAAACTTGAAGGATCATAACTCTTTGTAAGCGTAAAAAGCTGCTCCCGTATTTTGATAAGCCCGTCCTCCGAAAATTCGCCGGAACTTTCCTGCTTGATCTTCTCCGCGACACGCCCTGTTTCGTCAATTGAATATATTATGGTATTCTTGCCCGCTCTGTGATTGTTTTTGAGAAAATAATTTACCGTTCCCGAATAAGCGGCGTTTACGACCTGCTCCTCGCGCACGATAAAGCCCGTAAAACTGTGGTCCACCGACAGCGAACCGTCATAGACCTCATATATCACGGTTTTTTCCGATGTCGCGTAAATAATGACCGAAATAACCAGATAAATGAATATTACGCCGAAAATAATTATTCCGATATTAAGCGTCGGCTTTCGCCGGAATTTGTTTATATTATGCCTGCTTGCTGCCATACGGACAGATCCTTCCCAGCTTTTGGTCCAGGTAGCTTCCTGTTTCCCCTAAGTATATCATTTATTAGTAAAAAATACCATTATATTTTGTTTGTTTTGTGAAAATCATAATAGCAAAGATATTAATACTCATATGGGAGGTTACAAAAATATGGATTCAAGAATTTTGGATTATACCGCGTTAGTTCTCGTTGTTATAGGAGCAATCAACTGGGGACTCGTCGGTTTCTTCAAATTTGACCTCGTAGCTTTTATTTTTGGCGATATGTCCGTTGTGTCCAGAATTATCTATGCCGTTGTCGGCATCGCGGGACTTTATCTTCTCAGTCTGTTCGGACGTGTCAGAGCTTTCGGTCAAAAGTAATTCGTTAAGGCTGCCGCAATGGTCCGCGGCAGCCTGTGGCTACATATATTCAAGTTAATAGTTTCAGTGTTCAAGATTATTATCCGGTATATGCTGGAGCAGAAAATCCAGATCTGCATACATATCGTCGTTTGATTCCGCCCTCATCGTCACTATTATATATCTGCGTCCGTTTGACTCCACAAGCATGACATAGCTTCTTCTAGCTTTCTCCGTGTATCCTGCCTTTCCGCCCAATACCTTAATGTGATCGGGAGCCTGCGCCGATCCCTGAAGATAAAGGTTTCCGCTGGTGTATTCGCAGCCGATCGTATATTCGCCGTAGGCGGTCGTGCGCGTAAAAGAATTCTGGTACTTTACCGTGGACAGGACCTTTACGAATTTGTCATATTTTATCGCCTCGTTGCAGATAAGGTACATATCATACGCCGTCGTATAATGGTTATCGTCGTAAAGCCCGTGAGGATTCACAAAATTAGATTCCGTCGCGCCGATCTCCCTCGCCTCTTTGTTCATCAGCTCGGCAAATTCCTCAAGGGTAGGCGCCGCGAACAAAGCGAGCGCCGCAGCCGCGTCGTTGCCTGAGCGAAGAAGCGCGGCGTTGATAAGTATATCGAACGGTATAACGTCTCCGACTCTGAAATCGCAGAGAACGACATTGTCCTCATGTATTATGACCTCTTCTCCTATCTTCCGTGAAGCAGAGGCATCCCCGTATTTAAGCGCGAGCATCGAAGTCAGTATCTTGGTCGTGCTTGCCGGATACTCTCTTTTATGGACGTTCTTCTGAAAAAGAACCGTTCCGTCAGAAACGTCCACAAGCAGCGCCGCGTCCGAATGAACTCTTTCGCTTCCCTCAGAATTCGCCGCGTCCGCAGGGACAACGGCAATTTTGGACGCAAAGCTGTCCGCGCGCGAAAGCGGCGCGTCAGCCACTCTTCCTTCTTCACCGGTCTGTAAATCACCGTAAAATGTATTCAGTATAGACGTTCCTTCACCGCATGAGCACATCATAACGGCGGATATGATCAATACAATTATAAGACAAATTTTTTTATTCATAAAAACCATTCTCTCATCTTGTTATTTCGCGCCACTCAAGATCGCCCCGCTCCAAAGCTTTGATAAGCAGCTCGGCAGTGGCGAGATTTGTCGCAAGCGGTATATTGTGTACATCGCAAAGCTTGAAAATATTGGCGACATCCGGCTCATGCTGACGCGGCGTAAGCGGATCGCGCAGAAATATCACCATATCAAGGCTGTTCGTTTCGATCTGGAGTCCGAGCTGCTGCTCGCCTCCGAGATGCCCGGCGAGATATTTATATACCGTAAGATTCGTAACCTCCTCAATAAGCCTTCCCGTAGTACCCGTTGCATAAAGGTCGTGCTTGTTGAGGATTCCCCGGTAAGCAATGCAGAAATTCTGCATCAGCTTCTTCTTTGAATCATGCGCTATCAAACCTATGTTCATCCTTTACCTCCTCCAATAAAGACTTCTTTCTGAATCTGACATTAAGAACAAGGCCTATTCCAGCGTACATCGCCACAAGAGAACTCATGCCGTAACTGACAAAAGGCAGGGGTATCCCCGTATTAGGCAATATCGCGGTAACGACACCGATGTTTATAAAAGTCTGAAAGACTACAATTGAAGCCACCCCGAAACAAATGAGTCTTCCCTGCATATCCGGCGCCCTGGCCCCCGTCACGACGCACTCCGCAGCTATCAGCATCAATAACAGTAAAATTGCTATGCAGCCGACGAACCCCAATTCTTCGCCCACTATGGCGAAAATAAAGTCGGTCTGCGGTTCCGGTATATAATTACCGTTTTTGACGGAATTAGCGCTTTCATTGTACAGCCCCTTTCCCGTCAAGCCTCCGGAGCCAATGGCCATAATGGCGTTCTCCTGCTGAAGCCTGCCGTCGTCATTCTCCTCCGGATATAAAAAGTCCATGATTCTTTTGTACTGATAATTATGGAGCAAAAGATTCTTGCCCGACGACGGCGGAACCACGTTAATATAGATTATCACGGCTGCCGTTACGGGTATCAGCGCTCCCAGGATTATCGCAAACTTTTTGTAGCTGAAGCCCGCGATAAAAAGCTGAATAATAAATAAAACGGTGACCAGTACCGTAGTTGACAGATCCGGCTCCTTGACGATGAGGAGCAGCGGAACCGCCGTCAGCAGTACCGTTATGAAAAAATATTTCCATTTCTTCACCATTACCGGATTCTTGCCTAACAGCCACGACCAGAAAAGTATCATCATGATCTTGGCAAACTCGGAAGGCTGAAAGGTTATCCCCGCTATCTCTATCCATCTTGTCGCTCCTTTATGGTCCTCCCCAAGTTTTAAGACCAGAAACAGCAGCACGATGCAGGCGAGATATATCAGCCAGTGAAGTTTCAGTATCCAGTTATAATCAATGAGCATCGCGGCGAGCATTATAACGGCGCCTATCGCCAGCCCCATAATCTGGCGATTCTGATACCCTTCGCCGGGCGCGGCGCTTCCGATAACGACAATTCCTATCGCCGTAAGCGCCAGAACCCAGAAAATCAGTCTGAAATTGATGTATTTTAATCTGAAACGGAAATTTTTAAACATAGTTTACCCGGTTGCCTTATTTACTCCTGCTTCCCCTCATGTCCTTGATCGGAATATTGGCAAAAAGCGCCGGAACCGAACCGTTGTTGGCGTCCGATTCCGTCTGAGTTATCTGAATGTCAAGCGCGTCCGTATCAATTATCATATACTTTGAGATCACGTTGATGATGTCGTTTTTTATCATCTCCATGACCTCCGGCGCGCAGTTCGCCCTATCGGACACAAGCAGAAGCTTAAGTCTGTCCTTTGCCACATCTCCCGAATTTTTTTTCTTAAATAAATCCAACAAGCCCATGGATGCCTCCTAATTACTCTTTTTCTTGAAAATTCTGGACCAGAAGCTGTTCTTTCCCGAAAGATCAAGATACGGAACATCCTCACCCATTACTCTTTTGCATATATTCATATACGCTTTTCCGGCAAGTGTGTCGGAACCGACAAGCGGTTCTCCGTTATTGGTAGATATAACAATGTTTTCATCGTCAGGTACAGCTCCTATAAGGCTTATCGAAAGTATATCGACAACATCGTCAAGCGACATCATATCGCCCTTCTTGACCATATCCATGCGTATCCTGTTTACGATCAGGTCGGTCTTCTTCACCTCGTTAGCTTCAAGAAGCCCTATTATCCTGTCGGCATCGCGGATAGCGGATACCTCCGGCGTCGTTACCACCAAAGCCCTGTCGGCCCCGGCGATAGCATTCTTAAAGCCCTGCTCGATTCCCGCCGGGCAGTCAAGAATTATGTAATCAAATTCCTCCCTTAGCTCGTCCGTGAGCTTTTTCATCTGCTCGGGCGAAACCGAAGTCTTGTCCCTTGTCTGAGCAGAGGGTAGCAGATAGAGATTGGGATACCTCTTGTCCTTTATGAGAGCCTGCTTGATGCGGCAGTTCTCCTCGACAACATCGACAAGATTATATACTATCCTGTTCTCAAGTCCCATGACCACATCAAGATTGCGCAGACCGATATCCGTGTCGATCAGGACGACCTTCTTGTTCAGCTTTGCAAGCCCAGTGCCCACATTTGCAGAGGTCGTTGTCTTGCCGACGCCGCCTTTCCCTGATGTGACAACAATTACTTCACTCATTTTAAATCCTCCGTGTTTAAAATACTAATTTTCATTATGATATTTTTTCAGACTGAAATCAATACAATTTTGTAAAAAATATTTATAATCTGATGTCAGTCAGGTTCTCCTTATCGAGTTTTCCGATATAAATATGGCCTTCGTCAACGTAGGCTATCATCGCGTCGCCGCTGAGCGCCTTTCTCTGGCTGCTCTCGTCCGAGCTTCTTGCGATTATTTCTCCTATGCGTATCTGTATCGGCGCCATCTCCAGCGCGACCACGAAAGCGTCCTCGTTGCCTCCTGCTCCCGCGTATATGTTTCCTCTGAGCGAGCCGAGAATGATAACGTTGCCTTTGGCGATGACCTTCGCTCCAGGATTCACGTCTCCGAGTATGATAATGCTGCTCTCGGATTCAAGCATCTGTCCAGAGCGCAGCGTTCCCTTATAGAACTGCCCCGTATGCGACGAAAGCTCCTCTAACTTCTCTTCCACGACCTTCTTGAAATATTTTTCCCGCATCTCGTCCGTGTCTATCACGCATACGATGTTCAAGTCGGAATTCTGGGAAATAATGGATAGAAGCTCTCTCTCCTCATCAGGCGAAAGCTTTCTTCCCTCAAAGGAAATAGCCATGTTTGCCTTGTCAAAAAACTTCGAGGCGCTCTGGAATTTCTCGCCAAGCTCCTTTTTCATAACGTCAAACTCGGTATGCTCGTCCAATACCACTACAATTCCGTATTTATTACCCTTGATAATAACCGAATTGCTCAAATCTTTTTACCTCCTTATCAGTCTCCGTTTACAGTAATGCCTGTATTTTCGTCGAAATATACAGAATCGGGAATCTCCGTTCCGTAATAAGCCGCAAGCGCATAATATGTCATAATTCCCGCGTGAGTTGCCGCATAGCCGTAAGGAATCATTACCGTCGATACAATTTCAGGGTTGTCGTCTTTATCCGTCGTAAACATTACATAGCAGGCGTGGTCGGCTCTTGTCTGGTCCTCCTGCGCCGTTCCGGACTTGCCGTATACGGTGGCGGGCAGGTTCTTGGTCAAAGTATCCATAACGCCCTCGTTCACTACCATTTCCATTCCCTCGTGGACTGTATCCCATATAGCGCCGTCCACCTCAAGTTTATTGGCGATACTGGGATCTACTATCTTTACGTCGCTTCCGTCGGAATTGCTTGTGCGGCTCACTATCGTGGAATTGTATACCGTACCCGAATTGGCGACTGTAGAAATATATCTAGCGAGGTTAAGCGTCGTATAAGCGTTTGTACCCTGTCCTATAGAGGTCGCGACCGCGTTGAAATCGGAGGGATGCGGTATCGTTTCGGATATCTGTATCCCCGACTTGGTCGAAAGTCCCAGAAGCTCGGTGTAGTGCTTGATACGCTCAAGCCCGTAATTATAATTCAGCGTTCCGTCCGGCGTTATGCACAGACGGTATCCTATCTCGCAGAAATATTCGTTGCAGGAGTTAAAAAGCGCGTTTACCGTATCAAGCTCACCGTGTTCTCTCGGATATACATGGCATTTGATATTGGGCGTTATCCTGTCAAAAATGCCGTCGCATTCTATGGGAATCTGAGAAGCGATAACTCCCTCCGCAAGTCCCGCAACCGCTATAAGAGGCTTGAAAGTTGAGCCGGGAGCTATCTTTGTCTGCGTCGCCCTGTTCACCAGCGGCGTAGATTTGTCGTCAAGGAGCTTCTGATAGTACTCGGAATTAATGCTCCCGGAAAAATAATTTATGTCATAGCTCGGATAACTTACAAGGGCAAGTATCTCGCCTGTGTTCGGGTTCTCAAGCACGCAGGAGCCGGAACACGGGTCGAGCGCGAGCTGTGCCGGCGTGATGTCCCTGTTGTGTATTTTTCTCTTCAGAAAATCGTATACGGAGCCGCCGTTATATATATTGGCGTATTCCTCCTCCGTATATTTTACCGCTCCCTGCTCCATCAGTATAAGGCAGATATCGCGCTGCGACACAAGACCGTTTTTTATCAGATATTCATAAATAAGCTTGTCAAAATCGGCGCTGTCCTTCATTATTCCCATAGCCTCGTTTATAAGGCTGTCAAGTACCTCCTGGGAAGTCGAGTACTCCGAGGGAAGGTCGAGATTGAATATATTTACCCACTGACGGCTTATGGCTCCCTCAAGATATTCCCTGAAAGTAAGCTTTCCGGCGTTCCAGTTTTTATGCAGCTCATCGGATAGAGAAATCTTATCGGAGGCAAGTATCTTACTGTCGATAAGGTTCCTTCTTGTAAGTTTAAGATACGCCTTCATCTGCTCGTCATGCTGTTCATAGGGTATTCCGCCTTTAAGATCGGCTTCAAGCATCGCATACGCATTCTGCTTATGCGCGGCAAAAACCGACTGTACGGCAGACGCGGACTCCGTACCGGAGGACGCTATCTTGTCAATATCGATCATATTGTTGTTTATAAGCGCGAAGCATATCTCGTCCGGCGTAATAACTATTTCGTCATTCACCGGAACGGGCGACATATACGATTCAAGAGTCTCGGCAAGATTCCTTTCAAGCAGGTCGTACACGCGCTTTGTCAGCTCCACGTCTATTGTAAGATAAACGTCCTTTCCTGCCGTCGCCTCCTTCT
>ERZ777011.2062-NODE-2062-length-17693-cov-3.052557_pt1 | contig 17693 bp, 16 predicted proteins | sample MGYA00374964_ERZ777011 | MGnify/ENA primary metagenome ERZ777011 (study PRJEB29310, sample SAMD00008975) | mouse gut metagenome | study: EMG produced TPA metagenomics assembly of the Metagenome analysis of fecal microbiota from mouse which was promoted...
CATCCGACGGGAACGATAACCGTATACCGCCCCCTCATCCGGCCCCGCTCCTCTTTTTTTGGAGCGGGGCCGGATCTACTTCGGGTCTATGCCCCCTCCGCCAAGGACTCCCGACCGACGCCCCTCTCCTTACACAATTTACATACATCTACAACATAATATAATATATGTTCATAATTAAAAAACCTTAATCTTTGTATATGAACAACTCATAAACTACTTGACACAATGAAACAACTTTACCTTTCTACCCTTGCTGCTCTCGCCCTCTGTTTTGTGGGATGCAAGCAGGACGAACCGATTCCCGTATCGGACATCGCACTGAATAAAACGACACTCTCGCTGAACGTGGGCGAAACCGGACAACTCACGGCTACCGTAACGCCCGAGAATGCCGAAGACAAAACCGTAACCTGGACGAGCGACAAACCCAAAGTCGCTGCGGTATCCGACGAAGGGCTCGTGACGGCGCTCGGCCCCGGAGAGGCGACGATCACCGCAAAGGCCGGACAACGGACGGCAACCTGCGAGGTAACAGTACAGGACCCGAGCATAACCGCCCATTTCGATCCGCTTTTCGCACAGGTATTGCAAAACGAAGGGGTAATTGCCGATGCGAAACGCATCCTGCCGGAAGAGGTGAAAGAGATCACACAGCTACTCCTCTATCTATGAAGGAGACCTTACCTCCCTACAGGGCATCGAATATTTCAAATCCCTGCAACAGTTAGCTTGCGTCAATAACCGACTGACAACACTGGATGTCAGCAGCAACACCGCGCTGACTGAATTGGAGTGCTCCGGTAACCAACTGACAACGCTGAACATAAGCAACGCTACCGCACTGACACGAGTGGATTGCTCCCGCAATCAGCTGACCGCACTGGATGTAAGCAATAACACCCGACTATTAACGTTGAAATGCTTCGAAAATCAGTTATCTGCATTGGATTTAAGTCACAACACCGCACTGACGAGACTGAGCTGTTCCAACAATCGGCTGTCCTCATTGGACCTGAGCAGCAATATCGGACTCATCGAATTGTACTGTGCTTACAACCAGCTAACCGAACTGGAGCTGAGCAGTCATACCGAGTTGACATACTTGATGTGCGACGGAAATCAGTTACCCTTCCTGGACCTGAGTGCCAATACCGCACTGATAGGGTTGTACTGCTCTCACAATCAACTGACTTCACTGGACCTAAGCAACAATACAGCACTGATAGTCGTACACTGCTACTACAATCAGTTAAACGCACTTGACCTGACCCGCAACACAGAACTGACAACATTGATCTGCGCCTTCAATCAGTTGACCTCTCTGGATACAAGCAGCAATACGGCACTGACAGAGTTACTCTGCTCCCACAATCAGTTGACCGCACTGAACGTCAGCGGCGATACCGCACTGCAAGCATTGAACTGCGACGAAAATCAGTTAACCGCATTGGACTTGAGCAACAATACTGCTCTGATAGCGTTGGCCTGCTCTCACAATCAACTGACCGCGCTGGACCTGAGCTACAATTCCACGCTGGCAATATTGCATTGTATCCATAACCAACTGACTGCTTTGAATATAAGCAGCAATTCCGACTTAGGCGAATTATTATGCAGCCACAATCCCGGCGACGGATCGGTCTTCCCGGTAATGGCATGGTTCGACAACAGTGCAATTCCGGAGGATTTCACGACCGGAAACTGGTCGTATGAAGGAAAAGACATCTCGATCGATTACCGGAAAGCCGACTGACAACCGATTAAAGATCAAATCAAATACGAACGACGCACAACCGGGGAAGGTTTTGCGTCGTTCGTATTTCCACGGCAAAATAAGGGCCGCCGTAACACTGCTCGATCGTTCCCGTTGCATCCCTCTCGCAATACACGCCGCACCCGCCCGCCTGCATCCGCTTCCGGGTCATCCGCTCCGCATCTACCGGCAGCATGAACGCAGGACAGCCGGTTCGACTTCCCCACCGGTTGCGCCGATTCCCCGCCCGTGCGGTCGACCGGAAGGAGCGACGTCCGGTACGTCGCATCGGAAACATCCGTTTTCCGCCCCTTCCCACGCCTCGTCGCCCCTACGCACACAGCGACACGACGCCGGGAAACCGCAGGGGACGGTAATCATAGCCCCCGCCCGGCGATCGGAACCACGCCGCACTACACAAAACAGCGGGAACACGTTGCCGTGCTCCCGCTTACCGATATCCGCCGAACTACGACGGTTTCCTCTCATGGGCCGCACTGCGCGGCAACCGGATTACTCCTCACTCGCGGCGGACTCCTTCACCAGTCCTCGCGACACGAGCAACGGCCGGCGGCTGGGCTGCCGGCCGCGGAAATTCTCATACAGCACCATACCGTCGGCGGTGCCGCCTTTGGAGAGTATCTCCTCGCGGAAACGGGTAGCCACCTTTTTATTGAAGATTTCGCCCGTTTCCCGGAACGCCTCGTACGCATCCTTGTCGAGCACTCCGGCCCAAAGATAGCCGTAGTAACCGGCCGAATAGCCGCCGTCGAAAATATGCGAGAAATAGGGATAACGGTACCTCGGCTCGATCTGAGGAATCAAACCGCGCTCCTCGTTCAACACACGTTTCTCGAAGAGGTCGGCTTCGAAAGGCACATACTCCTTCATGGCATGCAGGTCCATATCGGAATAGGAGGCCGCCGCAAGCTCTACGGTTTCGAATCCCTGGTTGAAGAAGGCGCTCTCCTGAATCCGTTTGATAAGGGTTTCGGGAATCACCTTGCCCGTCTGCCAATGGATGGCGTAGCTGCGAAGCATCTCCGGCTCGGTGGCCCAGTTCTCCATGATCTGCGAGGGGAGCTCGACGAAGTCGTTCTCCACCGCGAGCAGGCCGTGGTAGGGCACATCGCTGAAGAGCGCATGGAGGGCATGTCCGAACTCGTGGAAGAAGGTGGTGGTTTCGTCCAGGTCGAGCAGGGCGGGAATATTGCCGTTCGGCCGGGTAAAGTTCCCCACGATGTATACCACCGGAATCACCCGTTCGCCGTCCTTATAGCTCTGGTCGCGGAAGGTACCGCACCACGCCCCCGGTCCTTTTCGCCCGGCACGCGGATGGAGGTCCATATACAGAATACCGAGCAGGCTGCCGTCGGCATCGTACACCTCGTAGGCCACGCATTCGTCGTTGTAGACGGGGAGCACCGCCGGACGGAACGTGATGCCGTAGAGCCGGTTGCTCAGTTCGAAGATTCCCTGTTTCACATTTTCCAGCGGGAAGTAGGGCCGCAACGCCTCCTGATCGAGGTTGTACCGCGACTTACGTACCTTCTCGGCGTAATACCACCAGTCCCACGACGCGAAGTCGTCGCTGCCGTCCTCCTTGCGCTTGAGTTCCTTCATCTCGGCGAGCTCCTCGCGGGCCCGGTCCAGCGCAGGCACCCAAATCTCGTCCAGCAATCCGTAGACGTTTTCGGGAGTCTTGGCCATGTTGTCGTCGAGCACATACTCGGCGTAGGAGCCGTAGCCGAGCAGATGGGCCCGACGCGTACGCAGCTCCATGATCTCGTTGATCAACCGCCCGTTGTCCAGTTCGTCGTCATGGTTGCACTTCTCGATGTAGGCGGTATAGAGCTCCTGCCGCAGGTCGCGGCGGGGGGAGTAGGACAGGAAAGGCAGCATGCTGGGTTTGCCGATATCGAAGAGATACTTCTCATCGCCCAGCCCCGCCTCCCGCGCGGCATTGCGGGCGGCGCTGCGAACTCCCGAGGGAAGTCCCTCCACCTCCTCTTCGCCCAGCACCATCCGGAAACGGGCATTCTCCTCCAGCAGGTTTTTCCCGAAACGGAAAGTAAGTTCCGACAAACGGCTGTTGATCTCCTTGAACTCGGCCTTCTGTTCGGCGGTGAGATTGGCTCCCGAACGCACGAAATCCTTATACACCTTCTCCACCAGGCGCTTCTGCAACGGATCGAGACCCGCCTCGTCGCGCTTTTCGTACACCTTCCGGATGCGGTCGAAAAGTTTTTCGTTGAGCGTTATGCCGTCGTAATGCTTCGACAGCATGGGCGCCACCTTCTCCTGCACGGCCTGCATTTGGGGATCGGTATCGGCCGCAGCCACGTTCCAGAATACCAGTTCCACACGCGTGAGCATCTCCCCGGAGTTGTCGAACGCCAGTACGGTGTTCTCGAAATCGGGTTCCTGCGAATTTTCCGCAATGGCTTCGATCTCCTCCTCATGGAGCCTCATGGCTTCACGGAAGGCCGGCATGTAGTCCGACACTTCGATTTTATCGAACGGCGGGACACCGTAAGGTGTATCCCATTCGGAGAGCAGCGGATTGGCGCCGTTGGACGCCTCCCTCCCTCCACACGACGAAAGGGCTGTCATCATCACGACGGTGGTTAAGAGCAATGGAATTTTTTTCATACTTTTATGCGGTTTTTCGATTCACCTGTGTTTCCACACGGTCAAACGTACAAAGTTACGATTTACAAGATACAAATGCAATTATTTTACACTCCGGAAATCACCCTGCCCGAATACACGCTCCCCGAAGAGGAGTCGGCGCACTGCCAGAAGGTGCTGCGCCTGGGGGCGGGCGACGAGCTGTACCTGACCGACGGCCGCGGCAACCTCTACCGGGCCGTGGTGCAGCAACCAGACCCGAAACGATGCCGGGTACGCATCACCGAAACGCTCCCCCGCTACGGCGAACGCTCCTACGGGCTCACCGTGGCCGTGGCGCCGACCAAGAATATCGACCGTTACGAATGGTTTCTCGAGAAGGCCACCGAGACGGGGATCGACCGCATCATCCCCATCGAGTGCCGCCACAGCGAACGGCGGATCCTCAAACGCGAGCGGGGCGAACGGGTGGTAACGAGCGCCGTCAAACAGTCGCTCAAGGCCTACCGGCCGCAACTGGACGAACTCACCCCCCTCGGCGAGGTGATAGCAATGCCCTTCCGGGGCACGAAACTGATCGCCCACTGCCACCCCGGCACGCCGCGGCGGTTCATCGGCAACGTCCTGCCCCGGGGCGGCGACACGCTCGTGCTGATAGGTCCCGAAGGCGACTTCTCCGAAGAAGAGATCGCAGCGGCACGGGCTGCGGGATTCACCGAAGTGAGCCTCGGAGAGAGCCGTCTGCGCACGGAAACGGCGGCACTGGCCGTCGTGACGGCCGCCGCGCTCGTCAACGGCATGGAATAGCGATCGCACGGCATCGCCCCACACAGCAATACGGAACATCCATGAAAAACGATTCCACATCCCTGCGCGACGTCGAACCGAAAGGGACGGGCGATGCGCGGGTCTGCCTGTCGCTCTTCACGACATTTTTCAAGATAGGCGCCTTCACTTTCGGCGGAGGGTTCGCCATGATCCCCCTCATCGAACGGGAGATGATCGACCGCCGCGGCTGGATCGCCCGCGGCGACTTTCTGGAACTGCTCGCCCTGGCCCAGTCGGCACCCGGACCGATCGCCCTCAACTCGGCGGTATTCGTCGGCTATAAGATAGCCGGTTACCGGGGTGCCTTCGCAGCGGTGGCAGGCGTAGTACTGCCCTCGTTCGTCATCATCCTGCTCATCGCCATCTACTTCACCGACATCCGCCACAACCGCTACGTGGAAGCCGCCTTCAAGGGCATGCGTCCGGCGGTGGTGGCGCTCATCGCGGCCCCCCTGCTGAACCTCGCCCGCGGCATGCGGTGGTGGAAACTCCCTCGCCGTCGCGGCCGCCCTCGCCGTATGGCAGCTCGGCGTATCCCCCGTATGGTTCATCATCGCCGGCGCGGCGGCCGGCATCCTGCTGGCCCTTTACGACAAACGCGGCGAGCACAACGGAAAGGAGGGAACACGATGATCTACCTCCAACTGCTGCTCTCCTACCTCAAGATAGGCTTCTTCGGCTTCGGCGGAGGCTATGCCATGCTGTCGCTCATCCAGAACGAGATCGTGGTGCAGCGCGAATGGCTCACGGCCGAACAGCTCACCGACATCATCGCCATCTCGCAGGTCACACCGGGCCCCATCGCCATCAACAGCGCCACCTACGTGGGCTACGCCGTAACCGGAACGGTGTGGGGCGCGGCCCTCGCCACGCTGGCGGCCTGTATCCCGTCGCTGACACTGATGCTCGCCGCCACGAAATTCTACCTGCGCCTGCGCTCCAACCGCTACATGGCGGGAGCGATGGAGGGGATGAAACCGATGATGATCGGCATGATCCTGGCTGCGGCGCTCCTGCTCCTCACCCCCGACACCTTCATCGACTGGAAAAGCTGGGCGATCCTGGCCGCCGCCTTCCTCGCCTCGGTCAAAAAAGCGAATCCCATCCTCATCATCGTCCTCTCGGCAGTGGCAGGGTTATTGCTCTACCTGTAGCAATACCAACTTTAACGGCCATACTGCCATGAAAGATTACAAATTCACCAACAATACCACCAAACGGAGGTACGAACTCGACCTGGAAGACGGACAAATCGCCACGATCGAGTATTACATCATGCCCGGCGGAGAAGTGACATTCACCCACACCGAGGTGCCTTACAACCACACCAACCAGGGTATCGGAAGCCAGATAGCCCTCAAGGCGCTCACCGACATCCGCAACCGTGGCGCCAAGATGATTCCCCAATGCGGATTCATCGCCTCCTACATCCGCCGCCATCCGGAGTGGCAGGAGGTGGTGGCCGTACGCGAACGCACCTACTGACACCCTGCGGGCGGGACGCTCCGTCCCGCTTCCCGTTTCGGCCCCGGACGACGGACCTCGCTCCCCGTCTGCGGCCGGGAAATGCCCGACACGCACCCAACCGATCCGGTACAGATGAACGAAAACAAGATCAAGGAGAGTCTGAAGATCAGGCCCGTGGGGCTGAAACACCTCGACCAGTACAACGAACTGCTGCGGTACGTCTTCCAGGTCACCGACCGGGAGCTGGAAAAGAGCGGCTACGAGGACGGGGAGCTGAAGCGCTCCAAACGTCCCATCCTGCAGGAAGCCGACGTATTCGGCTGGTTCACCCGCGACGACAAACTTGTTTCGCAGATCTGCATCTATCCGTGCGAGGTAAACATCCACGACCGCATCCTGCACATGGGCGGCGTGACGGGCGTAGGCACCTATCCCGAGTTCTCCGGCATGGGGCTGATGAACGACCTGATCCGGCACGCACTCCTGAAAATGCGCAAGGCCGGGCAGTTCATCTCCTATCTCTATCCCTATTCCATTCCCTACTACCGGCGCAAGGGGTGGGAGATCATCTCCGACCACATCACCTTCACCCTGAAGGATACGGAGATTCCCGCCACCGCCGAGGTACCCGGCCACGTGGAACGGCGGGCCGTGGGCGACCGCGACGTGAAAGAAACGTACGACCGCTTCGCACGCTCCACCCACGGCGCCCTCATCCGCAACGACTTCGAGTGGATGGAGTACTGGCGCTGGGAGAACGAGGAGGAGCGCACGGCGGCGGTCTACTACGATGCGCTGGGCATCCCGCAGGGATTCCTGCTCTACTGGGTGGAAGAGGACATCTTCAACATCCGCGAAATGGTCTACCTCACCCAAGAGGCCCGCAAGGGACTGTGGAACTTCATCCGTGCGCACTACTCCATGATCGACGCGGTCAACGGACACATCTATACGGGCGAACCGCTCGCCTTCCTGCTCGACGAAAGCCAGATACGGGAGTCGATCGAGCCCTACTTCATGGCCCGCATCGTGGACGTGGCCGAGTTCCTGCGCCTCTACCCCTTCGCCCCGGGCGTGCGCCCCTTCCACTTCGTCGTCACCGACCCCATGGCGGAATGGAACACCGGAATCTTCAGCGTGGCCACCGATCGGGAGGGCGCCGCAATCGTCACCGACCAGCCCGCAGGACGGCCGGTAACACTCGACATCCAGACGCTCTCGGCCATGCTCATGGGCTACAAACGCCCCTCCTACCTGGCACGCATCGAACGGCTCCGCACCGACAAACGGACGCTGCGGCTGCTGGAAGAGATCATCCCCGACACGCAGCCCTATTTCTCCGACTACTTCTGACCGCCCCGGCTCTCCGCGACAAAGGGCCGCCCGCTTGATGCGTACATCCCTCTGCGACTGGTTTTTACGAAAATTCCCGGACAGGTCCGCCATCCGGCCGAAGCAGGTGCGCGGCGAATCCGCGACCGCAATCCCCGCCCCCAGGAAACCGAAACGCAAGGTATGCGGCAGGAAAAATTCCTGCCGCATACCTTGCGATACTTCCCTACGGCACCGGCATGCCGGGGGTCGCCATCGACCCTCTCCGCCGGCCCGGCGTCAGTGCATATAGTCCCAGGCGGGCAGCACGACGGGTTCGCCCGACAACGCTTCCAAGGCCTGTCCGTCGAGATAACGCTTGTGGATGACCAGACGGAACATGTACTCGTCGAACCAATCGTCGGTAAAGGTCAGGTACCCGTTGTTGCCGTACCCCGTACCCCAACTGTTCTCGAACTCCCACTTCACCGGCACGTCGTCGGAGTCGGTATCCACGCCGACGAGCGTCATGGCATGGCTCGAACCGCTCTGCCGGGTCAGTATCCGCGCTTTCTTATCCATCGACATGTCCACGCCGAAGAGCGACTGGTAATCGTACATCGCAGGGTCCATCACTCCCGTCTTGCGATTCAGGTACTTGTGCACGTCGCACGAAGCATACATGGCCTCGTTGTTCTTGATGGAGGCGAGCGCCGCACGTTTTATCGCTTCGTTGGGCAGGTTGAGGTAGACCCAGTTGATCCCCTCGACGGTATTGCGGTAGTTGCTGATGTCGTACACCCGGTAATACTCGCGCGTGGGGTCGTTCATGATCATGACGTAGTTCTCCGGCGAATAATCCGCGGGGGTAATCTCCGCATAGAATTCGAGCGGCGTATAGTGTTTGGAAACGATCGCGCCCGAACGGTCGCGGAAACGCCACTCAAACTCCGCAGGGGGCTCTCCCAGGCAGAGGGCGAGCATGCGGTAGACATCGGCCAACGCAGCCTCCTTACGCTCCTTCACGAGGGCCGCACGCGCCTTTCCTTTGGCCGAAGCGACCGCCTCGCGCAACCGGTATCCCTCGGAACGCAGCTTTTCGTTGATAAGCGCCACCATCTGGGCCGTATTTTCCGAATGGGGCGTCTCGGGCATCGCCTGCGCAGGCACCACCCCGTACTTGCCGGCTATGTTGTAGTAAAGGTTCCACACTCCGCCGTCGTCCAGCGGCGCGGAGAAGTAGTGCACCACCTCGCGGTCATCCATCGGCTTGGAAGCCGTCGCGGCCACATTCTCGAGAAACAGGTTGGCCTTCTCGAGAATATCCCAAAAGTAGAGGTAGTTGTGCGAGAAGTCGAAATCGTCGAGTCCGTATTTCTCCATCACCGAAGGCCGGAGCACATTCATCGAGGTGAACATCCAGCAGCGCCCCGACTGCTTCTGGTCGGTGATTCCCTTCACATTCACCCGATATTTGAAGTAGTGATCGATCTTTCCGTCGAGCTCGTGATTCAGCGCCAAGGCGCGTATGTCGCCGTTGGAGGTCAGCACGTTCTGGATAGCCACCACGGAGGGATCGCTGTGGAAACGCTCGCGCATCCGCGCCACATCCTCTCCGGTGATGGACTGTGCGTCGGCGGCGATGCCGCCGGCGACCACGAGGGAGGCCGCCAATAAAATACCTTTCTTCATTTGCAAAGTCGTTTTATGCGTTCGTAATGCCGTAAAGGTACAAAGATAGCATTTACCTCCGGAAACGAAAATCCCCGCCCCGTTCCCGCCTGAAAAAATCCGCCCGGCCCCCGCACCGATTTCCTTTCGGATACACCGCCCCTGGCCGCGCGGAACCTTCTATACGACGGCAGGGGCGGGATAATCCCGCCCCTGCCGTCGTATGCCGCTTTACCTCCCTTTCACCGAAACGCCGCCTCGTAGAGCACATGCCGCGAAAGGGGGTGTCCCGCAGGCAGGGCCGGATGATCGAACTCCTTCACCCGCTGCATGCCGATTTTCCGCATCACCCGCTCGGAAGGGCCGTTCTGCACGGCGGTGAAAGCGAACACCCCGGGCAGACGCAACACCTCGCGGGCATATACCAGACAGGCGGCCGCCATCTCCGGCGCATAGCCCCGCCCCCAGTATTCGGGCAGCAACCTCCACCCGATCTCGACTCCCGGAGCGAAATCCGCATCGAAATCGAAACGGTGCAATCCGACGAATCCTACGAACCGGTCCCCGGCACGTTCCCGGACTGCGAACAAGCCGTAGCCGCACTCCTCCAACTCCCGACGGATCCTGCCCAGGAACTCCAGCGACTCCTCCGGTGCGAGCGGCCGCGGGAAATAGCGCATCACGCGGCTGTCGGCATTCATGCGGACAAACTCCGCCTCATCCCCAGCCAGCCACGCATCCGCCCGCAGACGCTCCGTACAAAGCCGCTCTTGCCACCCGAACCGTTCCATCATACCGCAACCGCCCCTGACACCCGGCAGGCATTCCGACCGCCAGGCGACGGGCCGGACATCATCTTGTCACCATCTCGACACGCCCCCAGTATGCGCGGTCCACCACGAGCATCAACATGGGACGCACGAAGTAGGAACGCCTGTCGCCTACCTCCCGGTCATAAGTCAGAATCACCTTGTCGCCTATCTTCACCAGGCTCTCCACCTGAAAGCGGACAGCCTCGTCGGTCATGGGTTCGATCAGGGCGATCACATACTGTGTATCGAAATCGACCGGCGTAGGGAGCGCCCCCATCACCGGCGCCTTGCCGAATACGGCATCGAACTCTCCCTGCGTGGTAATGGTGGCGGCAGGCAAACGGTCCGCCGTGTAGCTGTTATTCACGAAATAGTTCCGCCCCACCGTATAGGGAACCTTGCAGCCGAGCCACAACTCCAGCATGAATTCGCCGCCCCACGGCTCGCCCGCCATCAGGCTCTCGCCGATCACCAGACGATAGGTCCCGCGCCGAACGAGATCGTACTCGATGCTCCTGCCGAACGGACCGTCGGTACCGCCGCCGGGCATGACGATTTGATTGAACCGGATGTTGGCCTCCTCGCCGACACCGCCGATCTCCGCGTAGAGCAGATCGCATATCCCCGGATCGAACTCCGCCACCACCGGCACGCCGGGCTGCTTGCCGATCCTCACCCGGCCGCAGCCGTCCGCCACCGGCACCTTCACCGGCAACGAGTCGGCAAGGATCACCTCTCCGAGAGGCACCCTTCCCGTTACGGCCTCCATACTGCCGGCCTTCCTATTCCTTCCGCAGGAGGAGAGAACCACCCACGGCACCGCCGCAATACACAATACAACGACTAAACGTTTCATCACCGTTATTCCTTCAATATTCCGCTCCGGAACGCGCTCCGCGACCGGCGCACAAATGTAATCAATAAACACCAACCGTGTACACCCCCGACCAACGCAAACGAGGGGCCGAAAGGCCCCCCGTCACGAAATTTTCCGCACCGGTCAGAAAACGACCGTCAACGGCAGCATGAAACCGTACAGGAAGAATCCCGCACCCGCTCCACCGGCATAGAGCACATTGAAAGTCGGATTGATTCCCATCCGCCAAACGTTCACATAGAACCCCACCGAAGCCATGATCCCGAATTCGGGAATCCGTTGCGATGCATAATCGGTAATTTCCGAATACGCCGCTACGCAAGCACACCTTCCTCTCGCCTCCCCGACCATCCGCATAGGCTTCCCCTCTTTTCTCCCGGGGGAAACGGACGTCTCACCGCAGTTTGTTCCGCTCGAAATGGGGACCGACCTTCAGCGTGAAGAACAGCGCCGAAACCACCGTCAGGCATGCTCCCACGAAATAGGCCGCATTCAGCGTACCGATCTGACCGATGTAGCCTCCCAGCAACAGCCCGCCCCCGATCCCGACGTCCCACGAAGTGAGGTAGGTGGAGGTGGCCGTTCCGCGTTTGCTGTTGGGGGCGAGGTTCACGAAGAGCGTATTGAAGGCCGGAAACATCGTCCCGAACCCGACACCGAGCAGGAGCGCGATGCCGAAAAAGACGTATCGCCCGAGGACAGGATACTCCGCCATCAGCCACTTGCACGACGACAGCCCGAAGAAACAACAGCACACCAGGTAGATGCCGAACGTGATGACGGCCACGATACGTCCTTTGTCGACCTGTCGCCCCGAAAAGAGCCGCGACACGGCCATGCCCGCCGCCATCAGCGTAAAGAAGAGTCCGCTACCGGCCACGATGCCTATCTGCCGCGCGTACATGGCCACATAGGTGGTGGTCATGCCGTAGGGAATGGATAGCAGCAGCAGGTCGAGCCCGGCAGGAATGCCCTTGACCAAAAAGAAACGGTCGAGCGAAATCGGCTCCCGTTTCACCTGGGGCTTTACGGGTGTCTTGACAAGCAGGGCGCAGACGAGGCCGAGCGAACACGAAGCGACCGAAGCCACGAAAAGGACGTTGAACCCCAGCCCTGCATCGTGCATGAAGAGCCCCACCATGGGACCTATCGACATGGCGATGTTGTTGGCCAACCCGTAATATCCCAGCGCTTCGCCGCGACGGGAGGAGGGGGTGATGTCGATCACCAGCGTATTGCCCGAGACGGTCACCGTACCGAACGCCAGTCCGTGCACCACGCGCAGCACGATGAACAGCGCGAGCGTACCGGCCACGATATAACCGGCGAAGACACCCGTAAAGACGAAATAGGCGAAGATGTAGAGAGGTTTGCGGGCGAAAGTATCCAACAGATAGCCGGAGAACGGACGGATGGTCAGTGCGGCGAGCGTATAGCACGAGAGGGCGATTCCCATCGTAGCGCTCCCGGTATTGAAAACCTCCGTCAGGTAGAAGGGGAAGACCGGCATCAGGAGATAAAACCCGAAATACAGCAGAAAGTTCGCCGCGATGATGCAACAATAATTCGCGGTGATGAGGCGCTCCTTGGTCATGACGATGTTCTTGATTATCCTTCGCTTCCGCCCCGGAAATGCCGCTCTTCACGGAGTCCGAAAGCGGCGCAAAATTAAGGATAAAAGGATTACGTTGTCTTCGCCGCAGCCGAAAGAACGCGCGGGGAAAGGCACCGGCCCGCTCCGCAACTCCGCAACAGACGCCCTCCGGCGGAATGCGGACCATCTTCCCGCGGAAAAACCGTTCCATCCCCCGCCGAAACCTCTCCGGAAGGATGCACGCGTCGCCTTTGCCCTGCGCACAGTCCCGTCTTTGTCCGCTTTCCGATCCTCTCCACGCCCCCTGCGGGCCGCCTCACGGAGAACGTCGGCCGTCGCAGGCCGGAACCCTTTCCCGAACACTCCCCTCCGGAGTGCACCGCAACGACGTTTTACCCGGGCTCAAAAAGAAAAAACCACCCTTGCAGGGTGGTTTCGGATTCGTTTTTTCTTGTGGGAGCACAGGGATTCGAACCCCGGACCCTCTGCTTGTAAGGCAGATGCTCTGAACCAGCTGAGCTATACTCCCTCGTAAGACAATCGGAGAAACACATCGACGCGCTTTGTAATTCTCGATTGCGGGTGCAAAGATAGGACGATTTTTTCTTATTCCAAATTTTATCGGCTAAAATCTTCATCGTCCGAGCGACATTCCCGATCCGCCTCCCGAAACCGCCCGGAAAACACCGGCCCGCACATCCGCCCGAAACCGCTCCCGACCGCAACGGGGAACACTCCCCCATACTGCCGGTTCCTCCTCTCTCTTCGGGCACCCTATCAACAGGCCCGAAAGGCCTCCGCCGCCAACAGCCCACACAACGGAAACAATCGTTTCAAGGGAAACTTTGCGGGTTATCTTCCAACAAAAAAAGGGCACGATCAAACAGCCATTCTTGCGAATAGCCTCCCTGCGCACATTCCCGTCTTTGTCCGCTTTCCGCTCCTCTCCACGCCCCTGCGGTCCACTCGCGGAGAACGCCGTCCGTCGCGAACCGGACCCTTTCCCGAGCACTCCCCTCCGGAGTGCACCGCAACGACGTTTTACCCGGGCTCAAAAAGAAAAAACCACCCTTGCAGGGTGGTTTCGGATTCGTTTTTTCTTGTGGGAGCACAGGGATTCGAACCCCGGACCCTCTGCTTGTAAGGCAGATGCTCTGAACCAGCTGAGCTATACTCCCTCGTGGTGCAATTGGAAAACACTTATCAACTTGCGGGAGTCGTCTTATGCTTCCCAATTGCGAATGCAAATATAGGGCGATTTTCTCTCGCTCCAAATTTTTCCGCCGCTTTTTTTCGCTTTTTCTTCCGGCTGAATTACCGAAGAAACCCCAAGCCACTGACAATAAAACCCATATAAAAAACGTTTCTATTCCGTTCGGGCCGTCTCATCCCCGCTCCTTTTCGCTGCGGCACCGTAGAGGGCACGGTAGAACACGCCGAGGGGCAGCATCTTCTTCGCCCTGTCATAAAAGAAGAGTTCGCCGAACGCCTCCGACGCGGGGACGGGAAAGAGCTGACCGACGATGCTTTTGGCCAGCAGCGCCGAAAGCCCCATGGAGTAGAGGTTGAGCACGAGAAAGCCGTCCGAGGCCGACAGCAGCCGGGCACAACATTCGAGCATCGCTCCTATGTCCTGACCGAGCACCCACTTTTCGCCCTCCGGACCTCGGCCGTAAGCGGGCGGATCGAGGATGATGCCGTCGTAACTCCGGCCCCGACGCACCTCCCGCCGGACGAATTTCATCGCATCCTCCACCACCCAACGGATACCCTCCAGACCGCTCGCCTCCATATTCTCGCGGGCCCAGGTCACCACCTGACGCACCGAGTCCACATGCGTCACGTCCGCACCGGCGCTCCGTGCCGCGAGCGACGCACCGCCCGTATAGGCAAACAGGTTGAGCACACGCGGCGCCCGCCCCAGACGCTCCTTCATCCGCAGCACGTTATCGTAAATGAAGTTCCAGTTCTCGGCCTGTTCTGGAAATACGCCCACATGTTTGAAGGAGGTGAGCCCCAACCGCATCCGCAACGACATGCCCCGGTAGCGGTAGCCGATGCGCCACTGCTCCGGCATTCCCGCCCCCAGCAGCCACCGGCCGCGCTCCTCGCTGTTGGCATCGCGCCGGAAAACAGCGGAAGCCATGCGCTCCCACTCCCCTTCGGGAAGCGACTTGCGCCAGATGGCCTGCGGCTCGGGCCGCACCGTCACATGCTTTCCGAAACGCTCCAGCTTTTCGAAATCGCCGCAATCGACCAACTCGTAATCCTCCCATGCGGGAGACAATATCTCCGGAACATCCGTACATTTCATATCCATACTCGATTCTATCGTTTCAACTGATCCTCTGCGACCCGCTCCGCAGGCAAGGTGTCCCGGGCACGCCCCTCGAAAACCACGCTCATCATGCACTCCGCGCAATCGAACTCCAGGCGGTAGACGAACGCCCCGTGACGGAGCCGCAACTGCGAGGGTCCCGTCCCTTTCCGCCCCTTCAGGCACATCCCGTGCTCACGCCTCACGCAGAAGGGAGTACGCATCACCGTCACCCCGCGCAAATCGGTCTGCAAGTCGTATCCCGGAGCGGCGCCCTCGCCGCCGAAGCGATCGTAAAACCTGCGTGCCAGGCGGTTGGTCACATTCTCCGAGGCTGCCGGCACGCCGTAGGGATAGCGGTTTCCGGAGCGGAGTTGCGCCGGCCATCGTTCCGGCGTACGTTCCACCCTCCGGCGCAGCAACTCGTCCAGCCCCTCCCGACGCAGAGCATTGGCCTCCGAAACCCGCAGGAAAGGCACTTCGCCAGCGCCCTCCCCGAACCGCACCCGCATCACATCGAACATCGTATCGCCCGACCGGGAGAGCTGCGTACGGAGCATCTCCGACACCCGCGCCGGCTCGCGAGCAGCCCCGTGAGTGCACGGCACGGATGCGGTCGCCGAGAAACCGTCGTCGTCCCGGAACTCCGCCTGCACGCCCCCTTCATCGAACGTCACGGTCACCTCGACCCCTACCGAACGACGGGTACGGGCCGCCTCCAATTGCGCCGTGAATCGGCGATCGTAATTTCTGTATATTTCCGTCCCGGGCGGAATGCACCACTCCCTGTTGATGCACACACACCGCCCCTGGACCCCGTTCACGTTCGTACCGGAGAGTCCGCCGCCGTAGAGGAAACAGATTCCGTCGCCGGGGACGAACTCCCCCTCCCCCTGCAGCTCGAACCACCCCGCTCCGGAACGGGCCACACGGCATACGAGGCTGCCGACGGCCTTCGGAGTATCGGGCGTGGAGACTCCCGCCCGACGCCCGTCGAAAAAGTATTCGGTATGTCCTCGGGAGAAGGTCCGCGCAATATCGGGTTCGAAACCCGGCACGCTCCGTCCCTCGGAGGCCCTTGTAAGGCCGGGACGGGCCGCGATCTCCCGATCGAGACGGGTACGGTACCAGGCAATGACGTTTCTCACGTACGACTCGTCCTTCAGCCGGCCCTCGATCTTGAAAGAGGTGACGCCGGCATCCAGCAACTCCCCCAGCCGGCCCGAAAGATCCATATCCCGAACCGAGAGCAGGTGTTTCCCCGCCATCAGCACCTCACCGTCGGCGCCCAGCAGATCGTAAGGAAGACGGCAGGCCTGCATGCAGTCGCCCCGGTTGCCGCTGCGCGGCGACATGGTACGGCTCATGTAACACCGGCCGCTGTAACATACGCAAATCGCCCCGTGCACGAAACACTCCAGCTCCACGTCCGTGGCGGCCCGTATGCGCCGTATCTCCCGCAGGGAGAGGTTGCGTTCGAGAATCACCCGCGAGAAGCCGCAGCCAGCCAGAAAGGCAGCCTTCTCCGGCGACGCGTTGAACATCTGCGTCGAGGCGTGCAGCTCCACCCCCTGAAGTCCCATCTCGGCATAGGCCATATCCTGCACGATGAGCGCATCCGCCCCGGCAGCGATCACCTGCCGGGCAACCCGCTCGGCCTCGGCGAGTTCGTCGTCGAACAGAACGGTGTTGAGCGTCACATAGACGCGCACGCCGAAGCGACGTGCATACTCCACCGCCGCCGCAATATCCGCCACACTGTTGCCCGCCGCCTGCCGGGCGCCGAAGCGCGGGCCGCCCATATACACGGCGTCCGCACCGCAGTCGATGGCCGCACGGGCACTTTGCAGGTCCCTGGCCGGCGCCAGCAGTTCAATCTTTCCGTGTCCCTGAACCCGCTCCATTCCACATCTTTCCATGACCGGCAAAGATACGGAAAGTCGAGTGCAAAACCGAATGCAATTCGGATTTTGCCGAGACGGAGTATTTAAGACAAAGTCAAAGATACGAAAAGTCGGGGGCAAAAACGAATGGCATTTCGGTTTTACCGAGACCAGGTATCCAAAGTAAAGCCGAAGATACGAATAAAACCGGAGGACGAGACACATGCCCCGCGGCCGACATGGTACGCGAAACTTACGGCGTTTTGCGCCAGGCCATGACTGCGGGTGTGGCCGATAACGTCATCCCCGACGCTATGGCTCGTAAGCTGGAGAACAGTCTTTTTCTGTTCTCCGGGTTCAAGACCGCCCAGGAGTTGAAAGATATTTCCTTGCGTCTTCGCAACGACGACGGGACCGTAAAAGGCTTCTCCAAGTTCCTCACCGAGGTGAGGAGTATCGACCGGGCGTATAACGTCAACTACTTGCGTGCTGAGTACAATTTTGCGGTGAGTTCCTCGCAAATGGCCGCTTCGTGGGCCGAGGTGA
>ERZ777011.2063-NODE-2063-length-17692-cov-2.416114_pt1 | contig 17692 bp, 16 predicted proteins | sample MGYA00374964_ERZ777011 | MGnify/ENA primary metagenome ERZ777011 (study PRJEB29310, sample SAMD00008975) | mouse gut metagenome | study: EMG produced TPA metagenomics assembly of the Metagenome analysis of fecal microbiota from mouse which was promoted...
AAGAAGCTCATCATGGATGAAGCCTGTTAACATAACCTTGCCAAGAAGTCCTTCCTTACAGATGCGCTTAAACACACGACCGACAGCTGTCTTATAGATGTCGGCTGCTGAACCTTGCACCACCATGTTGCCAGCCTGCCGCCGTATCGCAGCTATCGAGAAATCACTTTTCCGATAGTATCTGCGACGTCCGAAATACGTCTCGGTGAAGCCACGAACTACCCCTCCGTCACGGACATTCTCAAACCAGTCTCGAATGTCCTCCTGGCCACGGAAATATGCCGAACGCAGTGCCGCCGCCTTACGTGTATTCTCAGGTGACGCTGTTCCAAACACTCTCAGACCAAGACTTTCATCACCCATGCCATATGGCAAACCGAAGTTAATACCCTTGGCCGCTTTACGCAGTGTCTTGGTAACTGCGGAATAGGGTACCCCATACATATGGGCGGCTTGGTATGTGTGGTAGTCAAAGTCAGGGTCTTTGAATGATTCCATGATACTCTTGTTGCCTACCATGTTACCAAGAACACGATACTCGATTGATGAGTAGTCTGTATCAAACATCCAGAAGCCAGGTCTAGGAATAACGTTACGCTTAATGGAGTCGTTATAGGACTGATAGTTGGGCGTATTGATGGACACACGGCCTGTTGTCGTGCCGTATTGCATGACCTTAGAGAACACATAACCATCACTAGTTACGTGCTCAGGGAACTTGTCGATAATCTTACGTACCCCTTCATACTCGCGATACTTAAGAAGGTGTTTGACAAACGGATACATAACTTCATCCTGTGCGTCAGTCAGCTCGCCCAACTTCTTCAACGTTTCCTTGTCGGTGGACGGTCTACCGGTCTTACGAGAAAGCTGCTCAGGAATACCAAGCTCTCCGTAGAGAATTGTCACCAACTGCTTAGGAGAGTTAGGATTAAACTCATGGCCACAGATTTCTACCATCTGACGCATTTCCTCGGACTGGCCTGCACCAATCTCCTTACGCATCAAGTCGAGGTTATTGATGTCAATACGATGTCCATAAAACTCCTGATAGGCAACTGCAAAGGAGAAAGCAATCTCAATCTGATAAACTTTGTTTGCACCATACTTACCCAGAAGATTATTCTGAGTAGCGTACCCCAAAAGGCCGAAAGTGTTATCCGTATCAGCACAAGCGTACAGCCTGACAGATTCGGCTGGCAAGTCCCAGAACCTGATATCGTTCTCTCCCCACTTATTATCAGCTATCAGGTCGGACAACTCGAGTGAGTCTCTACCCAACAGGAGCTTAGTATTTTCCTTCAAACCTACCTTGTAGTCCTTATACTCCTCAGCAAGTGTCAACTCGAGAATAGCCATAGTATCGTGGACGATATTGGCGTTGATACCGTAAATGTAGGCAACCTTCCAGTCAAACGTCATGTTATGAGCAACAAGCTCTTTACCTTCCAAAATCCTGCGCAGATAGTGCTCCATCACATAAAAATGGTCACCACCACACAGATTTTCAACTTTTTTCATCTGAAGCGGGAAGAAGAACGATTCTCCAAACACAACTGACAGGATAACACCAACACACTGGTCTGCCTGACCAGTTCTGGACAAGAAATTGATATTAAGGCCGGTAGTCTCAGTATCGAAAAATACGTACCCCTCATGGGCCATAATGTAATCACAGGTTTCCTGCAAAGTTTCATCTGTGACGATACGATAGTCCTTCTCAAGAAGCCAAGACAAATCCTTCTCAGGATGCGCCGCCATGATTTCCTCGATAGTCGTATAAATACCATCAACAGGCGATGTGTCAGGCTTTACAACAGGCTTAAGTTTGAAGCCAAGATACTCTTCCGTAAGACGGATACCGCTCGACCAAGCATCCTTCGGATGGCAGAAAACACGCTCATATCCACCAGCGTCTGTATCGAGGTCAACAACAAAATCATCAGAAGAAATATGCAAACTGGTAATATCGCTATAACGCAATGTGGCAGTTGCGAGAACCCTGCCCTCATCCATCGGAAATCTCACAGTGTAGGATTTCTCAATGGCTGCTTCAAACTCGCCTGAAGCAAGCTGAATCCCTGTATAACCATCCTCTGTTCTGGTGTTACAATTCATCTTGACAAAACGAATCAAAGCACCAAGACGACAGAACATATCCGCATTAACATCACACTTAACTGTCTTTTCCTTGCCCTCAGACAAAACTTTGATACGATTAGTCTCGACGTTTACCTTTGTCAACTTAACCTCTACAGCACGCTCATTCATACAGTGAGGGTCTTCCTGCAACATGGGATTGCACATCAACAACAAAGCGTCATAATTGCCAGAGGTCATATACATGGAGAAAGTCTCAGAAGTGTCAGTCGCCTCCACATCGTAGTGGAAAGACCTACCCCCATATTTGTAAGTTATCCGACCAGTCAGCACAATATCACATCCTTAAACCGCAACGTTAGTCCTCGACATCAGAAACTTCCAGGCCGGACAACTTCTCTCGCTTACAATATGAGGTGTCAGCATACACAAGGGCCTTCGGCTTTGGACTGTAATGGAACGCATACATGATGGGCAACTCCTGCAACAGTTTCAGAGCACTCATAAACTCATCCTGATATGCCGCCTTCGAATACTGGTTATCCACCCATTTCACGAATGTAGAATTGCTCGTCTCGAAGCAGACACTATACGTCTCGCTGGACTGCTGGATATAATCACGCACATAGCGCAACGCTACCTTGAAGGCATAAATAATGCCAAGATAACTGGATTCAGCGGCCTCAGTGGACTTGATACGCTCCACAACACGCTTCTTAATCATGCCGCCATCTACAATAAGTACAGCAACTACGCCCTTCCTAAGAGCTATGCTACAAACAAGATTACTCACGCAAAGGCCACCTTTCTCAAAACACTTGAATGGAATTTCATAAAAATTTCACCTACAATACCATAGCGGATGCTGTCTCCAATTCACACCTCATCGGTGATGTCCACATAGTCAATCTTCAAATCATATCCATGAACTGAACGCTCCAGAGTGGATTTATCCATACTTGGACTGCAAACTAAGTAGAAATTCTCCGAGCCTATATTGAGAATCCTACCCCCAGTATCGAGAATGACGTTCGTAAGAATTTCGTTCCGAATTAGGTCATAAATGCCGCATAAATCGGTATTCAAGCTACTCCGACTACCTGCGAAGGTTCTCACGATATAAGAGTCACCTATAACGAACTTCAGCTCATTTGTCTCTTTTGAGTCTGCAAGGTCACACATCATCTCCCAGACATCATAATACGCAACCTTGATAATCTTTTTGCGAGATTCTCCATTGCCGAGCTTGCCTTGGAATACAAAGTCCTCGAAGTCAGCATTTGATACATCTTCGCCTGTAACTGCGTTAACCATTCGGAGTCGCTTTGACATACTGTTCCGTATCATCATGAAATCGGCTTCTCTCCAGTTTTCCTGTAACTTTCCAAGGTCAAGGAACCACTGGAACTCATCGCCATACTCCTCGTATACATCGAAGCATAACTGATTGAAATTTAGGCACCTGCTATTTATATTCATGCAGGCTCTTATAAACATATCTGGGAAATAGCGGGTACTCGTGTCCCGCCTTTTTAGTGCATCACAGAGTGTCATGAACTTGTCCATGAACTCAAGAGCAAGGTTGACTACTTCTCCTCGCCTATCCTCTGCCATCACCATCGCCTCGGCAACCTCATCGCTGAAATCTCGAACGCTACCCCCGATAGCCTTTTGAACATTCTCATCGCCATCGTCCTCATCAGCTACCGTTTGTTCGAGAAAATCAACATAGATTAACCGACTATTTTCTTTCGTTATCTCACGGGCCAATTTCTTCACATAAGCTGACAAGTTTCCTTTATCCTTGTTGAAATGTGTCAGCGTATGGTACAGAGTCTTAGACATGGCCTCGTCCGCATTCGTTCCTGCGAACTTGTAAAAGTACCACTTAAGATTTTCAAGCTCCTTCCAAACTTCATAGAAGAAGGCTACATCTACCCCAAGTGGCATAAAAGAGAAGCTCCTTAATAGCAACTCAACACACTCCCCACAAAGGGGAGTAACAGACGCGCACTGACATATTACTGCTCCTTAATATGTATTAAGGACTAAGCAACGCCGAACATTTCGTCGAAGGTGTGGCCGGAACCTAATACAACCTTAATATGCTCACCGAGAACTTCATAATCCTCACACAACTGCTTCAGCATCTTCACGCTGTCAGGAATACCTTTCAGAGCCTGACGCATTGTGTAAAGCAAATCCATTCTGGCTTCGACAACAAGAACTGGCTGAATGCTCTTGATGGCCGAAATCGCATATCGGAGTTCATCTTCATCCATCAGCTGTTCATAGGCGTCTTCCATCTGGGAAACATTTTGCAGACTTGCAATGTCCACACGTACCCCATTTGGCTGGGAATCATCATCCGAACTGCCGCTCGTCATATCCAAGAAGGACACTTTCTTGCTCCTCTTGGATATACCGAGACGCTGGTTATGGGTGATTGTAGCCTCGTAAGCATCGATATTGAACTCCCTCGAAAAATCGATATTGCCCTGAAGTCCCGCCGAGATAATCTCGCTGGCATACTGTATCTTTTTCGTTGGGTCGTCTACCAAACTCGTAAACAATGAGAGTACATTCTCCGGCAACTCATTCACTCCGTGAAACTGACCAAAACTGAAACTCCTAAGTAAACTCATGCTCATTTCCCTTTCTAATCAGACTTTTTCTCTATACAGAATACTTATTCTGCAAAACTACAGCCTCCTTTGTAATAGAATTAGACAGGTTTGCAGTTAAACAAATCCTGAGACGATGAGCCTCCCCGCCAGACCCATTTAACTTATACATATATTATACCATTATCTGACTGAAAAGTCAATAGCCACTTGGAAATTTTACCAAAAAACATTGAAATTTTGTAATAAATTACCCCCAAAATAAGCGGGCGTATTAGAGCTATCCGCCAACTAATACGCCCGAATAGTCAAGTGAACGATTTTAGGAGTTGAATTACAACCGTGTCTTCCACGACATAGCTCTGGCCATTTACAACAACCGTAGCCTTGCCAGAGTCCCCGCCGACGATTGATGTGATGTCTGAAATATCCACCCAATTATCGGCTATATTTACCTGAATACCGCCACCTTCCATACGAATGTTCTTAGAGCTATCAACAATCGTCTTGTAGCTCTCTACCCCAGCACTTGCTATCTGGGTGGCCGCATCTTTAATCTGGGCGGGACTGGCAATATTAAAATACACCAGACAGGCACAAATTGCGGCAACTGTAAATACCAACTTCAAGGTCTTCCTAACGACCTTCATCACAAAAAACACAATAGCAATCGTAATAACGACGGCTAATGCCTGTGACAACGTCACCTTCCCATCAAACAAGGTTATAACCTCGCCGTTGGCATTGGTCAGGTTCAGAATATCTTGCAAATCAATCTACCTCCAATCTGATTTACAAGAATAAACTCAAATCGACACACAGTTACAGGCCCTCAAAGTCTCCATTAAGAAACAGGGCGCCAATACGACTCCTGATGTTATCTGACTTCTTCGGAAAAGAACTCGACCTCTGTCTCGTCGTGGATTCTGCTTTACCGCTCATATCAATCTCAAGACCAGAGATATTAGCAGCCTCGAGTGCATCTACCCCAGAGGTCAGACGATAGCACTCTACTCCAAATTTCACATCGGAACGCTGAAGAATGTCCACACCTACCTCGCCTATGTGAGTGCCTTCTACTGCGAAAAGCTGCCCACCGCTGAAACGAACCCTCGGGAACTTCTTCGACACACGCCAAATGAACTCCATGTCAGTGAAGCTCTTCGGCAAATTGATAATCGGTGTCACGCTGGCAGGAATACCATCTACGGCACGGGAAATGTCATCCTCAGAGACATCTACCCCAAGGTCGATGACATACCCAACATATACGCCCTTAGTGTCACCTAAGAACGCATACTCATTCCAAGAAGCCGCTCCCTGATATGATACCATCAAGATGTTCTTGCTCTGTTTAGCAAGCTCAATTCCATCACGCAGGTTCGTGTCATCGCACAGCAACTTGAGGTAGACTTTGTGCTTCTTGCCGTTATACTTAGTCGACATGGACTTTCCACGATATTTCTTGGCTGTACCAAGGTCTACACCACAGATAATTGACATAAACTAACCCTCCTGAAAACTAACTCGCTATTAAGTCTATCGCCTTTTCATAGTAATAGGCGTAAATGAAACCTAAGAAATCAAGCTCTCTTTTCCACGGCTGCTCTCCGAGACACTGACGAAGTTTTAAGAGCCTGGATAGCGGAATCTCACGAAGTCGCCAGATATACTTCTGATACCTGGCAAGTGCCTGCTCATCAAAACTGTCAGGAAGATTCCGAACTGTCTTGTAAACTACCCCTGAAATCGTAAGCATTTTTAGCTCACACATCAAGCCTACACTTCTCACCATAAAGTTGTACATTGAGCGTAAGCCGATTGAACTACACAGGTCTGAACCAGCCTTTATGCGATTCTTGATAACCGTCTGTAACCCCTTGTCAGAGCCACTCAGCTCTTTCAGAAGATCGAAGATGTACGATTCTACAGATAGGCCACCAATACCACAAATCTCGGCGATATCCTTACGGCTCTCTACCTTAGTACCCTGGCCAAGCTGTAAGAACAGGTCAAATACAGCTTCAACATCTCCTGAGTAGCTCTTATAGACATAGTCGAACAACTGCTTTGTCAGACGGTTGCTCTTTGGCGTAAAGATATCATATAGATAGACAAAGTCTGCTCTTCGCAGTGAATTGATATAGAAGTCACAGACACCATCTACCCCTTTTAACGCCTCCTTGAAGGACTTAAAAGTGCGATACTTGGAACAAGTACAGAAAAACACACATGTTGTGGACTGCTTGATGATTGCTACAAGGTCTTTGTCAGAGAACTTGTCTAAATCCACTTGCACAAACCATCTCTCGGCGAAGGCAGGATAGACACCTGTGACGGACTTAACTCGCTTATAGTCAGCCTTCGTCTCGATATCGATTACTGATTCGCTTTTACAGCCATATTTAGCTTTTAGTTTGTCCTGCAGGAACATCATCATCTTGGGACTCGGTGTCTGTAAAATGACTACCGATATATCCAAGGTTCCTGCATCAAGGTCTGACAACCTCATAGCAAGTCCTTCCTCACAAAGTAATAGTAGAAATCTGAATCGTACAAAAGTTTATACTCGTCATGCGTGGACAGATAATCATACAAAACGCCGTTACCTTCGCCAAAAGGAACTGCTGGATTATGCTTGATTGCCACGAATTTCGTAAGCCCCCACTCGTCAATCAGCTCTTCAATTCGAGCTTCCGAAGCAGAGTAGCCCAACTCGTAGGAAGCAAGGGCACGCTCTCTTGTACAAGGGAATGCACCTGATGTGAATGGCTTTAGGTCGTACTGCCAAAGGCCAATATCAGTTGCGAACAGGCCATCACAAGTATCACTATTCGTCTCCTGCAAAAGCTCCAGAAGCTCAGGCTCGATGTAGTCGGCTCCATAGTATGTCGTGTAATTGCTCGGGCCAAACGCCTGTAACAAACTCAAAGCACAAATTCCAACGCAGAAGCCACGAACCAAAAACCAGAAGGTATCTCCGAGCTTAATCGTATACTTGTTATCCAAAACAACGGAATAGAAGAACGGTGCCAGATAAATCAGATGCCTGGCAGATTGAAAACTCATAAGAAGAACTACCCCAATCATGCACACGTCAAACAGATGAGTTTTCAAGTCTGTTCCAATCAGGAAGAAAACTACCCCAAGGACGATGAGAGCACACAAAACTCCGAGTGTCTCCTTAGCGTCTATACAACGCCAATCCATGACAATTTCCTTCATCACTGGGTCAAAGTTATGTGTCAGGTCGAACCATACCAACTTCAACCCATAGGGATTGATGAATGTCCCGACAATGTAAATCGGCAACATAAACAGAACTTCTTTACTTCGTTTAAGGTCTGTAAGCCAATATACACCTGCGACAATAAAGAACAGAGGTAAACTACCGGAGTGCATATTATTCCAGACAATAAGCAGAACAAGCATATAAAGAAAATACTTACGAGAAGAACTCGCCTTGTACTTCTTCAAAAGCACAAGCTCCACAAACAGGAATACCACACTAATGATGTACGCCTTTACCTTGATGAATACTCCAGCCATCATGAACACATAAGCCAGAATGCCAATCATAGAAGCTTCATTGTACTGTTTTCCCTCGGCCTCAAGATAATAGCAAGTGGAAACTGCATAAGCGGCGCAAATCAATAACTTCGCTATGCTAATCCCGTACATACCAGTGGCACTGCATAGATAGAACAAAATATTGGTCAGCCATTCGTGGTCTAAATACTCGGACACACCCTTAGTACCCCAATGGAGATTGTAAACTTCATTGAAATTGAAGTCCTTGATAATAGCTTCTCCAAGCTCACACTGCCAATACCAGTCGTAGTCCGCAAGGCCAGCGTACATACTGATGAAAACGACAACAGAAATCAATTCAGAAGTTGCATAAACTTTACCTCTTAAATACGATTTCACAAACCTTCCTTGCGATATCAATGTCAAACCAGTCATCCGTCCGAACTGAGCTTTCCATATCAATCCAAAACGGCTTACCACCAAGACGACTATTCAGATGTATCAGTACCCTGGACACATTATCTACACCAAGGCCGCCAGCAAAGCCAAAATGCTCATCATCTTCCGGCATTTTATCGAAATAACCCGAGAACTCGCCACGCCCACCAGATGAATCTACAAGCGCAGATACCTTACCACTATGGACGCAGATGTTCATACACTTATAGAATATCATACCTTCCGGCGTTCCGGCCTGAATGATAATCGGAGTATCGCCCTTATACCTAAAAATCGAGGAACAACGACAGCCATTGATATTAAACTGGAGCCTCTTGAATGAGTCATACAAGTCTCCGAGGAAAGCCCGTAACTCCTCAAAATTTCCTGTCCGCATTGTGCTTCTGGCAAGAGAACCGCACACATGACATGACACGTTCAAACCTCCGTCAATGAACGACTTGATGACAGAAAGGTCAGGATAGCGATTATTGTCGCCGTTCTCAATTTGCGTCTTACTGAGAAGTACACCATACTCCAGTTGAGGATACTCCTCCTGTAGTGCCTTCAACTCAGACACATCACACCTGGCATCTATGCCAGTCAATGTCAAGCACTCTAACATAATTAAATATCTCCTCCGCAAACCTCAGATACGAAACCGAACTTCTCCAAGTCCTTGCGAAGATAGTCTCGCATCTGGACAATCAGCTTCGTCAAATCAGCGTCATACTTAGTATCCCATAACCCAGATCTAAGCTGCTGGAACCCAGCATCTGCACACTCAAGTCCGCCCTTATAGCCAACCGTCTTGCGCTGGTCAAAAGTGGACAGTGTATAATCCACACACCAGTCATAAACCATACGGGTCTCAGGAACCCAGAATGGCTTACTCTCCTCAATCATTTTGAGGATAAACTGATTCTGGAACGGATACTTCTCCATGTCGCTCAGAATGACAGGGTCTGTACAATTCTGGCGCACAGTATCTTCGCTCAGGAAGAAGAGCTTATTCTGAATAACGTAGTCATCCTGGCCCTCCCAAACTACCCCACGCAGAGAGGACATCATGGACTTGTACTCGAACAGAAAAGCTACCAGAGCATTTCTCAGCCACAGGTCATACCCTTCTACAGTAGTATCCGGGGCAGAGATTTCCTTCTTCGCAATGGCCCAACCTGCGTCAATAGTCCGACGAAATGCGTAACTACCAACACATCTCCAGAAATTCTCCTCCGTGATACTCACAAACTGAATGGTGGTGGGCATGGACAAAATGGCCGACTGGTCTGCGCTCCTCGTCAATGTGTTTCCAACCATCAGAGTCCCCATAGCAAGAGGTGACATCTTTCCAGACTTCTTTGCCACCTTCTCGAAAACCTCAGAACCCTTAAAGGTCAAATGAGAGGTCATCAGCGGATAGAATCGCTGGCCAGCTACCCCGAGAGCATCATCATGCGGCTCTACCCAAGCGGACAGCTTCTCACGGGGTGGCGCATACAGAACCTTACCCTCACAATCGATATCACCGTCAGGGGTGATAAACTTCTTATCCAGAAGAATATCCTTGTGATACTGGAAGTCATCTCCGAATGGCTTATACCTACCCCGGCTCTTCCAGATTGTAGCTCCAATACCCCAGAGGATGCTATCTGATGTGTCGCTGAACTCCTGGGCTGAGATACACATACCGTCAACGAACTCGAAGGTCTTCTCGAACTCCCTCAACAGGATATTCGCTCCTGCACCAGTAAACCACGTCAAAGGCCCAAACACCGCATAATAGCAGTTGGTTAGGCCATATCTATTGACGATGTTCATCACCTGGAAGCAAAACTGATAGAACAGGTCATAAGCTGGCTTGGCAAAGTTGACGTTATCGTACTCGTTGATATTACAGCTCATATACTTACCAACAGCTGTATTGTTAGCCTGTCCTGTCTTGTACGGCGGGTTACACAGGAAGATAAGCGGCTTATTACCCTGAAGGACGGACAGTACATCTTCCGGTAGGTTCTCAGAGAACAGGTCAAACCCTGTGTCCAAGTTATCAGCCTCACACAAGAAGTCCAGCTGGAACGCATGACAACCAGCAAGCTCAGGAGTCTTGCGGATAACTTCAATATCATCCGCCTGAAGCGAGGAAGCGAACAAATGGTCTGGTGTAATACCAGCAGTCCGAATGAGATTGCCAGTTCCACAGTTGCCACTGAATACCATCATGCCATTTCTCCGAACAAGGAACACATGATTATCGTTATTTGTGGTCAAATCCCACACTTCGCCTTTATAGTCCTCGTACCGACTTGTATCATAGTGAACGACAGAGTGCATAGTGTTGAAAATATGAAGGCTCCCATCCTTGCGAAGATTGCAAGTAAGACCAAGGCTGATGGCGACGGTCTCAACCTCACGCATCTCATGCACATCCTCACTCTGGAATATGACATCCTTCCTCTTGAGAGCTGGTGTCAGGACACTGGAGACCGTATCCGGATGGTCTTGTGCTCTACACTTCTCATCGCAACACATACCAATGAGTAGCTCTACCCCATGAGGTTGCGACATACTGAGAATCTGATGAAGCGTACTCGCAGATGTCATCGCATAACCGTCACCCTTCCAATACAGCATCTGGTGCTCAGGAGTGACAAGCAGGTCAACGTCCTTACCGAGGAAATGAACCATTTTACCATTGTATGCACGCTTGAACAGATTATGATACCCAGACCACTCGGCGAGTGAACTCTCACGATTGAACGTGTAAATCTGGTCATCGGGCTCCAACTGGTCAAACTTCAGCCATCCGCGCTTTGTGTAGACCTCAGTCTCCATGTCGTAGCAACTGTTCTCCCAGACATAATACACCTCACGCCAGTTAGGAATGTACTTATCGAGATAGCGATGAAACTCCTCAGCCCAGATGACAGGCGTGAAGAACTCACCGTTCAACTTACGACCAGCATCATCGAATACAGCCTTTACAGCGTCCTTATTGGACTTAAAGTCGTGGACTGACATACCGTTCTTCACAACGACATCCATGAGTGCATGAATGAGCCACAAATCGCCAGTCTGCTCCTCAAGCCGACCAGCCATCGCGTCATCCAACTTATCGTAAAAACTGCTCCACGTATTTCCTGTGACATCAACGTAATAGGACACGGCTTCCTTTGCTAACTTCATTTAACTACCCCCAAATGCCGGTGAAGTTTCTAAGCGTTCATCCGAACTTCCACATTCGCAACTTACCTACAAAAATTTATACGTGTGCCAAAACAAGGCACACAACCTATTCCAAAACTTGCCGAATATATCGACATAGGAGACAACTCTGAAAACGCTTACAACATAAGCCCTACATCGGCTACCAGAGCAAACGCAAACATGAAATACTTAAACGATTCGAAGTTGTTCTCCTCGTGCTTACGAACAAGAATACCAACTACCCCAAACACAAGGAGCATAAGGCCGATTACGGGACTCCATCCGAGACATACCATGTTCAGGACACGGATGAGAGTATTACTCTCACCAGCTATACGGAAATACGGCAACTCCCACATCGGAAAGATATACCCAATAAAGTTGTAGAAGTGCCAGAACGCACTCACGATACAGACAACAAAACTTGCCATATTAAAACCCCACTTGTATATCATGCACAAAAGAGCTCGGCTCTTGTACAATCATTTTTCCTATCAACTGCGTAGGAGTAAAGCCTGTCTCCAGAATTGCGCCCTCTGTGCTCGTATAGACAAACCACTTCAGAACCGCATTATAGAACTGGAATATCTCGTCAGGTACTTTGGCACCATCAGCATAACAAATGCGTATACCAAGCTCCTTAACCATTGAAACAGTGTCTGGTGCAAGGTTAGCACTCTTTCCAAAGCTACCCCAGCAGGTGTCCCACTGATTTCTGAATCTCCGCTGTACAGACTTACCTGGTATATCCATACTTATAATAAGCGGCTCACAGTTATTCATGAAGTATTCCATACCGTAATATCTGCCTTTGATAGCATCATACAATTTCCTGTAGTCTCTTGGCAGGGAGAATGCAGTACTCTTATAGTCTCCAAGCAACAAATTCTGTAAACTCAAACGCTCGAAAAAGGAGTTTTCTCCACGAAGCGTTTGTGCAAAGTTCGTAAGAATTTTCTTATCTCCCCATTCTCGTACATCCTGAACGAAAAACTGCATAATATCAACCTTTATTCAATAAATTATACGAGAAAGGCAACACCAGATTTACTCTTCAGATGAACCACTCATACTCTGAAGAATACCAAGAAACTGCGACGCTGTCACAATCTTAATCGGACAGCCTTTCTCTTGATACGCACGTGCTTTCTTGACCTTATTCGTGACGGCGGACTTAACTACCCCATCGGCGCCAGACCAAATCAGATAGTCTGTAGCCTTTGTAACCGAACTACCAAACTCGATATGGATGTTCGGATACAGATTGTTGCATGACGCATAGAAGTCGGCCTTTGTGGCGAATGGCTTACCCACTTCCGTTGAACATACAGCTTTCAACGTCTGCATACCTTCCGTATGCAACTTGATAATCTCCACATAATCAAGGCCCTCGAACAAGTCGTCCTTGAATGTCATCAGCGATTCGAATACCTTGAGAGCTCGGATGGAGATATCCTCGCCACCTGATTCCTTGATATTCAAACTGTCGCGAATATACTCTACCCCTCCGCTTTCGATGGCCTTGTAGGCTTCTCCGAGGTCGTCAAACTTGTCAAAAATGGAGAATGCGCTCATCTGGATGTTAGGCAGATTAGCTACCCGAACATACTCAGCCAACGTGAACTTATTTCTTTTACGGAACTGCTTAGCGATTTTGTCACTCAGCTCAAGACTGATACCATCCGCCATTGGCCCGTCCATCTCATTTCCGTCGGCGTCTACTGGCTCATATCCAAACATAAGCAGAGGATTTGTCAAGCCTGTATTCGCAAGCCAAGCGTCTGCCCTTGATTCACCCATATCCTTTACGCCAAGAGCATTAGCCATCGCTAACAGACGCTGGGTGACTTTTGAGCGACAGCGAGGATTGCTACAATGCAAACCTGTCAAAGCCTCGCTCATCTCCGTTGGCATACCACAAACTGGACACGTCTGCGGCAAACAGTCATAGAACTTATCATTAAACAGTGGACTGGCATCGTTTACGAATAAACTTACTAACATGGATTACCCTACCCCCTTATTATACTTGGCTGGCAATATCAGACGGCCATACTGGCCGTCAATATACTGAATGTCATCTGAGTCTTCTGTATCATAGGACACATATGCAGGCTTATTGACAAGTTCGCCGTTATCCTGCATAATCAGTACGTCTACCACAACAGGAATCTCTTCGAGTTCCACAAACTCATCCAGCGTATAAGTAGAACCTGAATACCCGATTTTCAGAGCTGTAATATCAAACTCAGGCTCTTCCTCTACGCTATCGACAGCATTTCCAAGACTTTCCATATAGTTTTCAAGCTGCCAGCTCCTAAAACAATAAGTAATAACAAACGCACAAAGCCCAAGCACTACCAAGTACCAAATTACACGGCTGTTTCCACGTTCCTCCATACAACTGTTCCCTCCTTGATTTCTCTCATAACTCTGAGTGCAGTATTGAAATTGTCCTCCGAATACTCCAGAGACAAATTCTTTATTATACCCTCAATAGTTGCACGGCCACTTCTTAGGCCATCTACCCCAGACCGCTTTAACATATCATTTACAACGATATCCGTAACACAGACGAAGAACAGCTCCTCTTCTGACAAACTATCGAGTAAATGCTTGACTGCAAATAGCTTATCCCATTCACTTAATGTCAGCACAATGTTATCGTAGTAGAGATACCCCTCACTTGTAAGAGCGAGTTCGCCACCTCGACATACAACCTTGTTATGGGCTATCATGGTGTTCAAGGCCGTAGCAATGTCTCTGCACTCAATACCACTTGATTTGACACGATACCTGTATCTTAGGTCAAGGCCAAATTGCTGAAAGGCGTACATATAATACACCAGCCTGTCAGATTTAAGACCGTCAACACAGGCTTGTAATATAGCAAAAATAATATCATTACCAGTGAGTTTCACCTAAACTACCCCCTTGAGAACTCTACGTACCTCTGCACTAAGCTCCTGAGCTTGAGATGCCTCCGCATAATAACGCAACTTATGAACACTGGTATACTCTATATTCCTCAAAATTGGTGAAGCCTCGGAGCAAGGAATCACACGATTGAGAGTGTTATCCACTATGAAAACTGTATTGTCATCTGCGTCACGCCTAAAGATATTCTTTCGACGAACATCGCAAATGAGGTACTTACCGAGCTTTCTATCAATGGCATTCTTTACTTTCGCATCGAACTCGCCATCGAATACCACAACATATGGATTATCCTGAAGAAATCGTAACTTACGAACATACTTCGTATCGTCAAGGCTAAGAAACTTCCGAACATCATCAGGAAACTTCCCACCTGGTAACAGTCCTCGCATAGCGTCTCCATACTGCATTCGCAAGGAACACTCAATCGGGTGGAAATATACCTGACTAAACATATAATAGCGGGCTAATATGAAGCTTTCAAGTGCCTGGATACCTTCCTTGAGAAGTGCAAGCTCGTAAATGCCTTTATCGTTTCGGATGACTGTCATGTTGTTTATTAGGGAATCTCGGTCAAAACGTCCGTAGCCTACCCCACAGTTTACAGCGTCACGAAGAAGATAGTCCAACTTGTCAGCATCCAAAAAGCCATCCATAAACCCATGCAATGAAATGAGATGTGGGTCTGAAAGATACGTGATACCATCAGCCATATAGACCTGATTTACCAAGTCCCAAGCCTCAATATCATACGAATGTGCCAATATCAAATTCTTTCTCTCATACTCCAAAAGCCCGGCCAGACGCTCCTCATGCGTGATACCCTCAAGCTCTTCGCCTGCGTGACTGAACGGTAGGTGGCCAAGGTCATGAACTAATGCCATCATTCGCAGTAGCTCAAGGTCGCCTTCTCTCTTGAAATCCGGATTATTTCTTACAACGGCTTTGTACATGTCCGTGATACACTTGCAAACTCCAAGAGAATGCTGAAATCTCGTATGCAATGCCCCAGGATAGACCTGACTTGCAAAACCAAGTTGCGATATATAACGAAGCCTGTCGAAAGACTTGCTTCTGATTAAGCGACATTCAGCATCTGAGAACTCAACATCTCCATAAATCTGGTCACGAATTAGCACGATACCACCACCTTTTTATGCAAAGGCATAAAACTACCTCCTATGTAGAAGCTCCCTTTAATCATCAACAACACAGAAAGCAGGTCGAGAAATTACCAACTCGACCTGCTTATAAACAACTCAATATCAGTAGCGATACCCACGCCGTACAAAGAACTGAATACGGTCGCAGAAATCACTCACTGCACTATCAGCGTTATCGCCAGACAAAGCACTCACAAGTTTAAGTGCGGTACTGACATAGAAACCCTCGTTATGCACCTTATAATAGAAGTCTCGCGGAGATAACATACTGTAGTCCGCAGAGCGTACACTCTGAACCAGAGACTTGCTCATAATCAGCTCGTCCTCCTCGCCATCGCACATAACTACCCCAGGTATCGCCCTGTAGTCATAGGGATTTGAGACATCCTTGCCGCTGGCTACGAGGTATGACAGTGGAATGAAAAAGTCGCCATACCGTCTGTCGCACCCAGGTTCATTCCTCCACGACGCAACAGACATATTATACAGTTCCTGTGCTGCTCGGTCACCAAACATATCCTGCAGTACTGTCATCAGCTTCATGCACACATTCACAAGGGAGAATGAGTAACAACCTACCTTATCGGTTCCGTCTGGTAAATCTTTCAAGTAAACTTCACCGTTACCCCTACCAGTGAACACCGATTCTTTATACTGCCCACGCGAGTCCTTCACCCTAAATGCATAGATACTCGTCCAACAGATATGCTCCCCAGTGAAGTAAACTTCACTGGCCTTCTCCCAGAAGTCCATATACTCCACAGGAGTCAACCATTCGAATTGAGACACATCCTTATCTTCTGGCGAATCAGAATACCCATTGCCATCAAGAACTCCTGCGCACATGAATAGATGATTTCTAATCTGTGCATACTTCGACTTTGTTTGGCGTGTGTCGGACTGTACACAAGTTCTATCTCGCACAAGCTGCGTGATATCGGTCGGACTGCGCTCCTTCCTTGATGGAACGTCTACCCCAAGTCGGTCACGAATGAATTGCTTAATCTCAGAGCTACCAATACCATACTCCTTCTGACACAGTTCGAGGAAGTCAGGACGCTGGCACAAGCTAAACATGGCAAACTTGTTACTCGATACCATGAACATAATCGAGTCGATATCGTTCTGTGCCTTCTCCTGATACTCACGCAGCTGCTGGAGCGACATATTACCAATATCAGTCATCGTACTCCGCCTCCTCAAATGTAATATACGCATCCCCAAAAATGTCGGGCCACTTAATACCAACACACTTGTCCTGCCACGCTACACGAAGTCTATATCCGAAATAGCAAGGCAAACACTCCTTGAGGACATTTGCGTAACTGGAAGTCCTACCTGTCATACCTGTGACGACACTGTACCCTTCATCATCCGTATAGATGACAAAACGGTTATCCGGCCTTGTTGTGATTTCAGTCTCACGAACAATGTTACCGTCTTTGTCCTCAATACAGTAGTAAAACAGGCCGTAGCTGGAGTCGTATAGCGCAGAGTAAACTACCCCTCCATGCTCGGTATAACGCTCACAAATCAGGTAGTCCATCACAGACCTGGCTGACATATCGGCATCATTCATCTTAAGCCACTGGATGAAAGCATAGTAGTACAGCATTCTAACGCACTCACGAAGCTGTGTCGTATACTTGCCGGTACTCTTAATCCTCGGTATCATGTAGTCTCGATCAAACT
>ERZ777011.2067-NODE-2067-length-17674-cov-3.085703_pt1 | contig 17674 bp, 17 predicted proteins | sample MGYA00374964_ERZ777011 | MGnify/ENA primary metagenome ERZ777011 (study PRJEB29310, sample SAMD00008975) | mouse gut metagenome | study: EMG produced TPA metagenomics assembly of the Metagenome analysis of fecal microbiota from mouse which was promoted...
GGTGACCCCGCGGTCGTTTTTGTCGCAGAGCGCTCTCTGCGCCGTTCCGGCTGCTCAGACGATCTCTCCGATGAGATAGAAGCTTCCGCCGATGAAGATCATGTCGCGCGGCGAGGCCAGCGAACGGGCGCGGGCGAGCGCGGTGGCGGCATCCGGAACGGTTTCGCCCGTCAAGCCGTAGCGTGCCGCCTGCGCGGCGAGCTCCCCGGCCGACAAGGCCCGCGGGGAGTTCGCCTGCGTGAAGAGGTAGTATGCTCCGGTCGGCAGAAGCGGCAGAATCTCCTCCAGCCCCTTGTCGGCCGAGAAACCGAGTATCATGTAGAGCCGGTCGTATTCCCCGGTTTGTAGCTGGCTGACGATCTCTTTGATGCCGTGCGGGTTGTGGCCGCCGTCGGCTACCGTCAGGGGTGCCTGGTCCACTACTTGCCAGCGGCCCGACAACCCGGTGGCGGCGGTGACGTGGCGGCAGCCGTCGAGCAGCGCTCGCCGGCTGACGGCGAGTTGCGTGTGGCGGCACAGCAGGTCGACGGCGGTGCGGACCGTGACGAGGTTTTTCCGTTGGTACGCCCCCGGCAGGTCGAGGGTTATCGTGCGGAGGGAGTCGTCGCCGATACGGCGCAGGGTGCAGGATTGCAGGGGGAGGGACAGGGTGCTTTCGGTGCATTCGTATACCCGGTCGGCGAAGGTGAGCGGAGCCCCGCACTCCGCAGCGCGGGCGGTGAAGACGGGGGCGCTTTCCGGATCGCTCTCTCCGATGAGAACGGGGACGCCCGGTTTGATGATGCCTGCCTTCTCGGCGGCGATCTGCGCTACGGTGGAGCCGAGCAGGTCGCTGTGGTCGAGGCCGATGTTGGTGATGATGCTCAGGGCGGGCCGGAGGATGTTCGTGGCGTCGAGCCTGCCTCCCAGTCCGGTTTCTACGACGGCCACCTCCACTCCCGCCTCGGAGAAGTGGCGGAAGGCCATTGCGGTCGTCATCTCGAAGTAGGAGAGTCCCCGGTCGACCATCTCCTGTCCGTACCGGTCGAGGAGCGAGGCGACGGCCGCTTCCGGTATCATCCGGCCGTCCACGCGGATGCGCTCTCGGAAGTCGTGCAGGTGGGGGGAGGTGTAGAGTCCGGTGCGATAGCCGGCCGACTGCAGGATCGAGGCCAGCATGTGGGCCACGGAACCTTTGCCGTTGGTGCCGGCTATGTGGATGGAGAGGTAGTCGCGCTGGGGCTCGCCCATGGCGCGGCACATCGCAGCGATTGCTTCCAGACCGCCCTTGTAGGCGGTGCGGCCTGCGGTCTGGAACGAAACGAAATTTCCGTTGAGAAAATCGACGGCTTCCTGGTAGGTCATGGGGTCGTTGTCTATGTTGCGGTATTTGGGGCGGGCGTGTCGTCCGTCGGGCATTACTCGTCTATCAGGTGGCTCCGGCGGCGGAAACGGTAGACGATGTAGTAGAGCAGGGAGAGCAGGAAGGTGTAGCAGCTCACCCGGCCGAGTACGTCGCCGTACAGGGCGTAGAACGTGATCTCGTCCGAGAGCGGGACGGTATCGGTCAGGGTGCCGCGGCGCTCCCAGCCGAGGGTGGCGAGCACGTCGCCGCGCGGATTGATGAAGCCCGATATGCCCGTGTTGGCGCTTCGGATCACGTATTTCCGTGTTTCGATGGCCCGCATGCGTGCGAACGAGAAGTGCTGGCGGTAGCCGGGCGTGTCGCCCCACCAGCCGTCGTTGGTGATGACGAACAGCAGTTGGGCGCCGTGCCGCGCGAACGTGGCGAAGTGTTCGCCGTAGACCGATTCGTAGCATATCGGTGCCGCGGAGCGGACCTCTCCCTCCTCGCGTTGCAGGCGGAAGATGCGGTAGTGGTTGTCGGTGCCCAGTTGGCCGGTAGTACCTCCGAGGTCTACGATGAAGTCGGTGAAGGGCTGGAGCAACTCCATGAAGGGCATCATCTCCACGCCGATCACCAGTTTGGCCTTGTGGTGGATGGCGATGCCGCCCGCGGAGTCTATCGCCAGGGCGCTGTTGTAGACGTCGTACCATCCTCCGTTGCCCAGGGGGCGTGCGGTGAAGGTCTTCTCCCGCTCCTCCGTATAGAGTTTCAGCGTCGTCGCACCGGTGACGAACTGCGCTCCGGGCCGCTCTTCGCGGAGGAAGGTGCGGTAGCGGTTCACTGCCTCGGAGCGGCCGATACCGTTGCCGTTCTCCCACAAGTTGTCCTCGATGGCCGTTTCGGGGGCTATGATGAAATCCGCGTCGACCGATGCTTCCGCGGCGAGGGCGAGGATGACGGAGTCCTGCTCCCGTTGCGGCAGCGAGAACTTCTCGGTATAGGGGTCGATGTCGGGCTGGACGACGGTGACGGTCACCTCTTCCCCGACGGGTTCCTGCCAGCTCCAGAAGAGGATGAGCGACAGCAGCAGGGGAATCGTCGTCCAGGCCGCCTCGCGCAGCCACCACCTCTTGCGGTGGGGAGAGGTCAGGGCTTGGAAGATCAGCAGGTTGGAGATCAGGACCCACAACGAGCCGCCGAGGGCGCCCGTAAACTCGTACCATTGGATCGCCCAGGTGTCGTTGGCGAAGCCGTTGCCCAGCAGCAGCCAGGGGAACGAGATCTGCCCGTTGAGGTAGACGTACTCGGCCGCGATCCATCCGCACACGAGCAGCACGTTGGCCGGTGCCGGCCGGCAGCGTTTGCTCGTGTAGTGGTAGAGCATGATTACCGTTCCGAACAGGACCACCTGAACGATGGTGGCGGCGAATACGCCGACGGGGGCGGCGTTCCATACCCACCATACGGTGGCTACGGACCAGAGGCAGAAGGTGAGCGCCGTCCAGCCCGCCATGCGCCAGAAGGCGCGGCGCGAGGCGTCGTAGCTGCGGCTGATGAGGAGCAGCGGCACGAGGGCCGCCAGGAGCGGAAGTCCGCTGATGCGGAGCCATCCGACCGATAACAGGGTGACGCTGCCCGCGGTGAGCAGCCATTTTTTTCCGGTTGTCATTGTCTGGTACGAGGCGATCGCTTTCCGTACGCCTGTGGCGGCGGGCGGAAGGTTTCCGCAAATATACGATATTCGGCGGAAAAGCGTAACGGCGCGGCGGGAAGCTCCGCGGGGTACGCGCAGGGCGGAAGGAGCTTTGCGGCCGCCGGCGATGCGTCGCTCCTCTGCACGGCCGTCCGTCCGGGTGCGGCTTCCGGCGGGCGGGGCGCGGTACCGGACGAAGACGGGAAAACCAAACGGTGGCGAGAGAGGCGAGCGGCGCGGCCGGCCCGGTAAGAAAGTTGGTGCCGACGATCTGTTTTTCCCCGCTTTCTTACTACTTTTGTCAAGGAATGGATATGTGGTTGGATATATTTCTGCGCGGCATCCTCATCGGACTGGTGGTTTCCATGTTTTCGATAGGGCCGGTTGGTGTGCTCTGCGTGCAGCGTACGCTGAGCAAGGGGCAGCGTTCGGGGTTCTTCTCCGGGCTGGGGGCCGCGACGGCCGATACCATCTATGCCACGGTGGCCTTTTTCGCCATCGCTTTCGTGCACGGATTCATCGAGCAGAACCAGGCGTTGCTCAAGATCGTAGGCGGTGCCTGCGTGATCGTGGTGGGACTCTATATCTTTTTCCAAAATCCCGTGGTGCAGATACGGCGCAACCGGGCGGGAAAGGTGAGCCTGTGGCGCGATTTCCTCTCCATATTCCTCTTCACCATCGCCAATCCGGCCGTCAGTCTCGTATTCGTGGGACTGTTCGCCATGTTCGGTATCAGCAACGATGCCGGATATGTCAACGGCGTGGCCATGCTGGTGGGCGTGCTCGCCGGCTCGGCAGGGGGGTGGTTCCTCTTTACGCTGGTGCTGAATGTCTACCGCAAACGCTTCCGCCCGCGGTACCTGCTCTGGATGAACCGCATTGCGGGCATTCTTATCGTGTTGCTCGGGCTGACTGCGATCGTTTCCTCCATCTTCAATCTTCATCTCGATGAACTCATTCCGCGATAATTCCCAGAATAAGAAGATCGTAATCGCCGTCGACGGTTTTTCGTCGGGAGGCAAAAGTACGTTCGCCCGGCTGCTGGCGGCCCGCCTCGGCTATATCTTCATCGATACGGGTGCCATGTACCGTGCCGTCACGCTGTACGGCATCGAGCACGGGGCCATACGGAACGGCGTGCCCGACCGGGAACGCCTGGTGGGGATGCTGGGCGAGATCGACATCACGTTCCGTTTCAATCCGGCGCGGCAGGCGAGCGACATCTATGTTCGTGGCGAGTGCGTCGAGGAGAAGATCCGCGGCATCGAGGTCAGTGCGGCCGTCAGTTCGGTGAGCTCCATTCCGGAGGTGAGGCGGAAGCTCGTGGCCATGCAGCAGCAGATGGGAAAGGACAAGGGCGTGGTGATGGACGGGCGCGATATCGGTACGGTGGTTTTTCCCGATGCCGAGTTGAAACTCTTCATGACGGCCGATCCCGGGGTACGGGCCCGGCGTCGCTATGAAGAGCTTCGTGCACGGGGCGAGGATGTGTCGCTGGAGGAGATCGAACGCAATATCCGCGAGCGCGACCGGGCCGATCAGGAGCGCGAGGTGAGTCCGCTGCGGAAGGCTGCCGATGCGGTGGTACTCGACAACAGCGGCATGACCCTCGCACAGCAGATGGAGTGGATAGAGCCGATTCTGGCGGAGCGGCTCGGCAAGGCATAAGGAAGACCGGCGGCTCCGGTGCCGGCCGGCACGATAGAGCGCGTGTGATGGAAAAGGAAAAGGTATATATCGAAATAGATCCCGGATCGGGTTTCTGCTTCGGGGTGGTCAACGCCATCTCGCAGGCGGAACGGTCGCTTGCGGCCGGCGGTGGGGTGGCTTGCCTGGGCGATATCGTGCACAACCGCCTCGAAGTGCAACGGTTGGAGTCGCTGGGACTCCGCACGGTGCGGCACGAGGAGCTCGATGCCCTCGCCGGCGGACGGGTGCTCATCCGTGCCCACGGGGAGCCGCCCGCTACCTATGAGAAAGCCGCCGCTCTGGGAATCGAGGTGATCGACGCCACGTGTCCCGTGGTGGCGGGGCTTCAGCGCACCGTAGCGGCGGCATACGCCGAGATGCGGCGCTGCGGCGGGGTGGTGGTGATTCTCGGCAAGCGCGGCCATGCCGAAGTGGTGGGGCTCGCGGGCCATGCCGACGGCACGGCGGTGATCGTCGAGGGGCCCGACGACCTGGCTGCGGTGGATTTCTCGCGGCCGGTCTATTTCCTCGCCCAGACCACGCAGAGTCTTGCCCTTTTTCATCGGATGGCGGATATGATCCGGGAGCGTGCGGCGTGTGCGGAGCAGGTGACCATCCGCGATACCATTTGCCGGCAGGTGTCGAGCCGTGAGGCCAAACTGCGCGAGTTCGCGGGACGGTTCGATGCGGTGATCTTTGTCAGCGGGCAGAAAAGTTCGAACGGGAAGGTGCTTTACGGCGTGTGCCGCGAGGCCAATCCCCGGAGTTACAACATAGAGGATGCCGGCGAGCTTCGGCCGGAATGGCTGGCTGGATGCCGGTCGGTGGGGGTCTGCGGCGCCACGTCCACGCCCGGATGGCTGATGCGGCAGGTGGCCGACAGGGTCGGAGCGATGGTCGGAAATCCGCGGGAGTAGCCTTTGCGCCGTCAGGGGCGGGGAATCGGGCAATGTAAAAAAATGACGGAATATGAGTACGGGTCGATACGTCCGCCGTGCGGCGGGTTATTTCATTAAATTATTGGTGCTGGTGGGGGTGCTCTACCTGCTGATGTTCGTGACGGGGACGGCACGGGTGAGTGCGGAGTTCTTCTTCCGGGAGATGGTTGCCACCCCGCGCGGCGTGCTTCTGCTGGCGGCGCTGGCCCTTCTGGCAGCCTTTTATCCGAAGTTCGGGTATGTCCGCCGTCGGGCGGAGGCCGACATCGTGGCCGATCGGGAGCAGGTGATCCGGGCGTTCCATGCGGCGGGATACGTCGTGACCGAGGAGGAACCGGGCGTGTCGATGACCTTTCGTGCGGGCTCTTTTTTCCGCCGGTTGTGGCTTACGTTCGACGACCGGGTGACGGTGACGGCAGCCGAGGGCGGCATAATCATTGAAGGCCTCCGCAAGGAGGCGGTGCACGCCCAGTTCAGGATAAATACCTACATACAGAACAGAAACTATGGGAAAAGGGATTAAGTACGCATGGTGCGCATTGGGAGCTGCGGCCGTGTCACTCCTCGCCACGGCGGCCGTGCCGCCGCCCGACGGCTTCCGGATGGGGCGCAACATGGAGGTGTTGGTCAACATGCTGCGCGACGTCAGTCTGTTCTACGTAGACGACGTAGACCCCGACGAGCTGCTTTCCGATGCGGCCGCCGGAATGACCGCCGGGCTCGACCCCTATACGGTCTATATTTCGGAAGAGGATATGGAGACGTTCCAGTTGCTCACTACGGGGCGTTACGGAGGCGTGGGCTCCCTGATCCGCAAGAGCGGCGACGGTGTGGTCTTCGCCGAGCCCTACAAGGGGGCGCCCGCCGACCGGGCCGGTATCGTCGTGGGCGACCGGATCGTGGAGATTGACGGCCGTGCCGCTTCCGGCATGACCACCGAACAGGTGAGTTCGCTCCTGAAGGGGGAACCGGGAACGAAACTGAAGATGAAGGTGGAGCGGTTCTATACCGGCGATACGGTGCAGATGGAGATTCGCCGCGAGATCATCAATATACCCGGTATTCCCTATTACGGCATGGTGTCCGACAGCGTGGGTTATATTCTCAACGTCGACTTTACCGACGAGGTGAGCGCCGACATGCGCAATGCCGTCATGGCACTCAAGGAGCAGGGGGCCAAGGCACTCATCCTCGATTACCGGAACAACGGCGGCGGAATCGTGCAGGAGGCCGTCGGGATACTCTCCTTCTTCCTGCCGCGGGGCACGGAAGTGGTGAGCCTTCGCGGCCGCAATCCGGAGGAGGATGCCGTTTTCGTTACCCGCAACGAGCCCATCGACACGGAGATTCCGCTGGTGGTGCTGGTCAACAACGCCTCGGCTTCGGCCGCAGAGATCGTGGCCGGCGCGTTGCAGGACATGGACCGTGCGGTGGTCGTCGGGCGCAGGACGTTCGGCAAGGGGCTGGTGCAGTCTACGCGGCCGCTCGGTTATAATGCCTACCTGAAAGTCACCACCGCCAAATACTACCTTCCCAGCGGCCGTTGCATACAGGCCATCGACTACGCTTCGCGGGCCGAGGACGGGACGCTCAGCCATATTCCCGATTCGCTCATCACGGAGTTCCGCACGTCGGCGGGGCGAAGGGTCTACGACGGGGGCGGGGTGATGCCCGACGTCCGGGTGCCGGCCGAGTATGTGAGCCGGTTCGCCTATGTCGTCTACGGCAAGGGGTATATCCACGATTTCGTGGACGACTTCATGTGTCGCAACCGCGACAGGGAGATCGTGCCCGGAGATTTCGCGCTGAGCGACGCCGACTATGCCGGCTTCGTGGCATTCATGCAGGACAAGGACGTGGAGTGGGAGTCCGAAACCAAACGTCTGTTGGCCCGGTTGAAAGAGGCGGCCGAGGCGGAGCGTTACATGGAGGGTATCGACGATCACGTGGCCGCGATCGAGGCGAGCCTCGACGACGACGTGCGGACCGGCCTGCAACTCTACCGGCAGGAGTTGACGGAGCTGATCGAGAATGAGATCGTCCTCCGCAGCGCCTACAACGCGGGGGTGGTGGAACACAACGTTCGGGAGGATGCCGACGTGCGCGAGGCGCTTGCGGTGCTGGGCGATCCGGAGCGTTACCGGGAAATGCTCGCCTCGAAGGATACCGACAGAAAATAGGGGAGCCCTCGGGGACGACGCATCATGAAGGGCAAGTGGAATCTCATCAACATCGACCGGACCACGCTCTCTTTCCGCAAGAGGGTGGTGTTGATTTCGTTCGGTCTGGCGATCGGATTCGTGTCGCTGTGGTTCACCTCCAACATGGCCCGGCAGCTCCGCGAGAAGGAGAATTACGAGGTGAGGCTCTGGGCGCTGACTATCGAGCGGCTCGGACAGTTCAATGCGAACGATCCGCTTTCAGCCTACATCATGGACAGCCGAAACAACATTCCCTTTATCCGGACCTCCGCTGATTTCAGCGAGGTGCTCGGTTCCAATCTGATTCCCGACCGCATCCTGTATCATCCCGATTTGCTGAGCCGCAAACTGGAGCAGCTCGCCCGGGAGAATCCGCCGCTGGAAATTACGGCGTGGAACGGTTCGCGGTTCTACATATTCTATGGTAACTCGCGCCTGCAGAAGGGGCTGATGGTTTTTCCGTTCGTGCAGTTGGCGGTGATCGTCATCTTCATCGGATTCGGCTTCCTCACCTTCCGCAGCTCGCAGGAGGACGAGCAGAACAAAGTGTGGATCGGGCTTGCCAAAGAGACGGCCCACCAGCTGGGGACTCCCATCTCCTCGCTGCTCGGCTGGATCGAGTATCTCAAGTCGCAGCAGGTGGACCCCGCCGTGGTGGAGGAGATGAACAAGGACCTTACGCGGCTGATGAAGGTCGCCGACCGTTTTTCCAAGATAGGTTCCGAGACGCTCCTCTCGCCCGCCAACGTGAACGAGGTAGTGGGCAACAGCGTGATGTATTTCCGTACGCGTATTCCGCGCAATGTGACGCTGAGCTATAACGGACTCGCCATCGCTCCCGTGCAGGCGATGATCAACGGCGCACTTTTCGAATGGGTGGTGGAGAACCTGCTGAAGAACTCGCTCGACGCCCTGCAGGGGCAGGGGGAGATCGATGTCCGCATCTCCGACGATCTCGAATGGGTCTATATCGACGTAAAGGATACGGGCAAAGGTATCCCGAAGTCCAATTTCAAGCGCATCTTCGAGCCGGGTTTCACGACCAAGACGCGCGGCTGGGGGCTGGGACTTTCGCTCAGCCGCCGAATCGTCGAGGAGTATCATAAGGGGCGTATCTACGTGGTCGATTCCGAACCGGGGCGGGGCACGACGATTCGGATCGCCCTCAGAAGGCTTTATGTGTGATGTGCGGTGCGGTGGAAAATAGGGTGACTGAGGAGGCGGTGAGCCTCGCTCCTGCGGAAAGGAGGGATGCCTTGCCGCAGGACTCTTCCGGTCCGGCCGACACGGTGCGGCGGGAGGGGACTCCGCTCTTTCTTCCGGCCGATTCCCTTGCCGGTTCGATAGGGGCGGAGAGGGATACGGTCGTCGTGTCCGCCGTATACGGTCCCGACAGTTTCCGTCCCGTCGGAGGGGAGGATACCTCCGCCCGCCCGGTCGCCTCGGCCGTGGGGTATCAACTGCTGACCCTACTTTTGCTGCTCACCTACCTGTCGGTGGTATTCCGTGCGGGCGGCCACATGGCACGCATGCTGCGCATGGTGTGGAGCCGGCGGGAGGGCGGTCGTCGCGGCGACAGCGACATGCCCGGAGCAGAGGTGCAGGTACCCGTACTGGCCTGCGGCCTGCTGATGTGGGGCATTGCCGCGGTGAAGGCGGTGAAGCTGTGGGGCGGAGGAGATTCGCTTCCTGATGTTTTTGCAGGCGGGGAATGGCTCGCGGTGCCGCTTCTGATGGCGGCGCTCCTGGTGGTGATGGGAGTACAGGCGGCCGTGCTCACGCTGGCCGGCCGGCTGACGTTCGGTACCGAATTCGTGCGTACGCTGGGAGCGGGGCGATTCGCGCTTTTCGCTTCGATGACCGTGACGGGGGCTCCGGCCGTGGTGCTGGCTGCCCTTTCCGATGGGGTGTGGGCCGAAGTGGCGATCGGCCTTTTTGGAGTCGTCGCAGCGATCCATATACTCTGGTATGCCGTAAGTTCCTTTTTATTGTTTGTGGAACAAAAAGTTTCGATTTTACTTTGGATTTTGTACCTTTGCGTCGTCGAAGCGATGCCGTTCGGCATACTCGCGGTCGGCCTGTGGAGGTGCTGGCCGGTGTAGAAGCAGTAGAAATTAAACAGGTTTAAGAGTTGAAAGTCAAGAATATATTGATTTCGCAGCCGGCACCTGCCGTTCTTGAAAAATCCCCGTTTTACGAAGTTATTCAGAAACACAGCGCCAAGATCGACTACCGGCCTTTCATCAAGGTCGTGGGCGTCAGTCTGAAGGAGTTCCGCAGCCAGCGGGTGGAGATACTCGACCATACCGCCGTGGTATTTACCAACCGTACGACCGTAGACAGCTTTTTCCGGATCTGCGAGGAGGCGCGTATCACCGTGCCGGAAACCATGAAGTATTTCTGCAACACGGAGGCGATCGCCCTTTATCTCCAGAAATACATCGTTTACCGCAAACGTAAGATATTCTTTGCCGACGGCAAGTTCGATTCCTTCATGGAGTTGATCCTCAAACACAAGGAGGAGAAGTTCCTGGTGTCGCTTACCGAACCCAACAACGGAGAGATTCCCGAAACGATGGAGAAACTCCGGCTTAACTTCTCCAAAGTGGTCCTCGCCAAAACCGTGGCGGCCGATCTGGAGGGGATCGATCCATCGCAGTACGACCTGATGGTATTCTACAGTCCTTCGGAGATATCGACGCTCACGTCGACCTTCGACATGGAGAAGATACCGGCCGTAGCTACTTTCGGGACGAGTACCGCCGCCGCCGCCGCCAATGCGGGATTGCGGATCGGGACGCTCGCGCCTTCGCCCGAAGCGCCTTCGATGGCCAAGGCGATCGACATCTACATAGGAAAGATAAACAGCGGACAGGAGCCTTCGCCGGTGGTGGTGAACAGCGGCGGCAAGGCGGCCGAGTTCCTCAAGGCCCAGGAGGTGAAACCCGGGCGCAAGGTGCGTCCGCGCAAGCCGGAGCAGCCGGTCGCTGCCGAAAAGAAGGGCAAGTAGGCACGAAGGTGTCCGGATAAGAGAGAGTCCGTCGGTCGATGCGTGAGCCGGCGGACTTTGTTTTGTAAATTCATACCTTTGTACATGGCCGCAGGGAAGCGGATGCGACGGCGGCCGCCAGCCGCGCGTAGCGGGCGGCAAAGCCGGAGAGGTTAAAACGAATCGGAATGGAGGGGTACGGATTGTCGCGGGCCGAGCGGCTTCGCGGAGATAAAACCATAGGAAAGCTTTTCAGGGAGGGACGGCACGGGTTCGTCTTCCCTTTCCGGTATTACTATGCGTTCGTTCCTACGGCGGCGGGGGAGCCTGCGGTTTCCATGCTCATCTCCGTACCCAAGAAACTGTTCCGGCGAGCCGTGAAGCGCAACCTGCTCAAGAGGCGGACCCGCGAGGCTTTTCGTCTGGAGAAATACGGTGCGAGCTCCTGTACGGGGGATGGGATGCGGCTCCATATCGCTTTCGTTTATGCGACCAAAGAGGAGGTGGGAAGTGCGCGGATGCGCGGAAGCGTCCGCCGCATCTTCGGGGAGATCGCAGCCGCACGGGAGCGTTCGGCCGCGCATGCCGCGGAGGGAGGCATCCGATGAAACCTGCCGCGCTGTTGAAAAAGGCGCTGTCTTTCCCCTTTATCCTGCTGGTGAAGTTCTACCAACTTTGCATCTCGCCCTTCACCATGCCTTCGTGCCGCTACACTCCCACCTGCTCCGAATACGCCCTGCAGGCCCTTCGCAAGTACGGCCCCCTGAAGGGCGGTTGGCTCGCCCTCAAGCGCATCGCCCGGTGCCATCCGTGGGGCGGTCACGGGTACGATCCCGTTCCATAAAATATTTCCTGTCGCATTGTTTTTTTTACTCCGAATCATGAAGTGTTCGGGCGTTTTTATTTAGAATGTGTGATTTTTTTCTTATATTGGGAACGTAACCTAAAACTGACCGATATGAAGACATTACGTGGATTGACAGGTTTGTTCCTGTTGTTGATTTCCGTCGCCGGTTGTCGGAAGCAGCCGGTCGAGGGGCAGCCCGTTATCGGGGATGCCGGGTATACGCTTGAATGTGCTTATCTCAATCGGTGTTCGGCTCCGATAACGTTCGATTTTATGTATGGGGAGACCGCCGAAGTCCCGGTAGGAGGGCACTATACGTATACCGTTGGGGCGTTGGGAGGTTTTTCGAGCCATCCTTTCAAACCTTACAGGCAGTTCAAATTGTCTTGCGGAGATTATCGGGTCAATGTCATCGATCGTCCGGAACTGGAGCTGTTCGACCTGACGAATTACGACCTCGTGCTGGAAGAGGAGTATTATTGCAGGTACGAATATACCTTTACGGATGCGTATTTCGAGAAGCACGGATACGAACTGCCGTAGCGGCCGGTCTATGACGTGGAGTATGCTTCTATCAACCGCTGTTCGCTGCCCGTGCGGTTCGATTTCGAGAGAGGGGAGGCAGTCGATATTCCGGTGGGAGAGAAGCATGTCCGTCACGAAGCCTCCGAAGCGGGTTTCCCGGAGTATCCGTTCGAGCCCTGTCGCTCTTTCCCGTTGACCGTCGGAGCGTATCGGATTCCGGTCTACCGGCTGGCCGATGGCCGGCTCGGCGAGGCGTTGTATGGGTGGAACAATTACGATCTGGTGGAGGAAACGGAGTTTCTGCGCAGGTATGAATACACCTTTACCGATGCGTTGTTCGGGAAGTACGGGTACGATCTGTCGCAGCAACCGGCCGTTTGAGGCCGGGTGGACGTTGCCCGAAAACCGGGTGGCGGGATGCCGAAAGGGGGCGGACGGTTGTCCGTTGTCGGAAAAAATCGTAACTTTACGGGGAATGGCAGAAAAGTATGATCTTTAAAAGATAATCACCATGTTCTCGAAAGAAACTTACACCAAGCGGCGCGAGCTGTTGCGCGAACGGGTATCGCGCGGAGGACTGATCCTGTTGCCCGGCAACAGCGAGGCCTCCAGGAACTATCCCGACAACGGGTATCATTATCGGCAGGACAGCAATTTCCTCTACTTCTACGGCATCAAGCAGCCCGATCTGGTCGGTCTGCTCGACATCGATGCGGGGGAGGACTGGCTCTTCGGCGACGACCTCTCGATGGACGACATCATCTGGACCGGTCCGCAACCCACGATCAGCGAGTTGGGAGCGAAGTGCGGCATCGTGCACACCGCTCCGCTGGCCGCGCTGCAGGAGAAGCTGACGCTCGCCATCAGGAAGGGGCGTCCGGTGCATTTCCTGCCGCCCTACCGTGCCGACAACAAGCTGAAAATGTGCAGGTGGCTCGGCATCTGTCCCGATGCGATCGCCGATCGCATTTCGATAGAGCTCGCCATCGCCGTCGTGTCGCTGCGCGACAAAAAGTCGGACGAGGAGATTCGCGAGATAGAGGATGCCTGCGAAATCGGCTACCGGATGCACACGACGGCCATGAAGATGTGCCGTCCCGGGGTGCGCGAGCGCGACATTGCGGGGGCGATCGAGGGCATCGCGCTCGAAATGGGCGAGGGGGTGTCGTTCCACTCCATCGTTACCCAGCACGGCGAAACGCTCCACAACCACGGCCATGACGGAATTCTCGAATCGGGCCGTCTGCTGCTGGTGGATGCCGGTGCCGAGAACCTGATGAACTATTGCAGCGACTTTACGCGTACCTTTCCCGTGAACGGCAAGTTCACGCCCATGCAGCGCGACATTTATGAAATCGTGCTCGCCGCCAACGCGCATGCTTTCGGGATGGCGAAACCGGGCCTGCTCTACAAGGAGGTGCATCTGGCCTGCGTGAAGGTGGTGCTCGAAGGCCTCAAGTCGCTCGGACTCGTCCGGGGCGACGTGGACGAAGCGGTCGCCCGAGGGGTGCATGCGCTCTTCATGCCTCACGGCCTGGGGCACCTGATGGGGCTCGACGTACACGACATGGAAGATATAGGGGAGAAATACGTGGGATATGATCTCGAAACGGAGCGCAGCACGCAGCTCGGTGTGAGCAACCTGCGCATGGCCCGCCGCCTGCAGACAGGCATGGTGATGACCGACGAACCCGGCATCTATTTCATCCCGGCCTATATCGCCAAATGGAAGGCGGAGGGTACCAACAAGGAGTTCGTCAATTTCGACAAGCTCGAACCCTATATGAATTTCGGCGGAATCCGCATCGAGGACGACCTGCTCATCACCGAAACGGGCAACCGCATACTCGGCAAGCGCCGTATTCCGGTTACCGTTCAGGAGATCGAGGAGTTCATGGCGGGTGACAGGTAGTCGCCGTGCATGACTGCAAAAGAGGCTGTCCGTTGTGTGCGGACAGCCTCTTTTTTGCGAGACTTCCGGACGGAGCCTCCGTTGCGGGGTGTGCGAGGTCGCAAAGAGCTCTGCCGGAGTCGATGCCTGTCGGGGCGGGCACGGGCACCTGCCCTTTTGGGCATGGGTGCGTGTCAGAGGACTTGCACGTAATTCTGAGATTCGGCGCCGGGCCGTTTGTCATGCTCGTATCGTCGTGTCGCAGTCAGTCGAAAGCCGGCGCTTCTCGGGCGGCGCGGAAGCGTCGTATTCGGTGCGGATGGAACCGCGGGGATGTCGTTTACCGGGAATGACAGTTCTCCGGCCGGGCAGGCCGGCGGAACATTCGTTCGGGCGTAAATGTGTCGCGAACTTTCGGGAAGCGTGATTTTTGTGTCTTGGGCGTGGGCGGAGGCGGTCTTGAATTGTGAAATGACGGGGCAGCCTGATATAGGGGGCATACAAGTCGGCACCGGACAGTGGTGCCGGTGCCGTGTATCGTCGGGATATGCCGGAAAGGAGCTTTACGCTTCGCCCATGTTGAAGCCCTTGATGCCCTCTTTCGGGCCTCCCTGGGGGATGTCGATGCGACCTACGTTGGCTTCGTAGCGGGCGATGTTCTCCTGCAGGGAGAGCAGCAGCCGTTTGGCGTGTTCCGGAGCGAGGATGAGCCGGCTTTTCACCTTGGCTTTCGGGAGGCCCGGCAGTACGGCTGCGAAATCGAGTACGAATTCCGTAGGAGAGTGGGAGATGATCGCCAGGTTGGCGTAGGTGCCCTGTGCAACCGCTTCGTCGAGTTCCACGTCGATCTGGTGCTTTTCGTTTGCCATCGTTGGTTGGTCTTTTAAATTTAGGTGGTTTTCGCGCCGGGTTCTCTCCCCCGCGACTCTTGCAAAGATAGCGTTATTGCGGAGTCCGCATCGCCTGCGGGTAAACAAGTTGTCGTGTTTTTATCAACAAAATGTCGGCCGACGGTGCGGATGGTCTCGCGCGGGAGTCGTCTTTCGCGGGCGGACCTTTCGCTCCCGGTCCGGCAAGGGGACGATGCGCCCGTTTTCGGGCCGCATCGGTCATGGCCGCAGCACCCCGGGGAGGCGGAGCGGCCGGGAGAGGGGCCGCGAGTCCGGCACCTTTCCGTGGAGGCCGGAACGGGGACGCTCGCCCTGTCGGGTGCGCCTGCGTCCCTGCTGCAACCCCCTCGGAGCGGGCTACTCCCGGTTGTGCGAGTCGATCCAGATGGTGACGGGGCCGTCGTTGACGAGCTCCACCTGCATGTCGGCTCCGAAAACGCCTGTGGCTACCGGTCGTCCGAGTGCCTGCGAAAGCTGTTCGGTGAAGGTATGGTAGAGCGGCAGGGCCGTCGCTTCGCCCGCCGCCCGGATGTAAGAGGGGCGGTTGCCTCGCTTCGTGGAGGCCATCAGCGTGAACTGGCTCACGGCCAGTATCTCGCCGTGCACCTGTCGAATGTCGAGATTCATTACCCCCTGTGCGTCGTCGAAAATGCGGAGTCCGACGCTCTTGCGCACGAGCCAGTCGATGTCTTCGGCGGTGTCCTCGTCGGATATGCCCACCAGGATGAGCATGCCGGCGCCTATCTGCGAAACGGGTTTCCCTTCGACGGTTACCGAGGCCCGTCGTACCCGTTGGATTAGTATTCTCATCGTAAATCTTGTGTGTGGCGGCGCTGCGCCGTCGTTTCGGTCAGTGCGCTTCGAGCCAGTTCTCGCCCGTGCCGCAGTCTACTACGAGCGCTACCCGGAGCTGTGCGGCCTGTTCCATGGCCTCCCGGACAAGGGTCGTCACCTCTTCCTGCTCCTCGCGGAGCATGTCTACGACCAGTTCGTCGTGCACCTGCAGGATGACTTTCGAGCGGATGCCGCGGGCGGCGAACTCGCGGTGGATGCGGTTCATGGCGATCTTGATGATGTCGGCGGCGCTGCCCTGTATGGGGGCGTTGATGGCGTTGCGCTCGGCCAGGGAGCGTACCACCGAATTGGCCGAACGGATGTCGGGCAGGTAGCGCCGGCGTCCGAAGATGGTTTCGACATAGCCGGTATCCCGTGCTTCGGCCACCACGCGTTCCATATACTCCTTCACTTTCGGATAGGCGGCGAAGTAACCGTCGATGATCTGTTTCGCCTCCTCCATGGTGATGTTGCCCATCCGCTGTTTCAGACCGAAGGCCGAGATGCCGTAAATGATGCCGAAATTGGCCGTCTTGGCTTTGCGCCGGTGCTCGGGCGTCACATCGGCCAGCGGTATGCCGAACAGGCGAGAGGCCGTGGCGCGGTGGATGTCCTCGCCGTGACGGAAGGCTTCGATGAGCGCTTCGTCGCCGCTGAGGTGCGCCATCAGGCGCAGTTCCACCTGCGAATAGTCGGCGGCCAGCAGCAGGTGGTCGCTGTCCGAGGGGACGAATGCCTGTCTGATCCGGCGGCCCTGCTCGGTGCGTACGGGGATGTTTTGCAGGTTGGGATTGGCCGAGGAGAGTCGGCCGGTGGCCGTAACGGCCTGGTTGAACGAGGTGTGCACCCGTCCCGTCACGGGGTTCACCAGCAGCGGAAGGGCCTCGATATAGGTCGAGAGCAGCTTTTTCAGTCCCCGGTACTCCAGGATCATGCGGATGGCCGGGTGGCGGTCGGCGAGCGAGGCGAGATACTCCTCGTCGGTGCTGTATTGTTTGGTTTTGGTGCGTTTCGGCTTCGGGTCGATCCGCAGCTTCTCGAAGAGCACCGTGCCGAGCTGGCGCGAGGAGTTCACGTTCAGGTCGGGCGTGGCGGTGAGTTCCCGGATGCGCGTTTCGAGCGCCTCCATCTCCACCGTCAGTTCGTGTCCGTATCGGGCGAGGTCTTCGGTGTCGATCTTCACCCCGGTCAGCTCGATGTCGGCCAGCACGTCGATGAGGGGCTCTTCGATTTCGCGGTAGAGCTTCTCGAATCCGGTGCCCGCTATCTGCGGCCAGAGGACGTTTTTCAGCCGGAACGTCACGTCGGCATCCTCGGCGCCGTACTCCGCGATGCGCTCCAGGGGCACCTTATCCATGGTGGTTTGCTTGCTGCCGCGTCCGATGAGGGTTTCGATCTCGATGGGCGAATAGTTGAGGTAGAAGCGGGCCAGGTGATTCATGCCGTGGCGCGATTCGGGATCGAGCAGGTAGTGGAGGATCATGGTGTCGTATTTGAACCCTTCCACGCGGATGCCCGCCGTGGCGAGTGCCATGATGTCGAACTTGATGTTCTGTCCTATCTTGGCGATGGTCGGCGCTTCGAGCAACGGCTTGAGCCGGGCGAGGAATCCCTCCCGATCGCCCTCCGAGACGGGAACGTAGTAGGCTTCGCCCTCCGCCGCGCAGAACGAGATGCCCACGATGCGGCAGGTGCGGCAGTCGAACCCGGAGGTCTCTACGTCGAAGCAGAACTCCTGCTCTTTACCGAGCCGGGCGACCAGTTCGTCGAGTCGTTCGGGCGTGGAGACCGTATGGTAGGTGTGCGGCGTATCGGCCGCCGTGCGGTAGCCTGCCGACAGGTTCTCGAAA